>OKWN01000099.1_pt1 | contig 90798 bp, 80 predicted proteins | sample 1607151 | NCBI WGS metagenome assembly OKWN01 (sample SAMN07501046, study PRJEB24779) | human gut metagenome | isolation source: stool | host: human infant | place: USA: Pittsburgh, PA | reverse complement strand
ATGTTTGTTGTCTTGAATTGAATCAAGACGCCCTACACATTTGGTTTGTCTTACTTTGTTCAGTTTTCAAAGGTCTAATCTTTTTGTTTCAACAACTCTTTAATCTTATCAGATTCAGAAGAGAATGTCAACAACTTTTTTTGTTTATTTTTTCTAAATGTCTTTATCGCTCATTAGCAGCGACTTGATTATCATATCATTTCGATTGTTATTTGTCAATAACTTTTTTAAAGTTTTTTTCGATAAAATCAAGCTTTATAAGCTTTCTCATCTAAGCGACTTCGTTATTATAACATGATATCAAAAATGCGTCAACACTATTTTTTATAATTTTTAGCGACACCTTAAAGGAATCATTTAGAACAAATAATAATATAGCAATCTCTTTATAAAATTGCAATAGAAAATTTCCTATTTTTCTTTATTATTTTTAAAGACGAATATTAAAGTATTTTTATTGTTTTTTGTTCACCTAAAAGCTATTTACAATTTACCAACGAATGTTATTCTATTTTATTGTTCGCTAAATTTCTTTATAATGACCATCCCAAATTTCTTATCTGCTTGTATTTGGCTTCTTCTTTCTTAATGGATAATATAAAAAAACAAGCAAAGCACATGCTTTACTTGTCTTCTGTTTTTGCGATAGGAATAAAAATTCTAAAGATAGTCCCTTGCCCAACTACGCTTTCTGCTAAGATACGACCTTTGTAGTTTTCAACCAATTGTTTTGCGATAGACAATCCCAGACCATTTCCGCCCTTCGTTCTAGCCCTCGCTTTATCCACACGATAAAAACGATTGAAGATCTTATTAAGGTCTTCTTTGGGTATTCCTTCACCAAAATCCTGTATAGCAATCTCAAATTCATTCAGAGTAGAAGAAATAGAGATATGGACTTCTTTTCGTGTAGTTGAATATTTTACTGCGTTATCCAATATGATAATGATTAATTGCTCAAAGTGATTACGATAAATTTGCAGGGTCACTTCTTTTGTCAAATCATCATCTAAAGTAATCACATAGTCTGGGTATAATATCTTGAAATTATTATAAACTTGATAGGTGACTTCTTTTCCTTTAGTTGTTTCATTTGCATAATGGACATCTACTTGTTCTGCTCTAGATAAGTCTAGCATCTCTTGAACTAAGCTTTTCATGCGGCTGATTTCTTGCATGCTGGCGCTTAATGATTCTTCCAATATTTCAGGATCATCTTTCCCCCAACGATTTAGCAGACTAAGATGCCCTTCAATGATTGCTACAGGAGTTCTTAACTCATGAGAGACGTCTTCCACGAACTGTTCTTGTTGTTCGATATACAAACGCATGCGGTCAAGCATCTCATTGAATATTTCAGCTAAATCTGCCAATTCATCATTCGTATCGATTTCAGGCATGTGGATATCTGATTGCGGATCTTTACGTATAGTATCCATTGTATCTCTGAGTACCTTGAGTGGTTTCAAGAAGTAAGAAGATAAAAAGAAACCTAAAATACTACTTAAAATCAAAGAAACGACTTCTAAAACAATAAGAGTCAATAATAGCTTATTTCGGATATCATAGAAAGAAGATAATTCATAGAAGCTTTGCGCATAACCAATCTTTTCTCTTGTTCCTTTAGAATATATAGGCTGTATAGATAAAAAGCCAGTTTTCCCTTCTAGTGTAACAATCGTTGGCACTTTACGTGTTGTTTGGATCAAGTTTCGACTGTTTTCGTGAGTTTTGAAAATCAAGTTCTCATCTAAATCATACACATAAAGATCCATCGAAGGCTGCCCTAGCTCAGCTATAAAGGAATCAATCTTCATTAAGTTTCCTTCGACCAGTGAAGTATGATCTATGACCTCATCTCCGTCATTTGTCGCTTTTGTCAGATTACGATACGTATTCACTAATGTCAGTTCTTCATCCGAGTTAGCCAAACGAGAGGCTACTTCTGAAATCGTACGTTCTACATTGTTTCTTTCTTTTGCAACAATCAGATTGATAGATGATTTATAGGTAATGACCGCAAAAATTGTAAATACGACGAATATGAAGAAAGAACTCGCAAAGGCCCACTTGATTGTCAAGGAGGGCCCTTTCAGTTCTCTTTTTTCCGATTTTTTCGGCTTTATCACGAGCGCATCACATAACCTGTTCCGCGGACAGTTTGGATATAGCTTTCCTCCCCTGGAACGTCAATTTTATTGCGAAGATAACGAATATATACATCCACTACGTTTGTTTCAACTTCCGTTTCGTATCCCCACACTTTATTTAGTAAAACATCACGTGCTAATACCACGTTCACGTTTTCCATTAAAGTAAGTAGCAATTCGTATTCTCTTTTTGTTAGTTCAATTACTTCGTTTCCGCGACGTACGACACGGTTTTCTTTTTCGATAGTCAAATCACGATAAGTAATAGTGGTTTGTTTTGCCACATTTTTGTCACCTTCAATATCGATTCGACGCAACAATGCTCGAAGACGCGCTAATAGTTCTTCGATAGCAAATGGTTTGACGATGTAGTCATCTGCTCCATGGTCAAGTCCCGATACACGATCAATTACAGAATCTCTTGCAGTCATCATAATGATTGGTGTATTTTTGACTTGGCGTACGCGTCTGCAGACTTCTAAACCGTTCAATTCTGGAAGCATCAGGTCCAACAATATGGCATCCCACTCATTATTTAATGCCGCATCTAAACCAGTACGACCGTTGTAATGGACTTCTGCGTTATACCCTTCATGCTTCAACTCTAGCTCGACAAATCGAGCTAAGTTCTTTTCATCTTCAATGATTAGAATATTACTCATTTATTATTTTATCCTTTCTATCTACTGGCTTTTTAAAAACTCTATCATTATACCGATAATCTGCTTAAAAATCTATAGTCATTTTATCATGAATAGCAGTTTTAAAAAAGAGCTGAAGTCTACTCATAACAATCGACTTCAGCTCTTTCGTCCTCTTTTTATTTTCTCATTTCCTAACAGCCGAAAGACTATTATTCTTCATGGTACCATGAGTAATGGAAGATTCCTTCTTTGTCGACACGTTCATATGTGTGTGCGCCAAAGTAATCGCGTTGGGCTTGGATTATATTTGCAGGCAGACGTTCTGCTCTGTATGAATCGAAGTAAGCGATGGCTGATGAGAAAGTTGGTACAGGTACGCCAGCTTGGACAGCCAAGGCAACGACGTCTCGGACTGATTGCTGATATTTTTTCGTGATTTCAACGAAATAATCATCTAGCAATAAATTTTCGATCTCAGGATTTTTGTCATAAGCATCCGTGATTTTTTGCAAGAATCGAGCTCGGATGATACATCCAGCACGCCAGATTTTTGCGATTTCGCCAAATGGCAAATCCCAATCAAATTCTTTTGAAGCGACACGTAATTGAGCAAATCCTTGGGCATAACTCATGATTTTACTGAAATACAACGCTTCTCGGATTTTTTCGACCAATTCTTTTTTGTCTCCTGTGAACTCAAAATCGTTCGTACGAGACAAAATTTTACTTGCTTGTACGCGTTCTTCTTTATAAGCAGAAATGTAACGGGCAAATACAGATTCAGTAATCAATGGAAGTGGCACGCCTAAGTCAAGCGCACTTTGGCTTGTCCATTTACCTGTTCCTTTATTTCCAGCTGCATCAAGGATCACATCTACGACTGGTTTACCTGTACCTTCATCGTCTTTTCGAGTCAGGATGTCAGCTGTGATTTCGATCAGGTAGCTGTCTAATTCGCCTTGATTCCATTCTTTAAAGATATCAGCCATTTCTTCTACTGAAAGGTCTAAAATATTCTTCATCAAGTCATAAGATTCAGCAATCAGTTGCATATCTCCATACTCAATACCGTTGTGTACCATTTTCACATAGTGTCCGGCTCCATTTGGGCCAATATAGGTAACACATGGTGCTCCGTCTTCTGCTTTTGCAGAAATTTGCTCTAAGATTGGTGCAACTAGCTCATACGCTTCTTTTTGTCCACCAGGCATGATTGAAGGTCCTTTTAAAGCTCCTTCTTCACCGCCGGAAACGCCTGTACCGATAAAGTTAATACCAGAGTTGGCTAATTCTTCATTACGACGCATCGTATCTTTAAAGAATGTATTTCCTCCGTCAATCAGAATATCGCCTTTATCAAGGTGAGGAAGCAACTCTTGGATTGTTGCATCTGTTGCCGGTCCTGCTTTGACCATCAGAAGAATCCGACGTGGTTTTTCGATTGATTCTACAAATTCTTTGATTGTGTACGTTGCTTTGAAATTTTTATCTGGGTGTTCTTCTACTACAGCGGTTGTTTTAGCCCCTGTACGGTTGAATAAAGCCACTGAATAGCCGCGGCTTTCTATATTCAAGGCTAGATTTTTACCCATAACGGCCATACCGACAACGCCGATTTGTTGTTTTGACATATGAACTCCTCCTACATACGGGATTTCTCCCTAATCTCTTACATTATAGCTTAACACGGCTACATTGCAAACTAAAGAACAACATATTTTTTTATTTACCGCTTATAAAAAAATAAACCTCAAGGCTCCATGGTTAGCCTTGAGGTTTTACATTTTCTAATTAAAATGTATTAAGCTTCTTTTGACATTACGTCCTTACCATCATAGTAACCACAATTTGCACATACGTGATGGCTTTTTTTCATTTCACCACAGTTTGGACATTCGTTTAATCCTTTGATTGTCAACTTGTAGTGTGTACGACGTTTTGCTTTTTTAGCTTTTGATGTTCTTCTAGCTGGTACTGCCATTTTGCTACACCTCCTTGTAAAGTCTTGCACCTATAATAGATACAATATATTCCAATCTTACTTGTTATCGTCGTTTTTTGATTCAGAATCAAAAAGTTCAGATAGTTTTGCAAGACGAGGATCAATTTTATTCTCGGCTTCTTCCATTTTTCTGCGTTGGTATTCTTCTTCGGAAACAACTTCCCAATCATTGCCCTTTGGAAGTTCTGTCGCTGCTTCCTCTTCTTTTGTCAATACCCGCATCGGAATCGCCAATAAGATGTTGTCTTCAATTGACTCTGCTAAATTCAATAACGGACCTTCAATCAGCAAAATCTCATCCGCAGACATTTGCTCATCTCTGCTTTGGAATTGTTCTTCTGTCATGAATACTTCGTCTACAGAAAAATCCATCGGCAGTTCAACAGGTTCTAGCGAACGTGTTGAAGGAACTGTCAAAGTCGTCTGCACAGTGTAATGAACGATATAGCCTTTCTTATCAACTGAGACCAAACCTTCGACTTCCACTGGCGCAACATCAAGTATTAAATTGTCTCGCTTCATGAGAGCGGCTTTCAAGTCGAGCGTCTCATGAAAAGTTAACGGTGTCTCCTGGTATTTTCTCAATTCCAATAAAGACCATTTCATTTTTCATCACTCCTAAGCAACAAAAGCAATTATACAGGGCAAAAACCATGTTGTCAATGAAATTTTCTTGACACCTTGCAGTTCATAAAAAAACAGAAATATCTTTAACAGAAAGCCTCTGTTTGCTATCATCTTCAGAATCATTTACAATAATCATTATTCTATCAAAGGAGCGGATGATCTTTATGAACACGAAAGATATTGAATACTATGTCCAAATCGTCAAACAAAAAAACTTTACGAAAGTGGCTAATTATTTCCGTGTGAGCCAACCTACTATTACATATGCATTACAACGTCTTGAAAAAGAGTTTGACGCCATACTTATTACAAGAGATCGTTCGCATCACGAATTAATCGTCACACCTTCTGGAAAGCAGCTGTTTCTCCATGCACAAGCTATTCTCCAAGAGATTTCTACTGCAAGGGCTGAAATCACTCAGTTACAAAAGAAAAAGCTGCGTTTTGGCATGCCGCCTATTATCGGCAATGAGTACTTTCCAAAACTGTCAGGTTACTTTATCAAGCATGAATTGATGAATCAGATTGAAATCACCGATGGAGGCTCTCGGGACTTATATGGAATGATTCGTCAAGGGAGGATCGATTTAGCCGTATTAGGCTCAACACAGCCAATCGTAGATCAATATTTAGAAACAGAATTACTTTTGGATAAACGTTTCATGATCGTCGTTCCGCCTACTCACCCTCTTGCCCAGCAGAAGGCAGTCTCTTTCAAAGATATATCAGATGAACAGTTTGTGTTATTGAACGAGCATTATGTCCACCCAGCAGCATTCACTAAACTTTCTAAACAAACACATACTCAACCAAAAGTTGTTTATCAAAGCAATGATTTGACGATTTTAAAGAGTATGATCCGTGAAAATGTTGGTATCGGTTTTTTGGCAGAGATTGCTGTCCATCCTGAAGATCATTTAGTTTGCCTGCCACTTTCAGATGAAGTTCAGCCTCGCTTCTTGATTTCATTGGCAAAACGAACACAACAGCTTGTCACACCGCTTCAAGAACAAGTAGTCCAAGTCATCCATGAATTCGTTACAGCACAAAAAACAGCTCTTCGTAAATGAAGAGCTGTTTTTTTTGTATTAAGCTAAATTAGATAGCTGTTGTTTCGCCACGGTAAACGATGCCGCGACGTGAATCAACAGTAATCAATTCGCCATCAGTAATTGTTGTTGTTGCGCCTTTAGCACCAACGATTACAGGAATATCTTGTGCAATTCCTACAACTGCAGCGTGAGAAGTCAATCCGCCTTCTTCAACGATAACAGCAGCTGCTTTTTCGATTGCAGGCATGTATTCTTTGTCAGTTGATGGTACAACTAGAACCATTCCGTCTTTTGCTTTTTTTACAGCTTCTTCAGCAGATGAAGCAATAACTGCATTTGCAACGACAGATTTTTGTCCAACGCCTTGAGCTTCTAATAATTTAGAACCAATCATTTGAATTTTCATCACGTTAGTTGTTCCGCGTTCGCCAACTGGTACACCAGCAGTGATCAAGATTAAATCGCCTTCTGATGCGAAACCTAATTCAACAGCTTTTTTAGCTGCTAGTTCAAACATTTCATCAGTTGTTGATGGTTTTTCAGCAACTGTTGGGTAAACACCCCAGTTTAACATCAAACCGCGTTTTGTGCGTTCGTCAAAAGTAACAGCCAAGATATCTGCATCTGGGCGATATTTTGAAATCATTTTTGCAGTGTAGCCTGATTCAGTTGCAGCAACGATTGTTTTGACGCCTAGATTTTTTGCAGCACGAGCTACAGATAAACCGATTGTTTCAGTTACATCTGTTTTATCGAATTCGTTCAATTGGAATGTACCTAATTCTGATAATGCATTTTCAGCTTCTTGGTCGATACGTGCCATTGTTGAAACAGCTTCAACTGGGTAGTCTCCGTTTGCAGATTCACCAGATAACATTGTTGCATCTGTTCCGTCAAATACAGCATTGGCAACGTCAGAAGCTTCCGCACGTGTTGGACGTGGGTTTTCTTGCATTGATTCTAACATTTGTGTAGCAGTGATAACTGGGATACCAGCAGCGTTACATTTTTTGATGATACGTTTTTGAACCATTGGTACTAGTTCAGCTGGGATTTCCACACCCATATCTCCACGGGCAATCATAACACCGTCAGAAACTTTGATGATTTCGTCAATGTTGTCGATACCTTCTTGAGATTCGATTTTAGGGAAGATTTGAACATGAGTCATGTCTTTTTCTTCTAAAATTTCGCGAATATCTAGAACGTCTTGTGCTTTACGTACAAAACTTGCAGCGATAAAGTCGATATCGTTGTCTAAACCAAAACGAATATCGTCCGCATCTTTTGGAGTAATACCTGGCAAACTGATAGAAACGCCTGGTGCATTTACCCCTTTACGTGATCCTAGCATACCTGCATTTTTAACTTCTACGACTAATTCACGGTTTGCTTCGTCTTTTTCAATGATTTCCATGTCGATCAAGCCATCATCGAATAAAACGTGTCCGCCTACGTGAACATCGTCAAATAATCCTGGGTAAGTAACCGCGATTTTTTCTTTTGAACCTACATGTTCAGGATCCATAGAGATGCGTGTTTGATCTCCTACTTCAAATTTAATGTATCCTGCACGACCAAAATCAGCTTCTGTTGTGCCTTGAACAGTTGTACGGATTTCAGCTCCTTTTGTATCTAAAAGAATACCGACATCTTTTCCTGTCTTTTTAACTGCTTCACGGACCATAGTCATACGTGATAATTGTTCTTCATGGTCACCATGAGAAAAGTTAAAGCGGAAGACATTTGCCCCAGATTCAATCAATTGAGAAATAATTTCTACTGAGTTACTTGCTGGTCCTAATGTACTAACGATTTTGGTTTTTTTCATTTAAAAAACTCTCCCATTCAATTTTGTTTATTTAAAGCTGTACACAGCTTAAATAGCTTGGTTTCTTTCACTCTTAAAATGAAAGTGAATTATTTAGATCATATAATGATAAGTCTGGTTTATGCTTGTTGTTTTCTAGTGTATCAATGATGTCAGCTGCAACGATTTCGTTGTCATGGATACCGACACATAATCCACCTTTTCCTTCTTGAAGCAATTCGACAGCGTAAGCACCGAATTTACTTGCTAAGACGCGGTCGCGTGCGCTTGGTGCTCCACCACGGACAACGTGTCCCAAGATAGATACACGTGTATGATAGTCGCCAAATTCTGAAAGTTTTTCAGCGAATTCATTTCCGCCCATTACACCTTCAGCCAAGATGATCAAGCAATGTTTCTTCCCACGATCACGGCCTTCTTGGATTTTTTTAGCAACTGAAGCCATATCAAAATCATGTTCTGGGATGATGATTTCATCTGCTCCGCCAGCAACACCTGACCATAAAGCGATGTCACCTGCATTGCGTCCCATTACTTCGATAACGAATGTACGAACATGAGAAGTCGCTGTGTCACGAATACGGTCAATTGATTCTAGCACTGTATTGATTGCTGTATCAAAACCGATCGTGAAGTCAGTACCAGGAATATCATTATCGATTGTTCCAGGAATACCTACTGCTGGGAATCCACGTTTTGTCAAAGCCATTGCGCCATGATAAGAACCGTCTCCCCCGATAACCACTAGACCTTCGATCCCGAATTTTTTCAATTGTTCGATTCCTTTTAATTGACCTTCTTCAGTTGCAAATTCTGGATAACGTGCAGAATACAAGAATGTACCACCACGTTGGATCTTGTCACCTACATCTGCCACATCAAGACGACGAATATCTCCAGCAACTAAACCGGCAAACCCATAATTGATCCCGTATACTTCCAGTCCTTCGTAAATACCTTTACGAACAACGGCACGAACAGCTGCATTCATTCCAGGTGCGTCTCCGCCACTGGTCAAAATTCCGATGCGTTTCATAATAAACATTCACCTCATTAAAATACTTTATCCTAAGTATAACTTAGGTTTACAACCATTTTTGCGTTAACCACGACTAACATTCTAACATTATTTTTCTCGCTTGTCTTGATTTACGGATAAAAAAATGAAAAAAAATGAAAGCAAGTAGTATTTTTTACCGTAAGTTATTTGAAAACCACATTATCTTCGCCAAGTAGAGAAACAAGTTGCCCCTTTATACTCTTGCTGTCATCCACCCAATAAGCATCGGACAGAACAACTTTTCGTTGTGTTTTTTCGTGGTACATAATTACTGGAATATATCCTGGGTGTTTCTGAAAAATCCCTTGTAATTGTTTCATTATCTCAGGGTCTTCCCGTTCTTCTGTAATACGCAAATAGCACGTTTGTGAAGGATACTGTGTTTCTAACTGACGAGGGTCAGCAAAGCTTTCTCCAATCAATTGTAGTTCCTGGTTATATCTGCTGATTTCGCTACGCCCTTGAACAAAGATCACTTGATCAACTGCAAACAGATTACGATATTTTCGATAAAGAGTTGGAAAAACCGTGACAGAAATTTCTCCGCTACTATCGGTTCCTTCCACGAAGGCCATCAGTTCGCCTTTTTTTGTCCGAATCTCTCTAACTTCCTTTATCATCAATAGTAAATTGACTGGTTGATTAGGAACGATATCTGTAATCAGCTGAACCTGTTTAGCTAAACGAAGCCGGTCAAACCCTTCTGCAGGATGCCCTGACAAATAAACACCTAAGTATTCCTCTTCCAGCTTCAGTCGTTCTTCTAGTGTATAGTCAGCGACTTCTTCTTCTTTTAATGCCATGATTCCTAGCAAATCTAGACTGCCACCACTGTAAACGATATTTTGGATTTTTCCTTCTAGATCAAGCATCAATTGTTTCCTGTTAGGAGATAATTCATCAAAAACGCCTACTGCTGTCAGTGATTGCAGCAACTCTAATTTCAGCCACCGCTTATCGATCCGTATGAGGAATTGATCTACTGACTTGAACGGGCCATTTTGTTTTCTTTCATTCAATACATCTTCTACAAAATCACGTCGGATGCCTTTTATCGCTGTCAGCCCGAATCTGATTTCTTCCTTATTGACCAACTCAAAACTATAATTGCTTTGATTGATGGATGGTGAAGAAAGTTTGAGTTTATTTTTACGTGCTTCTGCAATATATTCTTTCAATTTCGTTGTGTTATGCCGAACAGAATTCATTAGACTAGTGAAGAAAGCCCCTGGATGATGAGCCTTTAGATAGGCCATTTGGAATCCCACGAAGGAATAAGCAAATGCATGCGACCGATTGAATCCATAGTTTGCAAATTTTTCAATATATTCATATACAGTCACTGCTGTTTTTTCCGAATATCCTTGTTGTAATGCTCCTGATACAAAATGCGACTTTTCTTCATCTAATACGTCTTTTTTCTTTTTACTAACTGCCCGCCTCAAAATATCTGACTGTCCTAATGTAAATCCAGCCATAGTCGAGGCGATTTGCATGATTTGTTCCTGATAGACAATCACCCCGTATGTGTTTTTCAAAATCGGGATCAGGGAATCATCGGGGTAGCGAATGGCTTCTTTTCCTTTTTTTCTGGCAATGAAGGTATCGATATTTTGCATAGGACCTGGACGATACAACGCATTGACTGCGGCAATATCTTCGATGTTTTCTGGTCCTAATCTTCGTAAAACGTTTCGAATACCAGCAGATTCAAATTGAAATACTCCTGAAGTTTCGCCTCGTTGAAACAAGAGTAGCGTTTTTGCATCATTTAATGGAATCTCTTTTAATCGGATTTCCTGCCCTTCTACTCGCTTAACAGCCTTTAAAGTAAAATCAATAATCGATAAATTGCGTAGTCCTAGAAAGTCCATTTTCAAAAGACCGATGGCTTCTACCTCATTCATCGTATACTGGGTCAGAAAAGCTTCATCAGAACCGCATTGGAGCGGTACTAATTCAAGTAGATTCCTATCGCTGATAACTACCCCTGCTGCGTGAGTCGAAACGTGTCTTGGCAATCCTTCTAAAATCACTGCGGTTTTGAATAAAAGCTGGTTTTTTTCGCTTGCCTGAACTAATTCTACTAGTTGACGCGATGTTTTGTAGGCTTGGGGCAATGTGATTTTCAGCTGGTTTGGTATTGCTTTTGACCAGCGGTTTGCTTCACTTTGTGACAGACCAAACACTCTAGCTGCATCTCTAAGAACCATTTTTGCAGCCATTGTACCAAATGTCGCGATTTGCGCCATGTGATATTGTCCATACTTTTCTCGAACATAATTCAATACTTCCTCACGTCGGTTGTCAGGAATATCCAAATCAATATCCGGCATCGTAAAACGTTCAGGATTTAAAAATCGTTCGAATAGCAAGTCATACTCTAATGGATCCACATCTGTGATTTCTAACACATAGGCTACTAATGAACCAGCAGCAGAACCACGGCCTGCACCGGTAACGATTTTATTTCTATGAGCAAAAGCCATTACATCCCATACGATCAGGAAATAATCATCGAATCCCATTTGATGGATGACAGATAACTCATAGTCCAAACGTTCTCGGTACTCCTTTGTATAATCAGCGATCCGATGTTCTACTTGCGAGTAGCATAGCTCTCTTAAATATTCTCCAGCTTGTTTTCCTTGAGGGACAGGATAGTGTGGGAGTAATTTCTGATGAAACTGAAATTCAAATGAAATCGATTCGGCTAAGCGCTGAGCACCTATTACAGCTTGTGAAAGACCTGCTTCTTCGAATCGTTTGATCATTTCTTGTTCTGAAAGAAGGTAACCATTTGCTGATGGTAAAGGTGCAGATAAACTTTCTAAAGGCATCTGACTTCCCTCTTTGATATGCTTCATCACTTCAAGCGCAAAAAGGTCTTCTTGCTGTAAACTAGCGATTGGATGCAATGCACAAAGCGGATAATTTTCTTTTGTCACATACTGATACCATTCAGGCAATTGATCAGGCGTATTTTCTGACAATCCGATATAAAAATCTTTAGCGAAAACATTTTCAAGCAAAAACTGCCAATGACTGAAAAAATGTTCCTCTTTATTGAAAGCCTCAGAAACAGAATGATTTTCCGGAACGACAAACACTAGATGGTCGGTTTCTATCATATCATCAAGTGCCATTTTTTCTTGGATCATTTTTCGACTGGAAAGTTTCATCAGCTGCTGATAACCTGTCTCATCTTTTGCGTACGCAAGCAAACCATAATTTTTTTCTTCATAAGTATAACTAAGATGTAATCCAATGATTGGCTGTATTCCTTCTTCTACACAAATACGATAGAATTCAGGTGCACCGTATAAGACATCTTTATCCGTTATGGCTAATGAAGTGTAGCCTTGTTTTTTTGCTTCTTGTACATATTCTCGAATACGGATCGTACTTTGTAAAAGAGAATAAGAAGTAATTGTATAAAGTTGTGGGAAAAACATCTTGCATTCCGCCTTTTTTTTCGTTAAAATTCACTAGCGTTAAAAGGTCTGATCCTTTTACTTTCATTAAATAACAAGTGCTGAAGTTGATCGTTCTACTTCATTTGCTTGCTTCTAGTCTGTAGGAATGAGTTCTTTCACAAGAACTCGAATTTTATTGAGATTTAGTCTCGTTTCTTTACATTCAAAGAAAATCTGGTAAAATTAAGATAGAAAAGAGGTGTTCTTTATGCGATATATCGTTACATTATTCTGGGCTGTCGTTCTAGGTCAAGTAGTCGGTTATATTGGTGCTGCATTAACAAGCGGAACATATGATTTTACTTTGACAACAATCATTTCATTAATTGCGGGTGTCATTATCCTTTTGATTGGTGCAGTTGCGCCAAGAAAAGAAACCTCTGCCCATTCGTAAAAAACCAGCCAAGAGCTTGAGATATCTCAAGCTCTTTTTTATTTCCAATTTTCACCACTATTATAATCTACTGCGAAGAACTTTACGAAAATTGAATAGAGAAAGAAGAATATTTGACAGGACGAATAAACTTGTCACAATAAAAACAGCACTGTAATTATAAGCATGCGCAACTGTCGACCCTAGCATTGGTCCTAGAACCTGTCCAAAGTTACTGAACATCTGATTATAGCTATAGATTCGGCTAACCCCTTCTTGTGGCGTGATCTTACTGATCAGTGTATTGACAGAAGGCATCAAAGCACCAGTTGAAAAGCCTAAAATAAAACGAAGTATACCTAATTGGAGTGGTGTCGTGACAAACGCCATGGGCAAATAACAGCAAAATGATAAGATGAGTCCGCAAATTAAAACTTTTTGATTCCCAATCTTATCCCCTAGTTTTCCTAGTTTTGGTGAAGAAAAGACTGCAGAAACACCAGCTATCGAAACAATCAAGCCGCTGACAAACAGGATATTTTCTGTACTTCCGCTTAATTCACGAATATATAAGGTCAAAATAGGGCTGATCGTAGTGATCCCTATCTGTAAAATCAAGGTCGTGATGAAGAGACCAATCAAAATAGAGAGATGATCCATTTTTGAAAAAATTTCTTTGGTGCTTATCAGATCTTTTTTCTCGATTGGATGGAAATCTTCTTTGACTAAGAAGATGGTCAGCACCGTTGTGATCATCAACAAAGCCCCTGTGATCAAGAATACATTTTCCATACCAAACCACTCAGCCAATGCACCGCCCATTGAAGGTCCGATCAGATTCCCAGCAATCGCTCCGGTGGATAATGTTCCTAACGCCCATCCGCTCTTTTCTCTAGGCGCTTGTGAAGCAATCATTGCTGTTGCATTTGGAATATACCCAGACAAAATCCCGTTCCAAAAACGCATGATCAAAAGCCAATACGCGTTCGGCACAAAAGCTAAAGAACCCATCGTCAACGTCATCCCAGCTGCTGCACGGATCATCATGAGTTTTCGACCTTTTCGATCAGCTAGATTTCCCCAGATTGGTGCAACCACGGCAGATGCAAAAGCAGTAACAGAGATTGCTAGTCCCGAAAACAATTCGATTTGATCTTTTGGTGTTCCTAGTTGCTCAACATAAACTGGTATGAATGGCATAACTAAACTAATACTTGCACCAGTGAAAAAACAGCCAATCCACGCAATCACTAAATTTTTTCTCCAATTAATCTCCATCTATCATCCCTCTTTCGTCTCTTTTATCATACCTATTTTCGAATAAACAAGCAACGATCTCGCTAGTAAAAAGAGAAAAATCCCGCAAAGATCATTTTATATGTAACGTTCTTTTTATGTAAAACAAAAAGAGACCAGAACAAATGCTGTTCCAATCCCTTCTCTTTATTTAAATCGTTGCTAGAATGATGAAGTTGATGATGAATAAAATATCAACAATCCACAAAGCAACAGAAACTTCATTGAATTTTCCTTTGATTACTTTGACAATTGTATAGAAAATAAATCCTGCTGCAATCCCATAAGAAATGCTATAGCACAATCCCATAAAGATCGATGCAAAGAAGGCTGGTAAAGCTTCTTCCATATCTAGCCATTTGATGTCTGCAAAAGAAGCCATCATCATTACCCCGACCAAAATCAGTGCTGGCGCAGTTGCTTGATTTGGTACGATAGCGATCAGCGGGGAGAACAAACTACTTAATGCGAATAGCACTGCCACTACTACTGAAGTCAAACCAGTACGTCCACCGGCCCCGATCCCAGCTGCAGATTCGACATAAGTTGTTGTATTCGATGTACCAAAGATAGCACCTACGGAAGTAGCGATTGCATCGGCAAATAGCGCTTTATCCATTTTTGTTTTGAACCCGCGACCAACTTCCAATGCGATCTCGTCCTCTTTTGAGAAAATACCTGTGCGGCGTCCTGTACCGATAAATGTTCCGATCGTATCGAATGTATCAGATAAACTGAATGCGATGATTGTCATCAATACTTGAGGGATCTTGGAAGAATCACTGAATAAAGATTGCATTCCTTCAGAACCAAATGCTGCACCGAACGTTGTTCCTAATTCTTTAAATGAATTGCCTAACGAATTCGTTTGCCAATCAATGGAACTTAAATCAACAACACCCATAAAAATCCCAAGGACTGTGGTCGCTACGATACCGATAAGAATAGCACCACGGACGTTTTTTACAACTAAAATGGCTGTCAGTACCAAACCAATCACGGCTAACAAGATAGGTGCGTTGTCAAAATTGGCTAACGCGGGAACGATTCCGCCATTTATCGTAACATTTGTTGCTTTTCCACCTTCAACGACAGAACTCGAAATAGCAGATTGGTCTGCTGAAAAAGATAAGAATCCTGCATTTTTGATCCCGACATACGCAACGAAAATACCGATTCCGCCACCAATCGCATGTTGAAGACTTTCAGGAATCGCCCGAATGATCATCTTTCGGATATTTGTAACAGTAATAAAAATATTGATTAATCCGCAAATAAAAACCATTGCCAGGGCTTGTTGCCAAGAATAGCCAAGCCCGAAAACGACCGTAAAAGTGAAAAATGCGTTCAATCCCATACCAGGTGCCTGAGCATATGGGACATTCGCGAACAATCCCATGACTAGCGTACCAATGATTGATGCAATGATTGTGGCTAGAAATACTGCTTGGAACGGCATACCTGATGCTGATAAAATCTTCGGATTTACGAATAAGATATAACTCATGGCAAAGAATGTCGTTACTCCCGCCATTATTTCAGTTGATACATTTGTATTGTTTTTCTTTAAACCGAAAAACTTTTCCATAAAAAGTTCCACTCCCTGAATTTTTTTCTGATGGAAAACTATAATAATAAAAAATATGCAAAATATGGCAAATCCATCGAACAATTTCAAATTATATAGACGTCTCATTCGTTTTTCAACGTTTTTTTAACAAAAAAACCGAAAATAATACTTAATGTTCGTGTTTAGCTCGTATTCATTTATTTACATAGCCATAACTGTATTTTTTGTTAGGAATAACTGATTGCTCTTGTTAATTACCTAAAATATGCTAGACTAAAACAAATGCTAGTTGAGGAAGGAAGGACCTTTATTGAATAAAAAATTAATTGCCATCGATCTGGACGGAACCACCCTCAATCAAGATTCGATGATTACCTCTAAAACAAAAGAGACCCTGAAAAAAGCAATCAATGCTGGTCATCATGTCAGTATCGCTACTGGACGCCCATTTCGAATGAGCCATCAATTTTACCAACAATTAGAGTTAACAACACCGATGGTTAATTTTAACGGCGCACTGGTGCATATCCCTAATCAACATTGGGATGGCGAAAGAGAAACATTGATTAATCGTGAAATTGCTTTTGAAATCTTATCGCAAAAAAAACAATTGAATCTAGACTTTATCGCTGCTGAAAATCGGGATACTTTTTTTATCGACAGCTTTGACTTCTTTGATGAAAAAATTTTTGCTTCTTCACGTCCTGGAGAGAAAAACTTGCTTTCTCCTAAAAATCTGACGACAAATCCTACATCTTTGCTTGTCCGAACAGACAAGCGTTTTGCAGAAGCTGTATCTGCTGAATTAACACGTCAATTTGGCAGTTATGTGGATGTTCGTACATGGGGCGGTCCCACGGCGATCTTAGAGATTGTTTCAAAAGGAATCCAAAAAGCAAAAGGTGTGCAAGAGATTGCTAACTACCTATCGATTGATCAACAAGACGTGATTGCTTTTGGTGATGAGCATAACGATTTGGAACTGCTGGATTATGCAGGCTGGGGAGTGGCTATGGCTAATGGTACTGATCATCTCAAAGGCATCGCAAATGATGTCACTCCTTTGAGCAATCAAGAAGACGGTTTAGCTGTTTATCTGGAAAAATTACTTAAACTACAATAGAGAATTAGATTCTACTAAAAAAGGTTGTGACAATTTTTGTCACAACCTTTTTTGCCGAGTAAACGGTGCTCAATCGGCTGTCCTTCGGTATTAGCTCAAAAACGGCAAAATATGAGAAGCTATTTTGCCGTTTTGTTTCTCTAATACTCAGGTCAGGGCGCTGATTTCACAACCTCTTCCTTAAACGGTGTTCAAAAGCCAGTTTCTCGGTATGAAGTCAATTTTAAGCAAAAATGTGAGAAGCTATTTTCACAAAATTTTTCTTCATACTCGAAACTAAGCGGCTTTTTCACGACCTCTTTTTTATTTTGCCATGAACATATCATAATACGCGTCCATTATTTCTTTAGCAATCGTCAAGTTCATGTGGTCTTGTTCATCTAATAAGTTCGGCAAGACAACACTGATTGCGATTTCCGGATTGTCTGTTGGTCCGTATGCCACAATATTACTATTGACTGTCGTAATATCTGGGTGACCTTCCGCAACCGTTTCTGCAGTCCCTGTTTTTGCAGAAAGGTCCATTTTCGCACTGGCTAATGGTTTAGCTGTTGTGTAAGGGTCGGTACCATGAACAACCTGATGGAATCCTTCACGGAGGATTGCCATATTTTCTGCAGATATATTGACCGTATTTTCTACTGTCGTGCCAATTTCTTTTTTCACTTCACCCAAATTCCCATTTTCGTCATTGCCATAGATTGCTTTGACTAGGTGAGGCTGTACTCGTTTCCCGCCATTAGCGACTGTTGAAGCATATTGAGCTAATTGGATCGGTGTATATGTGTCAAACTGTCCAAATGCCAAATCGGTAAAGTTACCTGGAGTATACCATTCTTTGCCATTATCCGCATTGAACTTCTTCATATACTCAACAGAGCGTGAAATCCCAGGAGATTCATTCGGCAAATCGATCCCAGTCGTTGTACCAAGACCAAACTCTTTGAAAGAGTCTCTCAATTGTTGATAAGCTTTAGCTTCTTCGTCTAAACTAGGTAGTCCCATTCCAGGAGTATAGTCTAGCCCTAGCATCTTTAATGCCACTTTGATCATATACGTATTAGAAGACAATTCCAATGCTTTGACTGCATCAAGAGCAACTTGTCCGTTTCGGTTAAAGACAGAGCTTTTTTCTGAAGCACCTTGTAGACGAATCGGTTCATCAATCAACACTTGATTTCCGCTGATCGCGTTACTTGCCCAACCTGCTGTCAAAGTACCGGCCTTGACTACAGACCCTGGAGCAAAAGCGCTAGTGATTGTGCCCAAAGCATTCTCGGTGATTTCCTTGGAACCTTGCTCATGACTGAAACCAGTCATGGCTAACACTTCTCCTGTCTGAGGATTCATGGCTACTGCATAAGCACCAGGCGAGTACTGTGCTTTACCGTTATTGATCAATGTTTGATAATTTCTTTTTAAGATTTCTTCTACTTTCGATTGGAATTCTGCATTCATCGATAACATTAAATTAGAACCTTTTTCCCCAGAGAAGATTTCTTTTTGATTCGAAACATTGCCTTCATTATCAAGAGAAACTTCATATTGGGTTTTGGTTCCTTGTAGGACATCTTCATATTGTTTTTCCAAATAACTTTGTCCCACACGATCATTTCGAGAATACCCTTTTGCTAAATACTTCTCTGCTTCATCTGCCGGAAGACCTTGTTTTTCAGTCGTCACACTACCTAAAATACTTTTCAGGGAATCTGCTGCGTTATATTCGCGTGTCCAGTCTGTGCCTGTCGAAACTCCTGGAAGCTCAGAAGCACGTTCCGCCACAACAGCTAATTCTTGGTCAGTAACACCAGAGTTCTTGATATAGACCGTGTTTAATTCATATGCACTGTTCATCCGTTTAAAGATGGTAGCAATCTTTAATTGTTCCTCGTTCAAGTTGATCTCATCATCTGTTACTTTATTGACCATCGCGCTGTATTGTTCGCTGTTTCCTAATTGCTTTTCTTTTGCCGAAAGTCTTTTTGTGGCTTCCTTCAAATGTTCCGGATCAGCCAGCCAAAAATCTTTTTTATCTCTATCTGTCAGATTTTCATCTGCCGGCACATCAATCAGCGAGTTCAGCTTCGTTGCGATTTCAAGTAGGTCTTTAGCCGTCACTTGTGTGCCCCTCGTATAGGTGATTGCCTGATTCGCTTTATTTGTGACTAACGCTTTTCCTGTGGAATCGTAGATCATTCCACGAGGGGTACTTTCTTGGACTGTAATCGTAGAAGTAGATTTCACTCGCGCTTCCATCTCTTCACCATTCACGATCTGCAAATAGCCCAATCGAGCAATCAACGCAACAAATAACGTAAATATAATGAAAAAAAGAAAATTTAAGCGAAAAGGAACATGCGACCGGCGAAACGTTTTGTTTTTAGGCTCTTGTGCCCCTTTTCTTATTTTTTCTATCCAAGAAGTATTTACTATTTTTTTCATAAAATCTTTCATCATTTCCTATCCTTCCGCCTATTTACATTCATGATTCATTGTACCCAAAAACTTCTTAATAAAAAAGAAAAAATGAGCGGAGCAAGAAATTCTTTACCTAATTTCAAGATAAAATCAACTTTTTGTTTCACAGCAAACCTCTGAAGTTGCATATCCAACTATTTTTTTCATTAAAAACTAAACTTATTTTTGAAAATTATGCTTTCTAAAGTCGTGAAACACTTTAATAGAACATTTCTTTGTGGAAAACTATAAGTTGTTATTCTAAAAAAACTTATATCAAAAATAGTAAGGTAAATTTAGTTTTTTTATTTTGAATCCATAAAATAGTCTTGGATTGCTTCTCTTGTTTTTTTCACTTTTTCACTAAGTGATTCGTTTTTAGCCATATAAAAATAAAAAATGATATCAATCGTAGCGAATTGGGCCAAAAGTGAATTGGTTGCCGCACTTCGATTGGTGATTTCTTTCGGTCTTGATGTTTGTACGAGTACATCGGCTATCTTGCTAAGTGGGTTATTTCCAAATTGCGTCAACGCAATGATCTCGATATTCATATTTTTTGCTAGCTCAGCTAATGCAACTACATCTGCGCTTCTCCCTGAGTTCGAAACAAGCCAAAGTACTTTCTTCTTCTCATTGCTGACAAGTTGTGGGAGCAAGACATGGATATCTTTTTCAAAAATGATTGGCTTACCGACACGAGACCATTTTTGCAGAATGTCTTCTACCACTAAAGAAGAGGCACCAACACCATATAAAAAAACAGACTCAGCCGATTCCAAACATTCTACGACTTTTTGGATCGTTTCTTCTTCCAGAATATCTACTGTTTCTTTTATCGCTACTTGCGCATTATTTCCAAGTTTGTTTTTGATAGAGTAAAAGGACTCATTTGCTTCGATATCGCTAAATCCTTCATCGATTCCAGTCTGTAGTTCTGTTGAAATCGTGATTTTGAAGTCTGTCAAACTTTGAAACCCGATTTTTTTTGAAAAACGTACAACTGTCGGCGCACTCAAACCTGAAGCTTCCGCTAATTCATTAGCTGTCATTGTGGGAACCTTCTCAATATTTCCAATAATGTAGTTGGCCAACTTTTTTTCTGCTGAAGAATAATCTTCCATCATACTTTCAATACGACTAATTACGCTCATAAGTTCCTCCATCCTTTTAATAATCGTCTATGTAAGTATACCATATCAGTCCCTTGTTAACGGTCATGTACTGGATAAAAAAACAAAAAAACAATCCGCACAATAGGATAGCTCATTCCATCAATCCCACAAATTCTATTGACCATCTGTGGGATTGTGGAATATCTGTTCTCTATTGTTTGGATTGTTTTTTATTTAGTGCTTTTTTTATAGGCAACTTATCTATTTGTTTTCTCTGCTGTAATTTTTGACTTCTGCTTCCATAGCATCAATAAAGATATTCAAATCTTCTACAGCTGTTTCTTTGCTTCCGTAACGACGTACATTCACTGTTGCATCTTCCAATTCTTTATCACCGACAACTAATTGGTAAGGAATTTTTTGTGTTTGAGAGGCACGAATCTTATAGCCCATTTTTTCATTGCGGTCATCGACTTCTACACGTAAACCTTTCATTTGCAAGCGTTCTTTGATTTCATAAGCATAATCGCCATGTGCATCAACAGAAACAGGGATGATTGTCGCTTGTATTGGTGCTAGCCATGTTGGAAAAGCACCTTTGTATACTTCTGTCAAATAGGCGACAAAACGTTCCATCGTAGAAACGATTCCGCGGTGGATAACTACTGGACGATGTGTATTTTCCCCATCTTCTCCAACATATGTCAAATCAAAGCGTTCCGGCAATAAGAAGTCTAATTGTATAGTTGACAATGTTTCTTCTGTCCCAAGAGCTGTTTTGACTTGGACATCTAATTTTGGTCCGTAAAAGGCTGCTTCACCTTCTGCTTCAAAGTAATCTAGCTCTAATTCATCCATAGCAGCTTTCAGCATTGCTTGGGCTTTTTCCCACATTGCATCATCATCAAAATATTTATCTGTATTGTTTGGATCGCGGTAGCTTAAGCGGAAACGATAATCTGTAATATTGAAGTCAGCATATACTGCAACCATCAATTCAAGCGTACGTTTAAATTCATCTTTGATTTGGTCAGGACGAACAAATGTATGACCATCGTTCAACGTCATTTCTCGTACACGTTGTAAACCTGACAAAGCACCTGATTTTTCATAGCGGTGCATCATTCCTAATTCAGCGATACGAATTGGTAATTCACGGTAAGAATGGATGGCGTTTTTGTAGACCATCATGTGATGAGGGCAGTTCATTGGACGAAGAACAAGCATTTCGCCATCTCCCATATCCATTGGCGGGAACATGTCTTCTTGATAATGATCCCAGTGTCCAGATGTTTTGTACAACTCAACATCTCCCATAATCGGTGTATACACATGTTGGTAACCTAGACTAACTTCTTTGTCTACGATATAACGTTCGATCGTGCGTCGGATTGTTGCCCCTTTTGGAAGCCAGAATGGCAAACCAGAACCAACTTCTGGAGAAACCATAAACAAGTCAAGTTCTTTTCCTAGTTTACGATGGTCTCTTTCTTTTGCTTCTTCACGCAGACGGATATATTCTTTCAAAGCTTTTTTATCAAAAAAGGCTGTTCCGTAAACTCGTTGCATCATTTGATTGTTTGAGTTTCCACGCCAGTAAGCACCTGCCACTGATAATAATTTGAATACTTGTATACGACCAGTAGACGGAACATGTGGTCCACGGCACAAATCGATGAATTCACCTTGTTGATAGGCAGTAATCACTTCTTCTTCTGGCAATTCACTAATCAGTTCTACTTTGTACGGGTCACTTGCAAAAATTTCTAATGCTTCTTGTTTCGAAAGAACACGGCGTTCGATTGGCAGATTTTCTTTGACGATTTTCATCATCTCTGCTTCGATTGCGGGAAGATCTTCTGCAGTTACTTGATTTTGTCCATTGTCTGTATCATAGTAAAACCCTGAATCAATAGCTGGCCCAACACCAAAGTGGATATTTGGATAGAGGCGGCGCATTGCTTGAGCCATCAAATGAGCTGCTGAATGTCGGACTAATCCAAGTGCATCTTCATGGTCTGGTGTGACGATCTCAATACTTGCATCTTCCTCGATTGGACGAGTCAAATCAATAAGTTTGCCGTTCACTTTACCAGCTAAAGCTTTTTTTGCTAAGCTTTTTGAAATACTTTCAGCGATTGCCAATGTTGTTGTACCAGACTCAAATTCTTTGACTGCACCATCTGGAAAAGTAATTTTTATCATAATAGTTTCCTCCTTGAAATGTTTTGACTGATCAGATCATCAAGCTGAAAAACAAAAAATCCTAGCATCTCTTGAAAAGAGATACTAGGACGAAAAGTTCGTGGTTCCACCTAATGTTCAAACGCACATGCGTTCCTCAAACGTTGTAACGGTCCGACCGCCCTTGCTTCAACAAGGGTTTCGAAAGTGGTCATCCTTTGGTTTTCTCCTGGAAAAGTTTCAGCCTAGCTTTTCCTCTCTTATCGAAGACTCTCAAATTCAGTTGGCTTTCTCATCAATCAATTATGTGTTTATTTAACCACTAATAAATAGAAAAATCAAGTGTGAAACCAAACTTATTTTTTCCATTCCCCATTTACACCGTATGTTCCTTTTTTCATCTCGTTGATGATAACATGGATGTGTTCTTTTGGTGCTTGCGTGTTTTTATGAACAGCTTCCGTGATATCTTTCATCATATTTTCTAATTGTTCCGGACTGCGACCTTCTACTAATTCGACATGTACGAATGGCATAATGTTCTCTCCTCTTTCTGATCGTTCTTTTTTCATCTCGATTCTATCATACTATGTTTGTCTTGGGTACTGAATCCGGAAAAATGGCTGGGTCTTTTTTTGCTCTCAGCGCACTTAGGATAGAGACCGTATCCACGACTTCTTGCAAAACAGCCCCGAATAACGCAGGAACCAGACCCGTACTTGCTATTAACATCAAAAAAATACAAATAAAGATGCCAATCAGTACAGATTGTTTCGCTATTCTCATCGTATCTTTTGAGATCACTACTGCTTTTGCTACACGCAAAAGATCATCTTTCAAGATGACCGCATCTGCACTTTCACTAGCAGCTGTAGAACCATGAGCGCCCATTGCAATGCCGATATCTGCAGCAGCAAGTGCTGGTGCGTCATTCACACCGTCTCCTATCATCGCCACAGGTCGTTGATCTTTAGGGATACGTTCTAAAATAGTCAATTTGTCTTGAGGCAAGCAATGAGCATGTACAGAATCTAATTTGACTTCCTCTGCAATCGCTTGAGCAATGGCTGATCCATCTCCGGTAATCATCATCAAATTTTTCACACCAAGATTTCTTAGCTCTTTGATTGTCCTTGCTGCTTCTGAGCGAATCTGATCCGAAAATAGGATGGTTCCTGCAAAGGATTGATCAATGGCTACATAGATTGCTGTTTCAGAAGTCTCGATTTCTTCCACTGAAACAAAAGAAGCGCGTCCAATCTTTACGTCATGATTATTGACTACTGCTTGGATTCCTTGACCTGTCACTTCTTTCAGTTGACTAACAGGATACAGTTGGCTGTTTTTCACGTTGTTCACTAACGAACGAGCTAAGATATGGCTAGATTCCTGTTCTGCACTTGCTGCATACATAAGTAGCTCTTCTTTTTTCATTCCATTGACTGGTTGAATCGCCTCTACTTCTAATATTCCTTTGGTAAGCGTTCCTGTTTTATCAAAAGCAATCGTTTTTGTACGTGCGAGCTTCTCAATTGTTGTTCCAGTTTTAACAACAATCCCGTTTTTACTTGAACGGCTCATCCCGGCAACTAAAGCGATTGGCGCAGCTAAAATCAATGGACAAGGCGATGCTACGACCAATACTTCTGCAAAACGCAAAGGATCTTTTGAGAACCACCAAGAAATACCGCCAATCAAATATGCGATCAATGTAAAGGGAACCGCATAACGATCAGCTAAACGGACGAATCGGGCAGGTTTTTCTTTTGATTCTTCGACTAATTTAATGATCATTTGATATTGGCTATCTGCAGCGCGTTTTTCAGCAATCATTTGGATTGATCCGTCTCCATTTAAAGACCCAGACATGATCTGATCTCCAGGTTTCTTTGTTTCTGGACGAGACTCTCCTGTCAAAGAAGATTCATCGACTGATGATTCTCCTTTGATCACTCGACCATCAACTGGTACAAGCTCGCCAGGCTTGACTAGCAGCTGATCATCCACATTTATTTCATCAATTACTATATCCTGCCATCTTCCTTCTTTGAATCGATGGGCGATTCTTGGGGTGTTGTCTAATAAAGATTGCAATTCTTTACCTGCTCGTTTATTCGCGTAATCTTCTAGACTATCTCCACCTGTAAGCATGATCAATATCATCAAACTAGCCCAATATTCTTTGACGGCTAATGTTGCAAGGATTGCGGTAATCGCTAATATATCTACACCATATCTTCCTGAACGCAATGTTTTGATCATTTCCAAAAACATCAAGAAGGCGAGAATCCCTCCAGTAAATGCAACAATCATAAAAGCAAGTCCCGGCTGATGGAAAACAAATTCACTTAACAAAGCTACTCCGCCAATAAATAAAGTAAGTAAAAATTTTTTAAAATGTGTCATAGTTTCTTCTCCTCTTTTTTGTGACTTAGAGGTTAGTCATCCATCTTCAATTGCCTCTCTTTCTCTTAAGCATAGTCCTTGCTTAACACTTTTTAAAACAATAGGCCTTAATTGAAAACAACTATCACTATCAGCGTTTCCAATAGTCGCCAGTCCGACAAACGAATCTATCGAGCAAAGAGGACTTTTTTCGATTCATCCGTTAAAAAGTACCTTTTTTCGAAAAACTGTGCTATACTTTTAATTCGTTATTTACGGCGGAAGGAGCAAACATGTGATGAATGAGAAACAACTAGAACAAACGCACGTGGATGAAACGATCGAACTAATCCAGATCGAACAAAATATGCTGGATACAAAACAACGAGAATTGACTCAAGAAATGAATCATTCGACAAAAGACACAGCTAATCACAAGATTCGAGCTGGTTCCAATGAAGCTTTTTATGAATCTGCTGTTGAATATCGTCAACATGAGCAAGAATTGCTTTTAAAATATCATACTCTTGAGGCGCAGCAAAAACGCCTACAAACGTTGTCTGTTATGAAAGACAGTCCTTACTTTGCCCGTATCGATTTTAAAGAAGACCGTGAAACAGAAACATTGTATCTAGGTATCGCTTCTTTAAGAGATCTAGCAGAAGAAACAATCGTTATTGACTGGCGCGCACCAATTGCCAACCTTTATTATGAAGGTGAGATTGGTCCCGCATTTTATGAAACTGAAACAGATAGAATAGATGTCGATCTGCAGTTGAAACGACAATTTAAAATCCAAGAAGGACGTATTTTATCTATGGTAGATACGTCGGAAGTAATCAACGATGACTTTTTGCTAGAGATATTGGACGAAGCATCAAGCAACCATATGAAAAATATCGTCTCTACGATACAAAAAGCACAAAATGCAATCATTCGGGACACAACAAGTAAAGTGATGCTGATTGAAGGAATCGCCGGAAGCGGAAAAACGTCTGCTCTGCTTCAACGTATTGCTTTTCTGTTGTATCATAATCGCAAATGGCTAGAGGCAGAAAACGTGCTTCTATTTTCACCAAACCATTTGTTTTCTGATTATATCTCGACTGTATTGCCTTCATTAGGTGAAAGCGGTGTGCCTACACAAACATTCAAAAATTATATTTCACAGCTGTTGCCAGAGTTTTCTTTATTAGACGAACAGCAACAGGAAAGTGGTTTTTTGCTAGGCGAAAAAGATCCGATACAAGTGATGAAAAGCGGATTGACCTTAGTGGATCAGATTGATCGCTATATCCAAAGCATCACAAGCTACGGTCCCTTGTTCCGTGATATGAAAATAAATGGCCGTACGATCCTATCAAAGGAATCGATTCGCCAATGGTATAAAGAAACAAATGAACAACTTCCCTTACACCACAGACTCTCTCTATTACAAACGAAACTACTGAAAAAATTAGGCGGTCTGCAAAAAGATGAAACACGTCAACAATGGGTCAAAGATCTCGCGGAAGAGCAGCTCCAAGAACTATACGCAACAGATCCTAATCTTGAATATACAGAACAAAAGGAGCGTTCCTTACGTAAAAAACTGGCTAACCAAATCGTACGTAAACGATTCCGTCGAATTCATCGAGGAATCATGAATTATCAATTTGTCAATATAACGAAACAATATCTCCACTTTTTACAAACTGTGCCACTTTCTCTTCTGACACGGCATAAAATCAGCGAGACCAGATGGCAAGAACATTTAGCAACTATTCGTACACATTTGCGTCAAAGAGAGTTGCCCCAAGAGGATGCTGTCCTATTCTTTTTACTGATGCGCCGAACGTATCCGGTGACGGTCACACACAAAGCTCGCTATATCTTTATTGATGAAATGCAGGATTTCGCACCATCACAAGTCGCATTGTTGCAAGCCTTGTTCCCAAAAGCAAATTTGACTTTCTGTGGAGATCTAAATCAAAATGTCTTTGGAAATGAAACGATCGTGGGATCATTGGAAGAACTTTTCGTGGACCGTGAAGTCACCCGTTTCCAATTAACGACAAGCTATCGTTCCACAAAAGAAATCACTAATTTTGCTAATCACTTTATTGCAAAAGAACATCAAGTAGAGACTACAGCAAGAAAAGGCGATTTGCCTTTGCTCATCCAAGGAACAACTGATGATGTCAAACTGAATTGGTTAGCAGATACCATTCGAACGACTCAGGGAAAAGCCCGGTATTGGCGTACAGCAATCATTGCTAAAACCCAAGAAGAATGCGAGACTCTTTATGCTCAACTGCCAGACGAGTTGAAACAACAAGTCCAGCTGATTTTAAATGAGAGTGATTTTATGAAGCGTTCCATTATTTTACTTCCGGCCTTTTTAGCAAAAGGTCTGGAGTTTGACCGAGTTTTCTTGTGGGATGTAGATGCAGATCATTTTTCTTCTCAACAAGACAAATTGATCCTTTACACCATGTGTACACGCGCGATGCATGAATTGACACTTTTTACATCCAATAATGAAAGTCCTTTGTTAAACAATATGGATATTTCATCTTATGAGAAAAAAGTATTGTAACTAAAAAGACAACTGCTATCGTTAATGTTAGCAGTTGTCTTTTTAGTTACAGTAATAATTGCAGAAAAAGTAATTCTATCATTTATTCTATATATAAATCCAAATCTGTTTCAGGATATTTTAATTTGACAAGCGAAATAATCATTTTCAGTTCTTCCATGTTTTCTGGATATTCTGGGTCAAATACCTTACTATGACGTCCAATACCGCCATTGTCGATCAATCGGTAAATTCGGTTCCATTCAATGAACTGATCGATTGATTGGAAATTGCTGATTGGATACCCCCCACAATCCAAAATTTCTGATACACGAAATGCTAGGTATGCACTATCGACCACTTTATTTTTTTTCGTATCTATCTTCTCATTTCTTTCGATGAGAATTTTTTCAGGATGATGCTTTAAGCTCCACTCCAATAGTAGAAAGAAAGCCTCCATCCGATACTCTTCTTCAAATAACCGAAAGGCTGAATCAGAACGACGAAAAAGCAGCGGAATCAAATATTTTTGTCTATAAATCAGCATTGGTGCGCGGTCCACCATACACTCTAAATAACGGTTCAGATACCCTGTACCGACATAGTTTCCTAATCGATAGCCTTCAACGCCGAATCTTGCGTATTTTTGCGCTAATTTTGAACAATCAGTTACGTTCACTGCTAATTCTTCTACTTTGCGGTAACCGCTTAAGATACGTTCAAAAGGTTCTAAAGTGATTTTTGCTTCCATATTCTTCCCCGTCCATCTTCCACATACTTCATATCATTTCATATGATACTTATGCTCTCATCATACCACAGGTTGAATTAGAATAGAAAATAAATCACACAAAAAAACAAGACAATCTGTTAGTGAGATTGTCCTGCTTTTTGAAAAAGACTGAATGCTTTTCGTTAAAACTGATTGCTTAGTCTTCTAATGCCACATTATGGAACACATGCTGTACATCTTCTAGATCTTCTAGCGCATCAATCATTTTTTCAAATGTTTCTTGGTCTTCTGAAGATAATGTAACTTCGGTTTGAGGAATCATTTGGATCTCAGCAATTGAAAAATCAGTGATTCCTTTTTCTTTTAATGCTTCTTGGATACTATGGAAATCCGCTACTTCACCGTAAACGATGATTTGTCCATCTTCTTCCATCACATCACGAACGTCGATGTCTTTTTCCATTAGATATTCAAGGATCTCATCAGCGTCTTCTCCTGCAAATGCAAAGATCGCTGTATTGTCAAACATATAAGAAACCGCTCCAGAAACACCCATGTTCCCGCCATTTTTCCCAAATGCTGCTCGTACGTCTGCTGCTGTTCGATTCACATTGTTTGTCAATGTATCAACGATCACCATTGAGCCGCTTGGTCCAAATCCTTCATAACGTAATTCAGAGTATGTTTCATCTCCTGCACCTTTTGCTTTTTCGATTGCTCGGTCAATAATATGTTTTGGTACATTATAAGTTTTAGCGCGATCAATGACGAAACGTAGTTTTTGGTTTGCATGCGGATCAGGATCACCTGATTTTGCTGCCGCGTAGATTTCAATCCCAAATTTTGCATAAATCCGGCTATTATTAGCATCTTTAGCAGTTTTCTTTGCTACGATATTTGCCCATTTACGTCCCATATTTTCACTTCGCTTTCTGATTTGATAGTTTCATAACGCAAAAACGTCCTGTTCCATTATACTTGTGAATCACGATTCTGTGAAGCTTTTTTTCTTTCTTCCTTCATTCTTCTCATTTTCAGTCAAAGGTCTATACTTGGATTGGGATTTGTCCGAAATTCTGTTCTGGAATATTGCCTCCCAATTGATAGATTTGATCACTTCTAACTAACAGTTCCGCTTCTTGTGCCTCTTTTTTTCCAATTCGGGAATAAATAGAAATCTCTTTTTTTTCTTTTAAGAATCTTCTTCCAGCATCGGTAAATCCAAGTAGTCGAAGATAGTTTTTATTTTGTTGGATAGGAATCTCTTGCTTTTTGATATTCAGCAAGACATAACAAGATAATCTTTGGATCCGCGTCCATGTATATCTCTTTGTTTTTACTTTTGACACAAAATCCGCAAAACCGTTAGCTGTTGCAGCTGCTGTCTTCATGCGAGTTTCTATTCCTTCGGTCATCTGATAGATATCTGTCAATTCCATCAAAGTAGAAGATAACAACCGATAACGCAAATACGGCCAATAGGATTCCCAAGTCTGTAACGAACAAGTGGAAAGATCTTCTTCTGTCTGAAATGGCACAAGTCCAGCGATCCTTTTTCCTTTTTCTAACGCATGGCGAATGGCTGTTGCACTGGCTATTGTTTTATCTGTGATTGTTTTTTCATGATAGCCTGCACTTTTACGCTGGATCGGATGTAACTCCATAGGGTGGATATACTTAGCATTTTCTTTTGCATAACTTAATCCTAAAATATGATTGGGTGAAGAAAAATCAAGCGCAATATCGGGATACAGACTGCGAAAAACTGCAGTCATTTTTTGCGGATAACTATACGTTTGATCAGACAGTTCGTGAAAAGACTCTTCTATCTTATCTTGATTCTGTTGAACAAATCGGCCGAAACTACCATAGTCAAACGAGGTCTCTTCTTCTGTTCCAAAACACAAACTGTCACAGTCCAATGCTTGCAAGATTTTCACTGCACCTTTGGCAAAATAATCAGCTGACTGAACCGCCCATTCGACAGGAAGCTCTACTACTAAATCCACACCATTTTGCAAAGCTTCATTCGCACGATGCCATTTATCGATGATAGCTGGTTCGCCTCGTTGCAAAAAATTCCCGCTCATTACAGCAATGACGACCTCTGCTCCTGTTGTTTTTCGTGCCATTTCAGCATGATAGCGATGTCCATTGTGAAATGGATTGTACTCTACGATAATCCCGCAGCTTTTCATGTCCGTCCTCCTTCATAGTTTATCGATAAAAAAACACTAGAAACAAGTAAGGAAAAGTCAAAAATCAGAAAAAATACCCGAACTATATAAACTATTCTCGCAAACACAATACTTCTGCGAAGAAAAGCTGCACCGCAAGAGCAATGCCTATATCGTTCGGATATATAATTTATGTTGAAGATTTATTCTTTTTCTTGTTAACTCGAGCAGACAAAATTGCTAGTCTTTGTATGCTACGAAGAACCAGCGCTTTGATTTCTCTGATGCTGCTTCGTCTGTAAAATCAGAAAATGCTTCGACTTTCGAAAACCCACTGTTTTCCAGCATTCTTAAATAGCTTTCCAATGGATAGGTACGCTCTTCATGTAGTTCATCTTCACGGATAAATCGCCCAGATCCTTCTGGTTCCTCAACGAAAAAAGTCAGAAAATGTTCGATGCTGTGTTTCTCACTTCCTGGATAGCTATCCCACAAAAAAGCAAAATTATCCCCTTGATAATGATAGCTATATTCTGGAAAAACCTCGTCTACTTGATAGGTGGAGTGCACGTCAAATAAAAATCGGCCATTTTCTTCTAACGCTTGATAGACTTCATCAAAAACTTGCTGTACCTCTTGTCTATTTTTCATGTAGCACAACGAATCAGAAAAACAAGTAATTGCTTGATATTGACCGATTTCTGATAAATCGAGCATATTGCCTTCTACAAGTTGGATCGATGCGTCTTCTTCATATGCTCGCTGGCTTGCGATCATCAACATCTCTTCTGAAAGGTCTAACCCTGTCACTTCATATCCATCTTTTGCAAAGGCAACCGCTAATGCTCCAGTACCGCACGCCAGTTCCAAAATATTTTTTGTGTCTTCTTGTAAATGACGTTTCGAAAAAGCTAGCCATTGCTGATAAAGTGTTTCGTCCATCACTTCATCGTAAATGAAAGCAAATGTTTCATAAGCCATATGTTAATCCAACCATTCACTAAGATCGACTAGCGGAGCATCTGACCATAGTTTTTCCAGATTATAGAAACTTCGTTCTGGCGCATGGAAAACATGTACGATCAAATCTCCAAGATCGATCAATACCCATTTTCCGCCTTCTTTTCCTTCAATACGTTTTACTTCATATTTGTTTTCTTCTTCTTTATCAATGATTTCTTCTGTAATTGCGTTGATTTGACGTTCGCTATTTGCTGAACAGATCATGAAATAATCTGCCAACAAGGAAACATTTCGAACGTCTAAAGCGATAATGTCTTCTGCCCGTTTTGAATCTGCTGCTTTAACCGCAATTTTTAATTGTTCTTTACTATCTATGATGATTTCCTCCTAATATTGAGTGGCTTATTTTTTTGCTACCCAGTAATTATATGTTTCGATTGTTTTTGGATAAATCTGTTGTTCTTGTGCAAGTAGATGGGATAGCGTATGTTTTGTTTCAAATGCTACTGCTTCATCTAGATCAACCCATGCAATTGTCCGTGCATCTTGCACCCCAGGAAAATCCCGACCTGGTTCAATATAATCTGCTACATAAATGATTTTGTCCAGGAGACTCATTTTAGCAGCGCCAGTCGTATGCACTCGTATCGCGTGAAGAATCTCTGAATCAGTGATTCCTAATTCCCGTTCTACAAATGAAGCACCAACAAGCCCATGCCAGATAGCATTATTATAATTCAATAATTCTGGATCAAAACCGTCTCTTACGATCACCATTTTGAACTCCTCATCTGGTCGTTCTTTCGCATAATCGTGTGTCAATGCAGCGATACTAGCTTTTTCAGGAGAAGCACCGTATTTTTTGGCAAGAGCAACAGCTGTTTCTTCTACTCCAAGCACATGCTTGAAACGTTGTTCGCTCATTCTCATCTGTATTTTTTGCATCAGGTTTTCTCTAGAATAAGCAGTATATTCATTACTATAGTCCATCTTCATACAACCCTTCATTTTGGATATAATCAATTACTTTATCTGGAACAAGATAGCGGATAGAACAGCCTTCTTTGATCTTTTGACGTATTTTTGTGGAACTGATGTCGATTTCAGGTACATCTACCCAAATCACAGGATATGGCGTATCTGTTGTGTAACCTGGTCGACGTATGCCCACAAAATTGACCATCGAAGTCAACTCATCAATTTTATACCATTTTGGCAAATATTCTACCATATCCCCGCCGATAATAAAGTAATAATCTGTATCCGGATTGTTTTGTGTCAATTCCTTCATCGTATCATAGGTGTAGCTTTTCCCACCACGAGCTAATTCAATCGTTTCAATCTGCAAAAAAGGGTTGTCTTCCACCGCTAATTCCAACATGTTGAGTCGGTGTTTTGCATCAATCGTCTCTTTCTCATCAACATGAGGCGGCTGATAAGAAGGCATTAAAAATACGCGGTCAAGACCTAAATTCCGGCCAGCTTGTTCAGCCATCACTAAATGAGCAAGGTGAACGGGATTGAACGTTCCACCTAGGATCCCTACTTGCTTTTTCTTCTCTAGGAATTGAGGCATTTCTTCAGGAAATAATTGTGAACGAACAAATGTCTTAGCTTGCGTATTCATCATGGTCACTCCTTATATTGCTTTTACTTCATTTGATAACCTTTGATACTTTTCTTTTGTAGAAGGTTTGTATAATACGATCACTCGTCCAATGATTTGGACGATTTCACAGTCGATTTCTTTTTCTAATACTTGAGCTGCTTCTTCTGCAACCTCATCTGTATTTTGAAGTAGAGATACTTTGATCAGCTCTCTTTTTTCTAAAGCTTCTTCAATTTGAACGATCATTGCTGAATTGATCCCACCTTTTCCGATTTGAAAAATCGGCTGAAGATGATGCGCTTGGCTACGTAAAAAACGCTTTTGTTTTCCTCTTAAACTCATAATTTTCCTTCTTCCTTAAATCAATGCTTTTCGCTTCAAGACATCTACACCCTTTGGCGCCCAGCCAGCAATTACTGCTGGCGCTGTTACGGTGATCCAGCCTAGACCGGCAAAAACGATGTCTGTTTTTTCTTTCACGGAAAATTCAAAACGAACAAGCTCGGGAAATTCCTCGACTTCATTAGGACGAGGCGGCTGCAATAACCCACCTACGTGTTTTTGATAAAATTCGTCTGCTTTTTCCAGTTTTGTTCGATGAATATTAACATCATTCGACACATAAGCAATAAATGAAGCACGATTGCCGCTGATAAAATCAAATCTTGCAAGCCCGCCCAAGAAAAGTGTTTGCCCTTCATTCAGCTGATAAACTTTAGGTTTGATTTCTTTTAACGGTGCAATGATCCGCAAATCTTTTTTACCTAAGTAGTGCGCCATTTGATGGCGATGGATAATTCCCGGTGTATCAATCAAAAAATGCCCGTCATCTAAAGGAATCTCGATTTTATCCAAGGTCGTTCCTGGAAACTGCGAAGTTGTGATTACATCTTGTACTCCCGCTGTATTTTTGATGATTTGATTGATAAGCGTCGATTTTCCGACATTTGTTACCCCGACGATATAGACATCCCGTCCATCGCGGTATTCTTCGATTTTTTCTAATAGTTCCGTCATCTCATGAGATTTCTTAGCACTAGTTAATAATACATCTACTGGACGAATTCCTGCTTCGTAAGCACGTTCCTTCATCCATTGTGTTAATTTAGTTTTTTTCAATGATTTAGGTAATATATCCACTTTGTTCCCAACTAAAAGTACTGGATTGTCACCGACAAAACGGTGTAGTCCTGGGATTAGTGAACCATTGAAGTCAAAAATATCCACCACATTGACGATCAATGCATCTTTTTGCCCTAATTCATTCAGTAAGCGCAAAAAGTCGTCATCCGTCAATGAGACATCTTGGATCTCATTATAATGGCGTAATCTGAAACAACGCTGACAATAGACTTCCCCGGAAGCTAAACCTTTTTCCAAAGCCGTTTGCGGCGTGTATCCTAATTCACCGGGTTTGTTTGTTTGTATAACGGCACCACAGCCGATACATTGTAATTCTTCTGTCATTCGATTCCACCTCGCCAGCCCATATCAGGGTGTTTTGCTAATAGATAGGCCATAATTCTTTTTTCCAAAAAACGATTAAATTGTGTCTTCCAACTATCTGTTGCGATAATGGGTTTTACAAGGATGCTACGTATCCCTGCACGATTGGCTCCACGTATATCAGTCATAATCTGATCGCCTACCATTACTATCTCATCATCTGCTAAATCCAATTGTTTCTTTGCTATGTTGATCCCTCTTGCTAAAGGTTTCATTGCTCGTGCAACATACAAAAGATCAAATTTTTCAATCGCTCGCGCGACACGTTTTGAATTATTGTTTGAAACAACAACAACAGGGATTCCTGCATTTTTCATTTCTAAAATCCAAGTAAGCAACTCTTCTGTTCCATCTGGATTATTCCATGCAATCAACGTATTGTCTAAATCGGTCAATACTGCTTTGATGCCTAGATTCTTTAATTGGGCAGGTGTAATCTGATAGATGGCTTCTACCATCCATGTTGGTTTGTAATTTGAAAACATGCTGTCTCCTCATCTGCAAAAAATGAAGGAGCACATAAAGTACTCCTCAACCCCGTATTATACTGCATATCAGCAAAAAAAACTACCTCTATACTCGTTCGTCTTTCAGAAAAAGCATTTCTTTACAAAATGACCAAAAATAAAGATTGATCACAGAAAAATTTAGAAACAAAAAACAACTAAGCGAGCAAGAACCATTCTTTACTCTTTGCTTAGTTGTTAAACACCTAATATTGGCGGAACCTCTTGTACCGTTTTTCCAGTAATTCATGCTGGTCGAATCGAACAAGTTCCGTCAATCTTTCAATCAACGCTTTTTTCATAATGTGTGCGACTTTATATCGTGGCAACTGCTCGCCGTTGAACGTTTCAGGAATAACTCGATCAACGATTCCTAACTCGCGTAGTTCTGGCGCAGTAATTTTCATCAACTCAGCTGCTTCTGCGGCGCGACTACCGTCTTTCCACAAAATCGACGCAAATCCTTCTGGAGAAAGCACAGCATAAATCGTTTCTTCCAGCATCCAGACTTCATCCGCTAAACCTAGAGCAAGGGCACCGCCACTTCCACCTTCACCAATGATGATGGCGATGATCGGTACCTTTAAATCAGACATTTCGAGCAGATTTCTGGCAATAGCTTCTCCTTCGCCGCGCTCTTCTGCTCCTACACCGCAATATGCACCTGCTGTATTGATCAATGTAATCACCGGTCTATTGAACTTTTCCGCTTGTTTCATCAGTCGTAAAGCTTTTCGATAGCCTTCAGGATGGGGAGAACCAAAATTTCTGCGGATATTTTCCTGCAGATCCCGTCCTTTTTGAATACCGATCACTGTTACCGGTTTGCCATCTAATCGAGCGATTCCACCAACAATCGCTTCGTCGTCTGCAAATAAACGATCACCATGGCATTCCTCGAAAGAATCGAAGATCTCTTCAAAAAAATCCAAGCTTGTCCATCGTTCTTTAGCTCTTGCTAACTGAACGACATCATGTGCTGTCTTATCCACGATCTATCCATCCTTTCTGTGTATGCAATTCAAGAAGCGTATGGATTTTCTGCTTTAATTCCATGCGGGGAACAATCTGATCGACAAAACCATGAGACAATAAGAATTCAGCCTTTTGGAAATCTTCTGGAAGTTCCTGCTTGATCGTCTGTTCGATGACACGTCTTCCAGCAAAACCAATCAAGCTTTGGGGTTCTGCTAAAATGATATCACCTTCCATTGCAAAACTGGCAGTTACTCCTCCGGTCGTCGGGTCTGTCAAAACAGTTAGATAAAAAAGACCTTCATTACTATGCCGTTTGACAGCAGCAGAAATTTTTGCCATCTGCATCAGAGAAAAGATTCCTTCTTGCATCCGTGCACCACCTGAAGCTGTGAACAAGACGACTGGAAGTCTTTCCTTTGTTGCTCGTTCGAATAATCTGGTGATCTTTTCTCCGACAATCGTTCCCATACTTCCCATGATAAAATTAGGATCCATCACTCCAATAATGAAGGGAATCCCCTGAATGGTTGCTTTACCAGTGAGGACTGCTTCATGAAGTCCTGTTTTATCTTGCATCTTTTTAATTTTTTCCGTATATTCGGGAAATGCTAGCGGATCTTTGGTTACAAGATCCGTATCCCATTCTTCAAAACTTTTTTCATCAATAATCAAAGCTAGACGCTGCCATGCACCGATTCGAAAAGCGTATCCGCAATGAGGGCATACTTTTTCTTCACCGATGTCTTTCGTATAAAGGATATGTTTGCAATTTGGACACTTTGCCCACATGTTATCAGGAACAGATGGCGAGTTAGCAGGTTTGCTCTCTCTATTAGGATTGATCCGAATATATTTCTTTTTCTTAAACAGAGCCATCTATGCGCCTCCTATCTCCGTTTCTGGTGTCCAATTCGGTAAAAATTCTTCTTGTAAAAATGCTGTGCTGTAATCACCTGCTATGACTGCAGGATGACTAATCAAATCCATCTGAAATTCTGCGTTCGTGATGATTCCTTCTGTGATAAATTCACTTAAGGCTCGCTGCATCTTCATTAATGCTTCAAAACGCGTATTTCCATGGACGATTATTTTTGCAATCATTGAATCATAATATGGCGGGATCGTATATCCCGGGTAAACTGCACTGTCTACTCGCAGACCCATCCCACCTGCTGGAAGCAGTAAGTTTTGGATCTTCCCTGGAGAAGGAGCAAAATGGAAAGCAGGATTTTCTGCATTAATCCGGCATTCGATTGCGTGTCCTTGGAATACTACTTCTTCTTGACACACATTCAAAGGCTCGCCGGCTGCTATCTCCACCTGTTTTTTTACTAAATCGATTCCTGTGACCATTTCTGTTACTGGATGTTCCACTTGGATTCGAGTATTCATTTCCATGAAATAAAAATCGCCTTCTTCATCCATCAGAAACTCGATCGTTCCGGCATTTTCATAATTGACTGCTTTAGCTGCTCGAACAGCAGCGTCTCCTAGTGCTTCTCTTTTTGTTTGTGAGATCACTACAGAAGGAGATTCTTCCAGTACTTTTTGATTATTACGTTGCAAAGAACAATCTCGTTCTCCTAAATGAATGACATTGCCAAAATGATCACCTAAAATCTGAACTTCTATATGGCGAGCAGGATAAATGATTTTTTCCAAATACATATCATCATTTCCAAATGCCGCTGCTGCTTCTTGCTGAGCTGAAGAAAAATGCTGTGGGAGCTCTTCTTTTGATTGAACTTTCCGAATGCCTTTCCCGCCACCACCTGCAGCTGCTTTCAGCATCACTGGATAACCAATTCTGTCTGCTATTTCCAATGCTTCTTCTACTGTAGATAATACACCAGTACTTCCTGGAATGACTGGGACATTTGCTTCTTGCATCAATTGACGCGCATTGATCTTATTTCCCATTGCATCGATCGTTGCACTTTTAGGACCAATAAATGTGATATTGCACTCTTCACACATGGAGGCAAATCGGCTATTTTCAGATAAAAAACCAAATCCTGGATGAATTGCTTCGGCTTTTGTCACGATTGCAGCGCTCAGTACTTCCTGAACATTCAGATATGAATCAACGGCTTTTGCCGGGCCAATGCAGATTGCTTCATCTGCTAACTGTGTATGAAGTGCTTCGGCATCTGCTTCTGAATATATCGCTACGGTTTGGATCCCTAGTTCGCGGCATGCACGAATGATACGTACAGCGATTTCACCGCGGTTAGCTATCAATACTTTAGAAAACATATTTCACCTATCCAATCATAAAGGTTAATTCCGCTTCGGCTACTTTTTTACCGTCTACTTTAGCGATTCCTTTGCCTATTCCGGCTGAAGCTTTCACTTTCAATATCTCAACTTCAAGGTATAAGGTATCTCCCGGTGTAACTTTCTTACGGAATTTTGCTTTGTCCAATCCGCCGAAATAAGCCGTCTTTCCCTTGAATTGTTCAAGAGAAAGTAATGCAACTGCTCCTGCTTGAGCCATTGCTTCAACAATCAATACTCCTGGCATAACAGGTTCTTCTGGAAAATGTCCTTGAAAAAAGGGCTCATTGATCGTTACATTTTTCTTAGCAACGATCCGTTCTCCTTCAACCATTTCTTCCACTCGATCAATCAAAAGCATTGGATAACGATGTGGAATGATTTCTTTTATTTCTTGTATGTTCATTGATTTCCCTCTTTCCTGCTTTGCTTATTTTTGCTGGATCCTAAAGAGTGGCTGTCCATATTCAACAACTGACTCGTTTTCTACAAGGATTTCTGTGATTACTCCGTCGGCCTCACTAGTTATCTCATTCATTAGTTTCATCGCTTCAATAATGCAGATAACTTCTCCTTTGGCAACTTGATCACCTACTTTTTTGAAAGCTGGTTTGTCGGGCGCCGGTTGCAGATAAACGATTCCCACGATTGGCGAAACAACCTCGATTCCATCAAATACTGCCGATTCTTTTTCTTTCATTGTTTCTGGAGCAGTTGTTGCTTGTTCAGGTATGACATTGACTGGCTCCGAAACTGGCAACGTTTCGTTTGTTTGAACCATATTCATGCCTCGACTTGTTTTATTTTTATTCATATACAATTCAAATTGACCTTCACGCAAATCGAATTCCGTTAGCGAGGATTGATCAAATTGACTGACTAATTCTCTGATTTCATTGATATCCAAAATTATTCCTCCCAGCGTTTCATGCACAGAACCGCATTATGTCCGCCAAACCCTAATGAATTACTCATTGCATAAGTAAAACTTGCAGGTTTGCTTTCGTTTTTGACAACTGTCAAGTCAATCTCAGGATCTTGTTTTTCTACATTGATCGTAGGTGGGATAAATTGATGTTCTAATGCCAGCAAAGTTGCCAAGGCTTCGATCCCGCCGGCTGCTCCCAATAAATGTCCAGTCATCGATTTCGTGCTGCTGACGTAAGTATCTCTGAAATTTTCACCTAATGCGATTTGGATTGCTTTTGCTTCTGCCTGGTCATTGGCTGGTGTACTTGTTCCGTGAGCATTGATATATCCGACTTGTTCCGGCTGTACACCAGCTTCTTCCATCGCAAGCTTCATTGCTTTAGATGCACCAGAACCATCTGGAGTAGGAGCTGTCATATGGTAAGCGTCACAGTTTGCACCGTATCCAACGATTTCTCCATAGATTTTGGCACCGCGAGCTTGTGCATGTTCTAAAGATTCAAGAACTAGAACACCTGCTCCTTCACCCATCACAAAACCATTCCGATTTTCGTCAAACGGAATCGAACCACGATTAGGATCAGTTGATTCTGAGAGTGCTGTTAAAGCTGCAAATCCAGCAATCCCCATCTCACAAATCGTTGCTTCTGTTCCTCCAGCAAGAATGACATCTGAATAGCCATGTTTGATGTTACGGAATGCTTCCCCAATTGAATTCGTTCCGCTAGCACAAGCTGTTACGATAGCTGTACAAATACCTTTTGCACCTACGCGCAAAGCAATATTTCCAGCTGCCATGTTGGCAATCGCCATTGGCACGAACATTGGAGAAACTCGTTTTGCACCTTTTTCATGTAGACGAATAACTTGGTTTTCGATTGTTGGAAGACCACCGATCCCAGATCCGATGATGACGCCAAACCGGTCTTGATTCATTTTTTCTTTATCTAAACCGCTCATCTCCATTGCTTCTAAAGCAGCGTAGATTCCATAGATTGAAAACATATCCATTCGTTTGCTATCTTTTTTAATAAAATATTTATCGTAAGGAAAATCTTTGACCTCGCCCGCTAAGGTAATCCCTGTTTCTGAAGCATCAAATTTAGTGATCGGTGCGATGCCATTCGTACCCTCTTTTAAGCTATTCAAAAAGCTGTCTGCGTCATTTCCAATAGGTGAAGTGACTCCATAGCCAGTAATTACCACTCGATTCATTTATTTGCTCTCCTTTTCTTATCCGTGCATGACCAATCCGCCATCGACATTGATGACTTGTCCGGTGATATATGGATTTTGTGCTAAGAAAACTGCTGTTTGTGCAACATCTTCTACTTGTCCGAAACGCTGCATCGGAATTTGCTTTTCCGCTTGTTCCTTGACTTTGTCTGCTAAAACTTCCGTCATATCAGTTGTGATGAATCCTGGCGCAATGGCATTACATGTAATGCCTCTAGTTGCAGCTTCTCGTGCCACAGATTTTGTTAATCCTACTACGCCAGCTTTACTAGCTGCATAATTTGCTTGACCAATATTTCCAATCAACCCAGATACACTAGAGAGATTAATGATGGCCCCTTCTCGCTGCTTCATCATTTTTTTCAATACGTGCTGCGTCATATTGAAGGTTCCAATCAAATTGATATCAAGACATTTTTTGAAATCTTCTGCATCCATCCGCATCACAAGTTTGTCATTTGTGATTCCGGCATTGTTTACTAACACATGGATCGATCCAAGCTTTTCTTCTGATTCTTTGATCATTTGTCCCGCTTTCTCATAATCAGAGATGTCACCGGAAACTCCTACGCATTTTACACCGAATGCTTCGATTTCTTCTATCTTTTCTTTTGGAATCTCTCCGCGACCATTCAAAATGATATTTGCTCCAGCTTTTGCAAAAGCTAAGGCCATCGCTTTGCCGATTCCTCTTGTACTACCTGTGATAAATACATTTTTTCCTTTTACATCCATAACGTTCCTCCTTATAGTATTGCTATTGTTTCATCAAATGTCTGCTTATTCTCAACACGCAGAACTGATATTGTTTTATCGATTTTTTTCATAAATCCGCTTAATACTTTTCCGGGGCCGACTTCGATGACTTGCTCGATACCGATTGTTTTTAATTTATGGATACTCTCGTAGAAACGAACAGGTTGCATGACTTGCTGTTCAAGTAGTCCCGCTATCGTCTCTTTCTTCATTATTTCCGTTGTTGTGTTGCTGATGACTGGAAAAGAAGGGTCAGAAAATTGAATATGACTTAGATCCTTCGCCAGTTTTTTTGATGCTGGTGCTAAAATAGCTGTATGGAAAGGTCCACTGACATTTAGTGGGATCATCCTTTTGATTCCTTTTTCTTTTAAGAGCAAAACAGCTTCATCTACGGCTTTTTCTTCGCCACCGATCACGATCTGCTGAGGTGTATTGTAATTAGCAGGAGACACGATGCCGTACTTGCTTGCTTCATGACAGCTTTCCTCAATCGTCTCAATCGGTGCATTCATTACTGCGACCATTTTTCCGCTTCCAGCTGGGGCAGCTTCCGTCATATAAGCGCCTCTCTTCGCTACTAGTGCAACGGCTTCAGTGAAGGATAACGCATCACTGGCTACTAATGCCGAATATTCTCCTAAACTCAGTCCTAAAGCTGCATCTGGGACGATTCCATGCTCCTTCAATAAGCGATAATACGCAATGCTGACTGTTAGAATAGCTGGCTGTGTATATTGTGTCTGATCCAAACGTTCATTTTCTGAAAAGCAGAGGTCGGCCATATCGTAGCCGAGAATCTCACTTGCTTCATCAAATGTCTGCTTTACAACGGCTTCTTCATATAAATCTTTTCCCATACCTTGATATTGTGCACCTTGGCCACTAAATAAGAATGCTGTTTTCATGTTTTTCTCCAATATATCCAGAATATATGTTTGATTCTTCTTATTCAAAAAGGCCGAGACATCCCTATTTCAGGAAATGTCCCAGCCCCCAACCTAATTTTAATGATTATGCAGTTTGTTTTTCTACGTAAGTCACTAAATCTTGAACCGTTTTGATTCCGTCTTCTGTTTCGATTTTTACATCAAATTCATCTTCAATTTCATTGATGATTTGGAATAAATCCAAGCTGTCAGCTTCTAAGTCTTCTTGGATGTCAGTAGTCAATTTGATTTCTTCAGTTTCTTTTCCTAATTCTTCTGCAATGATTTCTTGAATTTTTTCGAATACCATAATAATATATTCCTCCGATATTGTTTGCTTTTTTATTTTTATAATTTAACAGTTTACAGCTCCATGAGGATACTTCCCCACGTTAAACCTCCGCCATAGCCTGTAAATATTACTTTCTGTTGTTTTCCCAAGGTGATCTTTCCGCTAGAAACTGCTTCATCCAATAAAATAGGGATACTTGCAGCAGAGGTATTCCCGTACTTATCCATATTGGTCAGGAATTTTTCTTGCGGCATCTTTACTTTTCGGGCGATTTTCTCAATGATCCTGAGATTTGCCTGATGCAAAAGCAGATAATCAACTGGCGTGTCTTTCATGACTTCTTGGATATTGTTTGCAACATCTCGAACGGCGAAATCAAAAATATCTCTGCCGGTCATTCGCAAATAATACGAACCTTCTGAATCTTCTGAATAGAACGGGTTTTTATTTTGCTGGTAGCCAGCAGTCAGTGAGGTACTTCTGGTACCATCAGTTGCCAATTTTTCTTTCAGCAATTTTTTTTGTGGGTTTGCTTCTAAGAGAACCCCGCCTGCTCCATCACCAAATAATACAGCAGTCGTGCGATCAGACCAATCGATTAGTTTAGACAGTGTTTCACCACCAATTACCAATCCTTTAGTTGAGCCGCAGCGGATCATTTTTTCAGCCATGCTTAACGCATAAACAAATCCTGAGCATGCCGCGCTGATATCGAAAGCAATAGCATTAGCTGCTCCCAATTTTCCTTGTACTTGTGCTGCTACAGATGGTGTCGTGTAATCGGGCGACATTGTTGCTACTAAGATAAAATCCAAATCTTTAGGGTTCAGCTTTTTTTGTTGCATCAATTTTTCCGCCACTAAGAGGCATAAATCAGATGTCTCCTGATTTGTTACACATCTTCGTTCACGAATACCCGTCCTTGATGAAATCCATTCATCCGAGGTATCCATCATCTTGGAAAGATCATTATTCGTAATGATCTTTTCAGGAAGGACGCTGGCTGTTGCAGTAATCATTCCAAATTGTTCCATTAAATATCCTCACTTATAGTCTTGCAAGAAGTCATGCAAGTTTTTCAGTGCATCCAGCAAGGCATGCTGTTCTTCCGTAGCCATTCCTTCTAAGATGTTCTTGACCATTTCACGATGAAAATGCTGATGGACCCGAAACAGTAACTTTCCTTTTTTCGTTAGTCCCAACTTTACAACACGACGGTCATCTTCACTGCGGATACGTTCGACATAGCCTTTTTTTACTAACTTGTTAATAGCAGTGGTCAAGGTCCCAACAGTAATTGATAGTTCTTTGGCTACTTCTGAAGTTGTTTTTTTCTTGTACATCCCGATTGCCTCGATCGTGTGCATCTCTGTGATTGACAGATCTTTGAATTGAGATTTTTTCAACTCAGACTCTTCGATTGTCAAAATATCATTGAAGACACTAACAAGATAATCATTTACTGTTTTTAAATCTGGTTCCATGTTCCACCGTCCACTAATTAGTTTGATTATCAAATCTTTTGATGTTCAAACTATATCTTAACTTTTTTCAAAATGCAACCGTAAAAGTTCATTTTTTTGCTATATGAGTTTATTTTAATATTTTACTCATTTAAAAAAACTGATAAATCAGCATTTTTTTATTTACTTTATTAGAAAAACTATTATACTGACATATTTTGATTATCAAAGTATTTCTTGTTGATAGAATGATCCAATTTCCTAAAACTTGTCCATTATTTCAAAATTTGTTATAGTCTTTTTATTCAAAGCGTGAAAGGAGACCCTATGTTAAAAGAAAAAATAAAAAATCTCCCCATGCTGCCGGGTGTCTATCTTATGAAAAACCAAGAAGGGATGGTCATCTATGTTGGTAAAGCAAAACGGCTCAAAAATAGAGTAAGCAGCTATTTTCATCAGAATAAACAGCATTCAAAAAAAGTATTACGTATGATTCATCATATAACAGATTTTGATTTCGTCGTAGTAGATACAGAATTAGATGCTTTGTTGCTTGAGTGTCAACTGATCCAACATTACCGTCCTTTTTATAACCGACAAATGAATTATTTCAGTAACTACAATTATGTACATATTTCCAATAAGGGATTTGTATTAACAGATACTCCCACGGCTCGAACATACGGGCCTTTTCGTCTCTATAAAAAAATGCCGTCTATTTTGCGTATAATGGAAGAAACGTATCAAATGCCTTGGTTGTCTGAAATCAGCTTATTAGCTTTGCGAGTCCAGCTTCCTGACTTACAGGAAATGACTTTTGAACAGAAAAAGAAGGAGATCCAAGGACTGTTTCAGGGTCGCAATAAAAAACTGCTGACTTACTTGAAAAAGAGACAACAACATTTCATCTATCAGCTGAATTTCGAAAAAGCTGGCATGCTTCAAAAAGATATCGAATTAGTTACTTATTTCATCAGACGGATCCAAGAACAAAAGCAGTTTTTAAGAACACCATCCCTCACATTCAGCATGCCACTGGCAGCGGATGAAAGTCAGAAAAAGCACTACCTTATTTGTTACGGACAGCTTGCAGAAACAATGATTGCTTCTGGGGACAATCCACCTGACTTTTATTATGAAAAAAAAGAAGCTCATTTATCTTTGAAACGCCAATTATCAAAAGAAGAAATCGATCCTGTACAAATTTTGATTAGTTACCGCAAAAAATTAGAAAAGGAACAGATCGAAATGGAACAATTAAACAAAAAAGAAGCTGAAAAGCAACTAAATTAGCTGCTTCTCGGCTTCTTTTAGGCATCTTCAACTTCAAATGTCAATTATCCTAAAATTTATTGGATTAAGTCATAGATTTCCATCGCTACGATATCGATATTATCGAATTCGTATTGCTGATGAGTATCTGTTTCAGTTAATTCAAACGTATCGGTCGCTTTATCATAAGTTACTGTACACTTTTCTACGCCTTCTTTTTCAAAACGGCGAACTTGCAGTTCATTATCTGCTGACTCGACCATAGCCTCCAGTCGTTTTATGATTGCGACTAATTGTGAATGTGTCATCGGAGGTCCTCCTTTTCTTATTTCTGTTATATTGTATCAAAAGCATAGCCTACTTGCATTGATTTTCTCTAAAAAAACTCGTTTTTTATGATTTTTTTTCTGGTATTTTCCCTTCAGGCCACCAAAGTTTGATCAACGCTTGTGTTCCGTCATTCTCAAAACCTTTATCTGCCAACTCTTCATATAGTTTCAATGCTTGGATGGTTGCTGGCAATACAAGGTTCATTTTTTCTGCTTCTTCTAATGCAATCTTTAAATCTTTGATAAAATGTTTGACAAAAAAACCAGGCGTGTAGTCTTCTTTCAAGATACGTGTGGAATAATTACTTAAAGACCAGTTAGCTGCACTTCCTCCCGAAAGTGTCTCAATCACTTTTTCTAAATCGAGACCGTTTTTTTGTGCATAGACAAGCATTTCCGTCATTCCTGTCATCGTGCCTGCGATCATGATTTGATTGGCCATTTTCGTATGCTGACCTTTCCCAGCAGAGCCATGCAATGTAAATGTCGTACCAAATTCCTTGAATAAAGGAAGTACTTGATCATAGACCGATTCTTCTCCACCTACCATGATTGTCAGTGTGCCATTCTTTGCTCCTAAGTCACCGCCTGACACCGGTGCATCTAACGCATCTGCACCTTTTTCTTTTGCTGTTTTTGCAATTTTTTCTGCCAGAGTTGGTGTACTTGTAGTCAAATCAACTAAAATACGTCCTGAGACATCTGCAGAAAAAATCCCCGATTCTCCATAGTAGATTTCTTCTACATCTTTAGGATAACCTACCATTGTGAACAGAATATTGCTTTGTTCTGCTACAGCCTTTGGTGTATCCGCCCAGACAGCTCCTTCTGTTACTAAAGGATCAGCTTTTGCTTTTGTCCGATTATAAACAGCGACTTCGTGACCTGCTTCTAGTAGATGGCGTACAACAGCACTTCCCATAACGCCTGTTCCGATAAAACCTAGTTTCATTCTTTCGACCTCCTAAAAATCAAAAATCCCTGCTTCTATGCTAGTATACGCTAGAAACAAGGATTTTTTTATAAAAAATGTTTGAATTTTATCTTTTAAATGAATTTAATTTGATTTTGATACGTTCAATCGAATCTTCTTCTTCTTTTCTTCGCATCTCTTCTTCATGGTAAACAACCATATCTTGATAAAATTCGATCATGGCTTCGCCGAAATGAGTAGACGAAATGTCATAAAGTTTGGCTTCTAAAACCTTCGAATCTCTAGGGACTTCACTGGAAATATAATCAATAAGTGCGGGTGCAAAGTCTTCATCGGTTTCAAAAGTTTTCCCTAATGAAGGATGATCGAACAATCGGTTCAAATAAGCATTTCCTTCTACGACACAAGGCGTGCCGGCTGCCATCGCTTCGGTATAAGTAAGCCCTTGTGTCTCTGAAGTAGAAGCACTGACAAAATAATCTGCCGCTTTATAATAAAGGGCTACATCATTATTGTCCACTTCTCCTGTGAACTGCACAAATTCTTCTAACTGCAGTTCGGAAATTAATTCCTCTAACTCTTCTACATAAGGACCTTTTCCTACAATAACTAATCTGGCATTAGGGTAAGCCGAGATAACCTGAGGAAATCCGTTAACCAATGCTTGGATATTTTTCTCATAAGAAATCCTGCTTAAAGAAAGAATCATCAGATGATTTTCCTGAAGTCCTAACGACTCCCTTAACTTGTTGATATCCTCCTGAGTGATATCAGAACGTTTGAACTTCTCAATGTCGATACCAGTAGGAATCACACGAAGCGGTGCTACTACACCATAGCTACGTAATGTATCAATAACACGTTCACTTGGACAGACTACACCTGTCGTATGATTGGCAAATAATCTGGATAAGTATTTTACATGGGATTGCCTGATCACTTTTCCTTTACCGATATAATGAAGGTAATCTTCATACATCGTATGGTAAGTATGGATCAGGGGTATTTTCAACTTCTTAGCTACCATCTTCCCGAGTATTCCTGCTCCGAATTCTGTATGGGTATGGATCAGATCTAATTCTAGTTCTTTGGCAACCAAATAAGCATACCACATGCCTCTAACAACAACTCTTCGATCCTTGAAAGAAATAAACGGTACACTTGGCATTCGAATCACATCTTTTTCCAACTTGTCCGCATTAGGATCGGTTGTCGTAAAGATATAGACTTCATGCCCATGTTTTTCTAATTCTTGTTTTAATGTTTTGATCGATGTAGCTACTCCGCTGACTTGCGGAAAGTAGGTATCGGTAAAAAAGCCGATTTTCATGTTTTTCGCCTCCAAACTAGTCCTTTGTCTGATGTACTTTTTTTAATTTGCTAGAGACTTTTTCATTCAGCACACTTTCATATACGTTTTTTAGTTCTTCACCGATTTTATTGATACTTCGTTCTTTTGCTGTTTGATAACCGGCTTGTGTCAAACTCGGTAGCTCTTCATTGGTAATCTGTTGAATCAGTTGGATAAACGCTTCGTTTGTCTTCCCCATATAGCAGTTCTTGCTATCTTCTAACCAGCCATTATACACTGGAATATCTCGAACAAGTACATTTTGCTTGCTTGCTAAAGCTTCTAAAACAACGATTCCTTCCGTCTCTTCATAAGAAGGAAAAAAGAATAGATCTGCACCTGAATATGCTCCTTCGATGATTTCCCCTCGTATATATCCAGGAAACAGAACATTCTCAGGATGGTCTTCTTTTACAATTTTCCGGATGTTTCGAGGAATCGAGTACATCGGAACATGACCAAACCAAATGAATGTATAGTCGGGCATCTTCTTAGCAATTTCTACGAAATCAATGATTCCTTTACGTTCGAAAAACAAACCGACACAAATGATTACTTTTTGATCCGGAGATAGTTTGAAATACTCTCTGAACTTTTGTTCTTTCATTGGATCAGGGCGATATTTCTCTAGGTCGATCCCATTGGAAATAGCTTGAATCGGTACACGGACACCATAGCTTTCCAACAACTGTTTTGAATAAGGTGTTGGCGTGATCAAATAGTCCGCTTTTTGGTACAATCCCACCAAATATTTTTTTACAATAGGAGAAAGCTGGTTCGATCCGATAAAGGAATTTCGGAAGTCTTCCTCTGTCGAATGCGCATGATAGACAACTTTTTTACCTTCTCTTCTGGCTTTATTGACCATATTATGACTATTGATTCCGTATGTATTGATGTGCAGGATGTCATAATCATCTTTGTCGTCTAGTGTATAAGAGATACCGACTTCCGTCAGAGCACGTTTTTGATGATCAAGCGCACGCCCGATGCCAGATTTTGCAAGCATCTTTTCACTTTCAAAATATAATAATACCTTCACCTTACGTCCCCCTTCATTTATATAGTATAACATAGCCTCCAAACTGTCACTCAAACTTAAGCCCTATTTTTGTCTAATCTTGCTGACAAAAACGTTTTCTTAAAAAAGAACAGAAAACAAAAAAGCTGGCGTAGCTCTTTTACAAGCTACACCAGTTTTTGATACGTTGTTTATTTTACATATTCATGAACAAGTTCAACGACTTCTTCCATCGTATCGCACTCTTTCAATGCACGATCAGCAAGTTCAGCCATTTTCGCTGTGTCCAAGCGTTTCATTAAACTACGTGTTTTAAGAATAGATGTCGCGCTCATTGAGAACTCATCTAGACCCATACCTACTAGCAACGGAACAGCGGTTTGATCTCCAGCCATTTCTCCACACATACCTGCCCATTTTCCTTCAGCGTGTGCTGCATCAATTACATTTTTGATTAAACGTAAGATTGATGGGTTATATGGTTGGTACAAGTAAGAAACGCGTTCATTCATACGGTCTGCTGCCATTGTGTATTGAATCAAATCGTTCGTACCTACGGAGAAGAAATCCACTTCTTTTGCAAACTTGTCTGCTAAGACTGCTGCTGCTGGAATCTCAATCATGATGCCGACTTGGATTGTATCAGATACTTCCTTGCCTTCACTGATCAATTTTTGTTTTTCTTCTTCAAAGATCGCTTTTGCTGCGCGGAATTCTTTGAGCGTAGCTACCATAGGGAACATGATACGTAAGTTACCATGAACAGATGCACGAAGTAATGCACGCATTTGTGTGCGGAACATTTCGTCACCTTGTTCAGATAAACTGATACGTAATGCACGATATCCTAAGAATGGATTCATTTCATGAGGTAATTGCAGATATGGTAGTTCTTTATCCCCGCCGATGTCCATTGTACGAACAACAACTGGTTTTCCTTCCATACCTTCTAATACAGCTTTGTAAGCTTCGTATTGGTCATCTTCTGTTGGGAAGTCCGGAGAATCCATATATAGAAATTCAGTACGGTACAGACCAACTGCTTCTCCACCATTGTTATGAACACCAACTAGATCTTTTGGTGTTCCGATGTTTGCAGCTAATTCAAAATGCTTGCCGTCAGCTGTGACAGTTTCTGCATTTTTTAGTTTTTCCCATTCTGCTTTTTGTGCTGCGTAATCCGCACCTGCTTTTTCAAATTCAGCTTTTTGTTCCTCTGTAGGATCGATGATCACATCGCCTTCGATCCCGTTAACAGCCAACATATCGCCTTCTTTGACTTTAGCAGTGATTTCTTTTGTCCCAACGATCGCTGGGATTTCTAAAGAACGTGCCATGATAGCAGAATGTGAAGTACGTCCACCAATATCTGTTACAAACGCTTTTACAAAATTGCGATCTAATTGTGCTGTATCACTTGGAGTCAAGTCATGTGCAACAACGACCACTTCTTCGTTGATCATTGATGGATTTGGTAAAGTAACGCCTAATAAGTGCGCTAAAATACGTTTAGCAACGTCACGAATATCTGCAGCACGCTCTTGCATGTAAGCATTGTCTTCCATTGCTTCGAACATACCGATATACATATCCGTTACTTCTTTTAGCGCTGATTCAGCATTTACGCTGTTGTCTTTAATGTTTTGCTTGATTTGACCTACCATTTCTGGATCTGAAAGAACCATCAAATGGGCATCAAATACTTGCGCTTCTGCTTCACCTAAGCTTTGCGCTGCTTTTTCACGAATTTGCTGCAATTCTTCAGTAGATTTAGCTAATGCAGCATCCAAACGAGCTTCTTCAGCCGCAGTATCTTCTACTGTTGCCTTACTGAATGTTAAATCCGGTTGAACTAGCAGGTAAGCTTTTGCAACGGCTACACCGTCACTAGCGGCAATCCCTTTTAGCATTTCAACCATTATTCAGATAAGCCTTCTTTCTTCATTGTTTCAACGATTGCTGCCATTGCGTCAGCTTCGTCAGCACCTTCTGCAGTGATAGTAACATCAGAACCTTGACCTACACCTAAAGACATAACGCCCATGATTGATTTCAAGTTTACTGATTTACCTTTATACTCTAAGTTTACATCAGAGTTAAATTTGCTTGCTGTTTGTACTAATAATGTAGCTGGACGTGCGTGGATCCCAGTTTCTGCTACTACGTGAAATTCTTTCTTTTCCATATTAATCGGTCTCCTTTAAGTGAGTGTTGTTTTTATGTGAGGGTTTTCTTTTTTAGTAATTCAGAGAATCCTAACAAGTGTCACCCTTTCATCTGTAAAGATTAACATTTTTTTTCGTTAGATACAACAGTTTTCATTCAATTTCAGATAAAAGTATTCAAATTATTCCGGATTCTTTTTCATCCTTTTCTTCACATTTTATAACAAACGTGTTTATTTTCTTTTTCTTGTCGCTCTCTCTTCTCCTGACGTTCATCATTCTTTCCTTTGACCTTGTTTGTTTTTATATGAAACGAATTACTTGCTTCCCTTTCGATTTTTAGTATAATAAGAATCAAAGGTCAGAAATGGTCAATAGACATTTTACCTTTACTACCTCATAAATCCCTAAAAAATAGGGGTTATTCTTTTACCTCATGAAAAACGAGATGTAAAATATGGATGTACCCATTTTTGTGAAAGGACGTGAATGATTCATGCTTTGTCAAAACTGCGGCAAGAATGAGGCAACGATTCACTTGTATGCCACTGTCAATGGTCAGCGGACACAACTTGATTATTGTCAGAGCTGTTATCAAAAAATCAAAAATCAGCAAAATGGAGGTCTAACTAGTATGGCCCAAAACGACCCATTTGGATTTGGCGGTTTGGACGACCTTTTCCGTTCCATGTCTCGCCAAATGCAACAGCAAGGAAACTATGAGCAAACACCGCCAACACAATTTGGTGGAAACAACAACTTCAATGGTGGACAACCACCTCAAGGAAATACGGAAGGTTTACTAGGAGAATACGGAATCAACATCACTGAACAAGCTCGACAAGGGGATATCGACCCGGTGATCGGTCGTGATGATGAAATCAAACGTGTCATCGAAATTTTAAATCGCCGAACTAAGAACAACCCTGTCTTGATTGGTGAACCTGGTGTTGGTAAAACAGCAGTTGTTGAAGGGTTAGCACAAAAAATCGTAGATGGCGATGTCCCACAAAAATTAATGGACAAAGAAGTCATTCGTTTAGATGTCGTATCCTTAGTCCAAGGTACTGGTATACGAGGTCAATTTGAAGAACGTATGCAAAAATTGATTGAAGAAATTCGTCAAGCAGAAAATGTGATCCTATTTATAGATGAAGTGCATGAAATCGTCGGCGCTGGTTCCGCAGGCGACGGAAACATGGATGCTGGTAATATTTTAAAACCTGCTTTAGCTCGAGGAGAATTGCAGATGGTTGGTGCTACTACCTTAAACGAGTACCGCATCATCGAAAAAGATGCTGCCTTAGAGCGTCGTATGCAACCGGTACGAGTAGATGAACCAACTGTCGAAGAAACGATCAGTATCTTGAAAGGACTGCAAAAACGTTATGAAGACTATCATCATGTAAAATATACTGATGAAGCCATCGAAGCAGCCGCAACTTTATCCAATCGTTACGTCCAAGATCGCTTCTTGCCGGATAAAGCCATCGATTTGCTAGATGAAACAGGTTCTAAGAAAAATTTAACGATCCAAATCGTTGATCCTAAAACGATTGAGAAAAAACTGCAAGAAGCGGAAGAACAAAAAGTTCTTGCTTCTCGAGAAGAAGATTTCGAAAAAGCGGCTTATTACCGTGACCAAATCAACAAACTTCAAAAAATGAAAGAACGCCAGCTCACTGAAGAAGAAACACCTGTCATCACCGAAAAAGATATGGAAAAAATCGTTGAACAACGAACAGGTATTCCGGTGGGTGAATTAAAAGAAAAAGAACAGACACAATTGAAAAACTTAGCAGATGACTTGAAGGCTCATGTCATTGGTCAAGATAACGCTGTAGACCGTGTAGCGAAAGCAATTCGCCGAAACCGTGTTGGATTGAACAAACAGAATCGTCCAATTGGCTCCTTCTTATTTGTCGGACCAACCGGTGTAGGTAAAACAGAACTTGCCAAACAGCTTGCCTATGAATTATTCGGTTCACAAGATTCAATGATTCGTTTCGATATGTCTGAATATATGGAAAAACACAGTGTCTCTAAATTGATTGGTTCTCCTCCAGGTTATGTTGGATACGAAGAAGCTGGTCAATTAACAGAAAAAGTTCGGAGAAATCCTTACAGTCTTGTCTTATTAGATGAAGTTGAAAAAGCTCATCCAGATGTTTTGCACATGTTCTTGCAAATCTTAGATGATGGCCGATTGACGGACGCACAAGGAAGAACCGTCAGCTTTAAAGATACGATCATCATTATGACAAGTAATGCCGGTACTGGTAAAGTAGAAGCAAATGTTGGCTTTGGTGCGGCACGTGAAGGTGTTACTCGTTCGGTATTAAATCAATTGAATAATTACTTTACACCAGAGTTTCTAAATCGTTTTGACGGAATCATCGAATTCAGTGCTTTGTCAAAAGAAAACTTGATGACCATCGTTACACTGATGCTAGACGATGTCAATCAAATGCTGGCAGCACAGCAACTTCATATCGAAGTTCCTACGAATGTCAAAGAAAAATTAGTTGACTTAGGTTATGATCCATCCATGGGTGCTCGTCCCCTTCGACGAACAATCCAAGAACAAATCGAAGATGGCATCGCTGAATTTTACCTTGACCACCCTTCTATTCACGAGCTGAAAGCAAAATTGGATAAGGATGGAAAAATCATCGTGACTTCTAAACCAGAACGTTTAGCAAAAGAATCAACCGAAGAAACGGCTGAGTAAACCTAGTATGTATATAGAGGCTGGGACAGAAGCGTCTAACTCCAAGAAATAAGAAGGAATTCACGAAAATTGCTTTTCAAATTTTTGTGAATTTCAGCTTATTTCCGAAGGAGTTGCTTCTGCTTCCGCCGTTTATACGTGTTTAGAGCGTGAGACAAAAGTGTTCTTTACTTTTGTCCCACGCTCTCTTTTTTCAGAAAAGTCAAAATACTGTTCATTTTATAAAAAAGAAATTATAATAAGAGAAACAAGCAATTAAAAATACATAAAAGAGGTGAGCGCCATGAAATTGGTAAATGTAACAAACAGCCATTCCCGTCTTGTATTGAACCAGCTTGAAAACACTGATGCCCATCTGGTCAAAGTCTACACAGCCGGAAATACCACTATTGTCTACACTGAAGCCCCTGAACATAATGAAATTTTGTTAATCAATGATAAACGTAAAATCCAGCCGAAAGAAATTGAAGAAGCTAAAAATTATTTCTTGGATAAAATCAAAGATGCTGTTTACCACGAGGATGAAATCAAAGTAATCGAATTGGCCGGGCTTGTTGAAATCTCTATTCCAAAACACGAATTAGGCGCGACGTTAGCCGTTTAATCAACTTTTTGAACATAATTAAAGAAGCAAATGAGACGATTCACGCCTCATTTGTTTCTTTTGCTTTCTGGCTCTTTATTTTTTTACGCTTCTTTTGTGTCTTTCTCTTTTCATTTTTTGATCTACTCGTATCTTTATTTTTTACTTTTTCTTCTTTCTGGATGATTGATCGCACTTCTTGTGCAATCTGCTCGTTTTTGTCCCAGTCTTTTACATCCAACAATCGACATAATCGTAACATTTCTGCTTTTTTCTGTTTTTTTCTTTGACGCCTTTGCCATTCTGTTTCCATTTCACAAACCCTCCTCTCTTTAATAGTATGTACGCAAAGTAATTTTTATATTTTTTTAGATTAGATATTTTTTATAGTTTTAAACGATAAAAAGAACCGTAACGGAAAATCCGTCACGGCTATCAACAAAGTATAAGAATGTATTTTCAAAATTTTTATTTGCACTTGAAACTGAGTGGCAGACTCATGGTTTCTTGGTAAACGGTATTCAACCAAATCCAAAACAGGAGAAGCTGTTTTTGTTTGGCTTTCCCTATTACTTGATGCAACGCAATTTTTTTACAACCTCTTTACATCAAACTTTTTAATTTTACATTAGGATATTTATCCGCAAACCACCGTTCCGCAAATTGGTTCTCAAATAAGAACAACGGCTGATCAAAACGATCACGCGCTAAGATATTACGGCTTGAACTCATCTTCTCATCCAAATCTTCCGGATCAATCCAGCGAGCAATTTTGTGCCCCATCGGAGACATGATGACTTCTGCATTGTACTCATTTAACATACGATATTGGAATACTTCGAATTGCAGCTGGCCAACAGCCCCAATGATATATTCTTCCGTTAGATATGTTTTATAAAGCTGAATCGCTCCTTCTTGAACCAATTGATAGATTCCTTTATGGAAGGATTTTTGTTTCATGACATTTTTAGCAGTCACTTTCATGAACAGCTCTGGAGTAAATGAAGGAAGTTCTTCATAAGCAACTTTTAGTTTGCCTTCGAACAATGTATCCCCAATCTGATAATTACCAGTATCATATACACCGATAATATCACCTGCTACTGCTTTTTCGACATTCTCTCTCGAATCTGCCATAAATTGCGTAACATTGCTTAATTTCAATTTTTTATTTGTACGTTCTAACCAGACATCCATTCCTCGCTCGAATGTTCCAGAACAGATTCGGACAAAAGCGATTCGGTCACGATGGGCTGGGTTCATATTTGCTTGTATCTTGAATACGAAACCTGAAAATTCTTCTTCATAAGGACTTACCATCTGATCATCTTGTGTTTTATGCCCATAAGGAGCTGGTGCTAATTCAACGAAAGTTTCTAAAAAAGTCTGTACACCGAAATTAGTTAATGCAGAACCAAAAAATACTGGTGTCTGATCGCCACGAGCAATTTTTTCTTGATTAAATGCATCTCCAGCTTCTTTAAGTAGTTCTACTTCTTCTAAAACTTGTTCATATAAGGAATTTTCAGTTAAAGGATGATTATCAGGAAGCAGACCATCTTCATCCAATTCTACTAAACGTTCTCCTTGATAATTTTCCGGACGATAAAACTCTACACGATTATGGTAAATATCATAAAGACCTTCTAAACCTTTTCCCATACCAATTGGCCAATTCATCGGATAAGACTCGATATCTAACAACTCTTCTAATTCTTCTAACAGTTCTAATGGTTCGCGACCATCACGATCTAGTTTGTTGATAAAAGTAAAAATCGGGATGCCACGTTTTTTAACCACTTGAAACAATTTCTTTGTCTGTGCTTCAATCCCTTTGGCACTGTCGATTACCATGACCGCACTATCCACGGCCATCAAAGTACGGTAAGTATCTTCAGAAAAATCTTCATGTCCTGGCGTGTCCAAGATATTTACTCGTTTTCCTTGATAATCAAACTGCATAACAGAACTAGTGACAGATATTCCACGTTGTTTCTCGATTTCCATCCAGTCTGATTTGGCAAAATTACCTGTTTTCTTTCCTTTTACAGTTCCAGCTTGACGGATAGCTCCACCAAACAATAGTAATTGTTCTGTAATCGTTGTTTTCCCCGCATCCGGATGGGAAATGATCGCAAATGTTCTGCGATTGTCCACTTGCTGCTTTAATTCTGGATTATTCATAACCTAACTCCATTTCTTCCATTCAATTATTTATATTTTCTAGACAGATTGTCTGTTCTCTTAAGGAAAGACAATTTCATATAGGGCTGTGACAAAAGCCGTGTCGCCGTCCCTTTTTCCGAGTAAACGGTGTTTAAAAGCTTGAATCGGTAATAATCCCCACCAACCCAAAAACAGGAGAAGCTGTTTTTGCTTGGCTGTTTTTATTACTTGATACAGGACAGCTTTTTTACAACCTCTGTTAACTACTACAACTGAATCAGTATAGCATGGATTCAGCGAATGAAAAAGCCACCAAATCATAAGAGTCAAATATTTTTGTCAGCTGACTAAAGAAAAGACATGTTGCTTGTTTATTCAAGCAACACGTCTTTCTTTTATAACCAAGTTTCCAATTATCTTCTTGGTTCGTCATCTTCGAATTCTTTTCTGAAGTATCTGCGTTCTTCTTCAGGTTCCGCTTCTGTTTCTTCCGGATCATGAAAAATGACACGGATTTTAAGGATTCGAGAGTCTTCCATTTCTTCAGAAACTAGCGTAATATTATCGACATCAAACGATAACTTTTCGCCTTCATCCGGAATCATGCCTAATGCTGTAATCAAATAACCAGCCATTGTGTCTACATCACTCATATGCAAATCACTGTCAAAAGCTTCATTGAATTCATCAATCAGCATTCGTCCTTGGATAATATATTCGTGTTCATCGATTTTTTCATAAAGATTCTCAACTTCATCTGATTCATCATCGATTTCTCCGACGATTTCTTCTAAAAGATCTTCTAATGTTGCTAAACCAACGACACCGCCATATTCATCCAATAAAATAGCCATTTGATTCTGTGTCTTTTTCATTTCATATAATAGATCATCAATAAAGACCGTTTCAGGAACGAATAAAGGCTCCTGCATGATTTTTTTGATATCTAAATGATCAAAGCCAAATTTATGGGCTGCTTTTAGTAAATTCTTTGTATGAAGGATTCCAACTACCTTATCTTTGTCCTCATTATAGACAGGAATTCTTGAATAGTTTTCCGATAAAACTTTATTCACATTTTCTTCCACAGTGTCATTGATATCAATCATAAATGCATCCGTTCGTGGGACCATTACTTCTCGGGCAACTTTCGTATCAAGAGAAAAAACCCCTTGGAGCATTTCCAATTCTTCGTTGTTCAATACGCCTTCGTTTTCAAGCATATAACGCATTTCATCTCTGGTCATTTTTGAATCTTCATCATCAAAGGTCATCGGTGTGATACGTGCCAACAAACTTGTGGAAGCAGAAAGCAACCAGACAAAGGGCTTAGCTACTACGCCGATCAAGCGTATCAGCCCTGAAGTGAACTTTGCGACTTCTTCTGATTTATTTAAAGCAATACGTTTAGGGTACAATTCTCCAAAAACAATCGATACATAGGTCAAAATAGCCAGCACAATGATATTTGCAATATTTTTTGCTGCTGTACCGCCACCTAATACCGGAGCTAACCGTTCCGATAAAGTATTCGCTAGTGACGCACCAGACAAAATGTTGACCAAAGTGATTCCTACTTGGATTGTCGATAGGAAATTATTTGGATTCTGCAATATTTTTAAAAGCTTTTGAGATTTCACATCTCCTTCATCAGCTTTTTGCTCGATTCGATTCTTATTGATCGAAACAACAGCAATTTCGGAAGCTGCTAAAAAAGCATTGATCAATGTCAAAACGATCAATAATAAAATCTGCGCTAACAGCGACTGACTCTCAGGGTCAGCATTCATAATCGCATTCTCTCCTTATAAAATTAATTTTTAGTTTACGATAGAAAAAAACGTGGCACTATAGCCACGTTAAAATGGTATCACAAAGCAATTTTCTTTGCAATAAAAACAAGTGTACTAAAACTATCTACGAGGTCGTAGCAATTTTTTTCTTGTTTTCATTTTGTTTATCTTCCTTGATGATTTTGATTATATAGGAAATGATTGTCTTGCAGATTGCATAAAAAGGAACACCTAAGAAGATACCAAGCAATCCGGCAATGTTTCCTGCTACTAGAAGGACGATAATGATCGTTAATGGATGGATCTTCAGTGATTTCCCAATTACATTCGGATAAATGATGTTTCCATCTAACTGTTGGACGATTAGTACAACTAAACAACAAAGCAATGCTTTTATCGGATCGTTGAAGATCGTCACTAAAAATGCAGGTGCTAGCCCTAGATAAGGTCCTAAATATGGTATCAGGTTCGTCAATCCTGCAATGACCCCAAACAAGAAAGCATAATCTACACCGATGATCATATAACCTAAAAATGTAAAAGTGCCGACGAATAGACATTCAATTGCTTGTCCACTAATATAATTAGCTAATGTTTTATTCAGCTGTCCCAATAATTCCACAATTTGATTTCTTCTTTTCTCTGGGAAAAACTGTTGGATGTTTGGCACTAGTTTTTCGCCATCTTTCAACATATAGAACAAGATGAAGGGTGCCGTAATGATCACTACGGTTGCCGAAGCAATCGTTCCAACGATCGAACCTAAACTGTTGGAAACGCCACTAAGGAATTGTTGGATGATCGTCCCGTAAGAAATATCTAATTGTTCAAAATATTTATTGATATCAACTTCCTTGAACACAGGCAATTCGGCAACCTCTTTTAACCAATTTTCGACCTGTTTGATAAAATCAGGCATATTGGATGCCAATGAGGAAATTTGCTGTACTAGACTTGGAATGACACTGAGTAAAATCCAAATAATTGCTGCAACTAAAAGGAGCAGCACAATTGCGACAGCCCATATTCTTTTGATTTTTGCTTTCATCAGCAGCTTGACGATAGGATTCAGCAAATAGTAAAGAAAGCCTGCAATCAGTACGGGTGCAAATAACGTGGAAAAAAATGTCCCGATCGGTTCAAAAATAAAATTTATTTCTGATGAAATCATGATTAGTGCAGCTATGATCAATAATTCAAGCGACCAAAACATTAGTTTAGACTGTCTAAGTTTTTCAAACAATAGATTTCCTCCTTTCTTTCTTCCTAGTATATATTATATTCGCTAAAAATTCTTTTATTCTTTTTTTATTTTTGAAAACTTTCCATACTTTTTATTTATTTTATTTTCCAGTATACTATACGAAAGGAAGGTGGCTAGACCATGAAAGTTGTACAAACAAAAGATACAATGAGCGATATTTACTTAGATGCTGTAAGAATCAGACATCAAGTCTTTGTAGTCGAACAAGGTGTCCCTTTGTCTCGAGAAATAGATAAAGATGAAGCACATTGCATCCATTTCGTCTTGTACTCAGATAAAAAAGAACCGCAAGGAACTGTACGTCTTTTGCCTTTAGAAAACGGAAAAATGAAATTACAGCGAATGGCGATTCTTTCTGAATACAGACACCAAGGCTTAGGTAAGCTATTGATTGAAGAAGCAGAAATCTTTGCTAAGAATCAAGGCTATAATACGATTTTATTAGGAGCGCAGTCTACAGCGGAAGCTTTTTACGAAAAGCTTGGTTACATAGCTTACGGTGAGCCTTTTGAAGACGCTGGCATGCCTCACATTTATATGAAAAAGACTTTATAAAAAATTTTTCGAAAAAAAAAAAACAAAAAAACAGCAAGCTTTTGAGAAAGATTTCTCACTGGCTTACTGTTCTTTTTTGCGTTTACTTACGCGACAATTGCTTGTAACGGTCATACCAAATATCAATATAGCCTTCTGAGAACGGGCCATCTCCATTATTGATCCAGTCAACCAGAATCTTCACATTTTCTTTTAGGATGAAGTCAATATCGTTCGGGTAATTCATCATTTTGCTGTGCATCTCGTACTCATCGACATCCAATAGTCGTTTCTCGCCGTCAGGAAACACCTTGATATCCAAGTCATAGTCGATATATTTCAAGGCCTCATCGTCCAGCAAAAAAGGTGAAGCTAGATTACAATAATAGGAAACCCCCTTTTCTCTGATCATTGCTATTACATTGAACCAGTATTTTTTATGAAAATACACAATCGCTGGTTCGCGCGTTACCCATCGGCGTCCGTCAGATTCAGTGACTAATGTGTGATCATTCACGCCGATCATAGAGTGTTCGCTTGTTTTCAATACCATGGTATCTCGCCACGTTCGATGCAATCTGCCGTCGTGCTTGTAACTTTGGATCGTCACAAACTCTCCTTCTTTTGGAACTCCCATAGCAACCCTTCCTTAAGCAGCATTTTGTGCTTTGTGTTTGGGTGTTCATTACACCGACATCATAATTATTATATCAATAAAAATGAGCTTTGCCTAGAAAGGATTCCTATTGTTTCGATTTTTCTCCAACTGTTCCACTAGTTTCATTTGTACCTTCGGAAAAACGACTGAATCAAATGCAGCAGGCTTCAACCACTTCGAAGTTTTGTTCTCGGTAAATTCTTGTTCTGCTTCCTCGGTTGCCCGTCCGTAAAAAAGGAGGACATGCCATTTCAGATGACTAAAGACATGAGTAACTTCTCCTAAATGACGTGTCTGCCAAATAAAAAGTTCCTGCTTTTCAAAGGGAAGCTCTTTTCCGTCTTCTGCTACTAGATCATCAAACAAATCGACTTCCCGTTTTGCTTCCCATCCTTTTTTCAATCGCTCGTACTCCTCTTGTGTCACTTCCACCATTGGAAATGTCCACATATTCGCTAGCAGTTTTTGGCTATCTCTTTCTTCAAAATAATACGCTCCAGAATGATTTTGAAGAGCCGCACTGATATAATAAACGTCTTTTGGCTTTGCTTTTTTTGTTTTTACAGGAAAGCTCGTTTGTATCCCTCGTTTGTTGGCTAAACAAAAGGCTTGGATCGGACAAGCTTCACACTTTGGAGAAGTTGGTGTACAGATAGCTGAGCCTAGATCCATCATTGCTTGGTTGAATTCACCTGGATACGTTTCATCAATGATTTTCCGCATCGCTTCATCAAAGATTTTCCTGCTGGAAGCTTTGGCGATATCTGCTTCAATGCAAAACAATCTGCTTACTACTCGCATCACGTTACCGTCAACTGCAGGTTCTGGAAGTCCAAATGCTATACTTGCTATCGCTCCTGTCGTATAGGGGCCTATCCCTTTCAATGAGCTGATTTCTTCAGGCGTTTGCGGCATTTTTCCGTCAAATTCAGACATGATCTGTTTAGCAGCTGCTTGGATGTTTCGGGCTCTTGAGTAATAACCAAGCCCCTCCCAAGCTTTTAAAAGCTTTTCTTCTGGAGCAGTTGCCAATTCTTCAATTGTAGGAAACCATTCCATGAAGCGATAGAAATAATCGATCACTGTATCTACTCTGGTCTGCTGGAGCATGATCTCAGAGATCCAGATACGATAAGGATCCCGATTGTAGCGCCATGGCAGGTTTCTTTTTTCTTGTTCATACCATTGAATGAACTGATCTTGAAATTCTTTTGTTTCTTCGTCTGTCCATTTTTCCCATTCTTTATTCACTTTCCTCTTCCTTTTCCGTAATGAATCGCTGGATCATATCCAAATCAAATCCTTTTTGATATAAGCTTTGTTTTACTTTTAGGTTTCTTTTTTTAGGTTCAAATCTTGAATTTCTTCGCCATAGTTTATCCCCTTGTTTGACTAAATAATCATATTCTGTTTCCTGGTCTACTTCTTGCGGAAGATCAGCCATCGCTTGTTGGATCACTTCTTGAGAAAAACCTTTTGTCATCAGAGTTTGTTGGATTTTCCGCAATAATTCTTTTTGGCTTTTCCCATGATTTTTTCCAAATGTTTTTTCAGCCGTTTGACGTGCATTTTGAACTTGGTCTTCAACTGTATACTGGGCGAACGCCTGTTCAATAATCTCTGGTTTTAATCCTTTTTGCTGCATTTGCTGTGCCAATTTTTTTGGACCTTTGTCACTTAAACGCATATTCGTGCGCACATAACTTTCCCCATAGACCAAATCATTGACAAGATCCAATTCTTTTAAGCGGGCTACGATTTTATTTCGGTCTTCTTGAAGGATTTCCTTTTCTTTTAAGTATGTTCGGATTTCTTTTTCCGACCGTAACTGATAGCTTAAGTAATTCATTGCTAGCTGAAATCCGAAATCAGCTCCACTGCTCTTCTTGATCTCTTGGATAGTTTCTTCGTCTAATTCCCGTCCTTTTAACAAACGATAGCGTACTAATACATCTTCAGATACTTGTAAAGCTTCTCCTTCAGATAAATCTACGCGATAGAAAGGGCCTTTGCCTTTACTGATTCTCGTAACGGTTAACATAAACATCCTCCTCGAACATATATTCTCTATCATACCATAGAAAATCCCCGTAATCAGGTATTATATGTTAGAATAAACCACAGAAAAAAGAAAAAGGGAGATACTTATGGCAGAAACAATTGTCAAAAATGGACAAACGGTTCCTTTGAAAATCAAGCGTTTAGGCATAAATGGCGAAGGAATTGGTTATTTCAAACGATTGATTATATTTGTTCCGTATGCACTACCAAAAGAAGAAGTACTAGTCAAAATCACAAAAGCAACTCCTCGTTATGCAGAAGGAGAATTAATAAAAGTCAAAAAGCCAAGCAAAGATCGCGTAGTGGCGCCATGTCCTGTTTATTATGAATGCGGTGGCTGTCAATTACAACACTTAGCCTATCAAGCACAATTGGATTTTAAAAAGGATCTACTCTTGCAAGCATTGGAAAAATTCAAACCAGCAGGCTTTCGATCCTACCAGTTGTTACCGACGATTGGGATGGATGATCCATGGCATTATAGAAACAAAGCACAATTTCAATTACGAAAAAATAAACAAACGCAAAAGGCCGAAGCGGGTTTATATGAAGCAAACTCGCATCAGTTAGTTCCTATAACAGACTGTTTGGTACAAGAACCCCGAACACAAAAAGTGATGAATACTGTTGTTCAACTATTGAATAAATTTGATGCACCCATCTATGATGAACGGACAAACAGTGGTATTTTCCGCACGATCATGGTCAGAATCGGTGTCAAAACTGGAGAGCTGCAAGTCGTTTTTATTACTCGCAGTAAAAAATTCCCACAAAAAAACGCAATGATTCGTGAGATCAATGAACGCCTGCCCGAAGTTGTTTCGATCATGCAAAATGTCCAAGCACAAAAAACATCTCTCGTGATGGGGGATGAAACGATCCACGTATGGGGAAAAGAAGCCATTGAAGAACAAATCAATGAAGTGACTTTCGATCTTTCTCCTCGCGCCTTCTTTCAGTTGAATCCTCAGCAGACCGAACTGCTTTATGGTGAAGGAATCAAAGCATTAGATGCCCAGCCTGATGAAACAATCGTAGATGCTTATTGCGGAGTTGGTACGATTGGTTTAAGTGTAGCAAAAAAGGTCAAAGAAGTCCGAGGAATGGATACCGTTCCTCAAGCAATCGCTGATGCAAAAAGAAATGCGGAAAGATTAGGGTATCACAATACTCGATATGAAGTCGGTACAGCCGAACAAGTTCTACCTAAATGGTTGAATGAAGGTTTTCAGCCAGATGGTATCATCGTAGATCCGCCACGTACGGGTTTGGATAACGCATTGATTCAATCGTTACTGAAATTTCCGCCAAAAAAACTTGTTTATATCTCCTGTAACGTTTCTACACTTGCCAGAGATCTGGTCCATTTAAGTAAAAAGTTCAATGTTGAATATTTACAGTCTGTTGATATGTTTCCTCAGACTGCACGTTGTGAAGTCGTCGTGAAGATGACGAGACTTGCTGATTAAATGAGAGAGGGCGTGAGCCTGCCGTTCAGCTCCGAGTCACAAGGAACAATTTCAAAAAAAGCTTTTCATGTTTGATGACTATTGTCACTTGTGACCGAGGAGTTGGCAGGCGAACACTGCTTATTCAAAAAAAGGGTTGTGACACGTTTTTTGTCACAGCCCTTTTGATTATTATTGGATATTCACGTCAATCACTTGATAGAATGCATTTGTCGTATCACTGATATTCCATACTGCTAAAATCACATTGTATCCTTTGAGGTCTTGAGGAAGTGTGATTGTTTGGTTGACTGTTTTTGGTGGGACGGTTGCTTTGTCGTCTATTTTTGTGATCAATTCAAAATCGCTAAATTTCAAAGGTTGATCAGGGTTCCAATTTGGCTTGGTAATGTAGTAATCCCAAGTACTTGTCCGATGTTGCGCTGTTAAATTCCAAGTAATATTCAATGTTCCTGGATTGACCATATTTTTATGCCATCTGTTAGATGTTTGTTCGTCTAAAGGTTCAAATCCGCTGACTCCTGCACTGGCGATTTTTCCATCAATGAATGTATTTTTGGTAGCTTCGATACTTTGCGGTTCCCATTGTGCTCTTCCGACATTTTGGTTTAGATTCCCTGCTGCTGATGTTCCTAGGTATGCACGACTTCCAGGAGAAGTAATATAACCGTGTGCGAAACCTGGAATGCTGAAACCGAACAACCCTAAACTAACTAACCCGATAAACAATAATGTACTAATCTTTTTCATGTAGAAACCTCCTTCATTTGATACACACATTGTAAACGCTTTATTATGTTAGCGCAAACATTATGCTTTTATAATTTTATATTAAAATAAAAAGAAACAGGAGCTAAATAAAACTCCTGTTTACATTTTTTATTTATTTTTCATATATACCTATGAATCAAGAAATCTGTCTCCAAGGTCCCCATTCTCCAGATTCACTTGGATTATTGTTTTGAGTCCAGTACTTAGCTTCATAGATGATGCCTTCGTATACAACACGATCGCCAGCCATATAAACTTTTTCAGGATCCCATACTGGATATTCACTTTCATTGTCCGCTAATGTTGTAAACGTCAATGTTGTTTTGTCCGAAATATTACCAGAACGGTCTTCTGCTGTAAGTTCCACTGTATAAGTTGTATTCTCTTTTAAATTCTCAAAAGTATACCGGGTATCTATTGTGCTTCTTTCAACTACTTCTTCGTTTCCAATCAATCGAAGGTTATACTTTTCAATAAAATCATTATCTGTCGCAGGCGACCAACTTAGCGCAGCACGCCTAGAGGTCACCAATTCTGCTTTAAAATTTTCTGGAATAGTTGGTTTTTCTTTGTCTTCTGGAAGAGGTGTGTCATCTGTAAAACGTTGTGCCACATTTAAAAATTCATACCGATTATTGACTTGTCCTTGTCCTCCATCGACCTTTGAATCTCGATTCATTGACCCGTAGGAAACCATCCCAATATTTCGTTCTTTTGCATGCTGAACAACTCGATTGAACATCGTTGCTGTAAAGTATGGATGAGCTTCGCTTTCAAATCCGATTGATGGAGTGGTTCCTAATTTAGCATATGCTTGTTCTGTCGTCAAAGTCGTTCCCATAAATCTTTGATAATACTCTTTTAACTGCACCATTGTATTATCCACAGCATCAAGCGACCCTTGGGCATAATCTGGTACACTGCTTCCGTAACACATCGTCATTAGATTGATATTTGTCAAATCCACTCCTGCCTCCAGATAAGCTTGTAACACTGCTAATCCGGTCGAAATCAGGCCAGTATCCATGACTGGCAAGGTCAACGTTACTTCTACACCAGTTGCTTCTTGAACTTTCTTTACCGCTTTTGCATTTGCCAAATTCTCTTCATATCCCATCGCAGCGGCTTCGACATCATAGTCTACACGTGTCAATCCATATCTTTGGATAACTTCCATATAGGCATCATATAAAAGTGCTTGATTTTGAGTGACCTCCCAAAATGCTCCTGAATTCAGTCCGCCAAACGAAACAGCTACATCTCCGCCATTTTGACGTAATTCCCGGATAGATTTTTTGATTCCTTCATACTGCCATTCGTCATTATCAATCTCACTTAGACCATTAAAACCACCCCAAGCCCAATCAATTCGACCATTTCTAATACCTCTCGCCTGTAAAAAACCTAATTTAAAAAATTTCTGTCCTGTTTGTTGAGCAACAGCTTCTAAGTTCAATGCCCCATTATTAGATAGTTCTTCATCAGAAGAATAAGCAGTTATATCCACATAAGGAGCAACTACTTGTTTTGGCCACTCAATTCCTTGTCCTACTCCAAAATCGGGATTAGTCACTACTGTTTGTTCGATTGCAGATGATTCTTGTACTTGAATCAGCAATGCAGGAGAAAAAAGCATCGTGCTGAGTGCCGCCCCAGTAAGTACTTTGCGTAAACCTCTTTTCATATTTATCAACCTTCCTATGTATAATTTTTTACTTCAGCCAAGCTTTTATGTAATCGATTACAATATAGATTGTAACAGAAGTTAATAAGAAAATAACGAATTGTAAAAAACATGAGAATTATTTAATACGATCTTTTTCAAATTCATAATTCATATAAACAAATTTTTAACTTTTTTAAATAACAATATTTCTCCATTATTCTTACTTCACAAACTAAATACAGGTATTGCTGTGATTCTTCATGTAAAATATTATTATAGAAAGGAGTTAATAGAATGAAGATGATAAAAGATATTCGTTTTTGGGTTTGTGTTATAGGAATTGTCATATTAGGCTTTTTATCAGGATTGCTTAGCGGAAATCCTGGAGAATATTACTATTCTTTACAACTTCCGCCATTTGCACCACCTAGTTGGATATTTGGACCAATGTGGACCTTATTGTATATTTTGATGGGTATTTCTCTTTATTTGTTGCTTAATCACAACAACAAAAAACAGCGAAACAACCTTGTAGGTCTTTTTGTGATTCAATTCATTTTTAATTTCATATGGACTGCTCTATTTTTTAATTTAAGAAATATCTTCGTTGCAGCAATCGATATTACACTTTTGGTTATTTTCTTGTCAGTGCTTATGTATCAATTATGGCTACATCATCGCCTAGTCATGTGGCTCATGATTCCTTATTATTTATGGGTTCTATTCGCAACTCTACTGAATTATTCGATTTATTTTTTAAACTAAGTGCTAATAAATGAAAACTTGTTAAAAAGTATATTTAACACATAGAAAGAGTGCCACCCAAGTTAGATTTTATTGTCTAATTTAGGTGGCACTCTTTATTAACCAAACTATTTTTTTCTAGTACCCACTTGTTGTTCCATACTCATTATTCTGGTCATAACCATAACCATTTTGTTCCTGTCCAGCATAAGGATCATAACTTTGAGTATCTTGACTTGGTGTATAGTACTGACTTGTATCTTCTGTTTGCTGATAATAGGTATTCGGATCTTGGTACTGATCATAGGTGTTTTCTGAATAGGAAGAATAATCAGTGTATCCTTCACCATTCGATCCATCACCGGTTGTCGAATCGGCATCTTCCGAATCATCAAAGAACATCATTGAAGCATTCTCATTTTTCAAATTAGGTAATGTGTCGCTTGTTTTGATATTTAATTGTTTCTTCAGTTCATTTTGAATCGAAAGAAGATCGTTTTGTCCTAAAATCTGATAGTAGACTTCATTGATCATTTGACCTTCACCTTGCAACTGGTCTTGTTTGATCGTTTCGAATGCTGCCGTGTAATTCGTTGCTACATCAAGCATGTCATCCCAATTCAAGTCCGTTGTCACATTGTTTTCGACTGCTTTTAAAATTTTTCTATAATTGCTTACGCCATCTAAACTTAAAACTTTATTGACGATTTTCGTCACTACTTCCCGCTGACGACGTTGTCGCCCGATATCTCCTTCTGGATCTTCGTGTCGCATTCGGGAATAGGCTAATCCTTTTTCTCCATCCAATGTTTGTTCACCTACTGGTACATGGACACCATCCAACGTAAAGTCGATTTTATTATTCACTTTGATGCCGCCGACCGCATTGATCAAATCTTCCATACCGTCCAAATTTATGGTTACATAATGATCAATAGGAATATCAAGCAGTTGTTCAATTGAATCCATGGCCATTTCGACGCCGCCAAATGCATAGGCATGATTTAATTTATCTACCGTTCCATACCCTACGATATTCGTATAAATATCTCGGTCCAAACTGATAATCGTTGATTTTTTTTGTTTCGGATTAACGGTTACTACCATCATCGTATCAGAACGCCCTTGTTCTGTTCTTCCTAATCCACCGGTATCTAAACCTAATAGCAAAACCGAAAACGGTTCTTTGTCATCAATACTTACTTTCTCAGAACGTTTGGAAGATATTCGATTAGAGTTTTTAGATATTTTGTTTACTGTTTGGCTCGCTTCTCCCATAAATCTGATACCGTATGCTGATAATCCAGCTATCAGCAAAACGAGTATACCTAATAAGGTTAATAGAACTTTTTGCCATCGCTTCATAGTACACCTCTGTCTCACATTTTCTAAAATATTGTCTCATACAACTGTTCAATCAGCAAATTCACTTTTTAATCATAAGAAAACTTTAAAAAATAATTCTTGTATAATAACCATTCTTTTAAAAATTTTCTCAAAATTCTTAACTATCATACCACACCACGAAAAAGTTCGAAAGCCCGAATATACGCAGTTTACAACCGTTTTATCTTTTTTTATGCATTTTTTGCTAGAAAAATTGAACAACCAGGTATTTCACAAAAATAGGAGTGTGACATCGACCTGCCACACTCCTTTCCCGTCATTTTAACGATTCCTCTCTACTCTGTTCAGACTAACATGGCGTTTCCCTAATACCTTCTATAAAGTCTGACTTTTCATATTATGCTTGTTTCCGATCTGACGCACATATTTGCCGATTTCATGAAAATCACTTCCAGTAACTGATCCTTTTGCTAAAACTAAACTGTCTTCTATTAGTTTTGTTTCCAGATCATTGCATAATTCCTGAAGTGAATCGAACCATTGAAGCCGATCATCTGTTTTCTGTCCTTCTTCAAAAAGCAATTTAAAATGTTTCCCATAACCATAAATATGCGTGGCAGCCGATTGGTTTAACTCCTCTTGTACAAAGCGGTGGATTTGCTTTGCTGAATCGCCTAAATCAGCGATTTGTCCAAGTATCAAGACTTTATTTCCTTTATAAAATGGTTGTATCCCATCAAAGTAATTGATTGCATTTTTCATGGAAGGCAATGAAGCGTTATGCGTATCATCAATAAAGGTGAAGTCTGTCCCTGTTTCTGATGTATAAATCGTACGTTCCAATATCTTAGGTAGTGGTTTGAATGTCTCAAATTTTTTTATATATGGAGAGATCTCTTTTTTCAGTTCTTTTGCTACAATCAACGCAGCCAATGAATTAGCGATCATCCCTTCTGAAGAAACTGCAAGTTTCAATAAAATATCTTCTCCGAAAAAAGAAACTAGGACTTCGCAATATTCTCTTTTTTGTGAGATTTGTTTCACAAAAACATCTCTTGAAGCATCATGTAATGAATAGACCACTATTTTGCTGGTTCTTTTCTCAGCAGCGCTTACTAAAATTGAAAATTCTTCTTTTCCTATATCTCCATTGATAATGGCGATTCCATCTTGTTTCAGGCCTTCGAAAATTTTTGCTTTATGCACTGCTACTCCTTTTGTATCTTTTAAAGAACTAAGATGTGCTTCTCCAATCGAAGTCACAATAGCAATATCTGGTTGTATCAAATTAGACATCGACCCTGTATCATATGAATTCAAAGCATTGACAGAAACTTCAAGATTCAAGACATCAGGATTAGAAAGTAATTTACTCATGTATAATGGAACAGCAAACCGAACGTTGTGATTTCCCCTGTTTTCCAAAACTTTCTCTTCTTGAAGCAAATGAGTGATCATCATTCGCGTAGAAGTCTTCCCTGCTGACCCGGTAATTGCAACAACCGGATTTACAAAACAGGAACGCAATTTCGCGGATAATTCCAATAAAAATTTCCAACTATCTTCTACGATGAACTGTGGTGTCATCACTGACGGATCCATGATTGGTTTTTCAGTGACGATCACACCAAACCAATTTTCTTTTCCGATGATTTGTTCATTTCCATCTCGCCATTTCACGACCTTTCGATTGACGTAACTCCTTCTTTCTGGCGAAACACAAACAAACATCGTATCAGAATAATCCATGTTTCGTTTTAAGTGACCTGAGAAATATTCAACATCTTGGATATTTCTATCTAAATCTCCATATTTCTTTAAATAATGGCCATCCATATCAACTAATAATGAATGTATAGAAGTCATAACTCTCCTCCTGTTTTTCTTGTTTTTTTCTATATGGTTTACCACCTGCCTCTTCTTGGCCTTGCTTGGTTTACATATCTGGAGGCATTCGGTTCAATCCTTTTCGGAGAATCATCTTGATCCACTTCCCAAGGATACAACCCATCTTCATTTTTCTTATATTGACTTAAATCTGATTCTTTCAGATTATTTTTATGATCATTTTTCCGACGTATTTTAAGACCTACATAGAAAACACCAAATGCAGCTAATGCAGCAAAGCGAATGAATCCAACCATTCTTCTCACTCCTTCTTTTGATCATACATTCGATAGTTAATCAATCCTGATAAAAAGTGCTCTGCATCATCGATCCTCATACGAAAACGATCATGACGTGCAAAAAAGCCATATTTTATTGTTTCTGGTTCTTTGAAGAATTGAGCAAATTCAGGGAACATGACCCCAGTAGTGACTTCATGTCTCACCCTTTTTTTCATTACTGTATTTATTCTTTCTTTTACCTTATAGAAGTCAGTTTCTTCAGCAAAAATCGTTTTTCTCCACGTGCTGAACTCCAATTTTCTCATCATTTTTGAAGCAGCGACAAGCAATTCCAGCATCGTAGGATAAGCAGTATCTCTTTTATCAATAAAGTCGATATTATCTAACGCATTTTTTATACCGAAGCGATAATATTCTTCTGTCTGGCTATGTTTCAGCATTTCATTGGTCGCATAACTTAACCAATGATCATGATACTTTTGATAGTCGTTCGCTACGAACTGGTCCATCAAACCTTGACATATAGCAAAAAAATCTTTATTGCCTAAAATCTCATATGCTCGAAGCAAAGAGAATAAAATTTCACCATCATAATAAATGATCCGAAATTTTTCTTTCGTTTCTAGTTGTGCATTAAGTACATGAATCGTTCGATGCTCATTTGTTAAAAATTTAGCGGAAACAGTTTCTATCAGACGATTTAGGATTGGAACGTATTGTTCATCACCTGTTTGTTGGATGTATTTTGAAAAAGCTAAGATTGCTGTAGCCTGTGCTCCTAGCTTATATTCAATCTCTGTGTTTAAATAATCCTTGATTAAAAAATAACCGTCAGTCTCCGAAGTCAGATTTTCAATTCCCCAAGATAAACCTTTTTCAACATCTAAGAGCATTTTTTCATCTGAAAAGTATTCTGCTGCTTCGGCTAACGCATATAAAGACGAAAAGTGTCTCACGGAATTGTAACCTTTAAGCAGTTGATTATAACAAGGATAATATCCGTAAATAAATTTCCCTGTAGCAGTTAGCTGGTTTTGTAGATACATACTTCCTTTTTCGATCACTAAATCTGTTATTTCTGATAAATTTTCATATGAAACTTCCCGTAAGTAATTTCCATTACCGTAATCTTTCAAAGGATAAATATGACCGTCTTCAAAATAAAAAGATTTTGTTTTAAAATAATAGAACGCAGAACGCTCCAAGTAGCTGAGATCTGTCTCTTCACGACCATACTTGCGTTTCACATAACTGCGGTAATTTTGAGCGTCGATTCTTAAATCAGGAAGATTCTTCCCAACTTTATGTGTTTTACTAGATTTGATGATCGCATTTGCTACCAGTTCTTCTTTTAAAAAACTTCTTTTTCTCAACCCATCGATTCTCACATTGAAATCAATGTAATTATTTCTTCTGATTTTTTTTAAGCGCTGTATAAACTGTTCATAGTTGGTTTTTTCTTCTTCAATAGCAATATCAATTCTTAAATAAGTCGTCTGATCCAGCTTATTGACATGGTAAGCTGTCAAAAAATTCCGCCAAATCATATCAAAATTACTGCCGTAGAATTCAAAGATCTTTCCTCTATTCGTAAAATCTCCTGTAGAGACAATCAACAATTGTTTTGATACATTTGTTTCAATTGTTTCTATCATTTCTTTGATTGCTGGCAAATAGCTTTCTTTTGTCTTAACTAGCACTCAATCACCTCATATTAAAAAGAAGTTGCGGCAAACAAAATCTGAACATCCGTTTTTATCAAAAAATCATAGATACGGAACTGCTTGCCGCAACGGCTTCTTTCTTAATTATTCATTGTTATCTGTTTTTTTATTTTTTTTGATTTTCCAAATTCCTAAACCAGATAGTGTAGACAGAGCTGCTCCTAACCAAGAAAGTGAACTATGAAGTGTCTCAGCAGTTTTTGGCAAGGATTTCGGTGTAGAACCACCTGTAGTACTTGGTTTTGGTGTATTTGAATGACCATGTCTTATTGGCATCTGGCCTGGATCTCGATCATGAGAATGTATGTCTCCCATTGGATGATTAACATCAGCGTCAGCATCCGCATCGGCATCGGCATCCGCGTCAGCGTCGGCGTCAACATCGGCGTCAGCATCAGCATCGGCGTCAGCGTCAGCATCGGCATCCGCGTCAGCGTCAGCGTCGGCATCCGCATCGGCGTCCGCATCGGCATCCGCGTCAGCATCCGCATCGGCATCAGCATCAGCATCCGCGTCAGCGTCAGCATCGGCATCCGCGTCAGCATCCGCATCGGCATCGGCATCGGCATCAGCATCAGCATCGGCATCCGCGTCAGCGTCAGCATCCGCATCGGCATCCGCGTCAGCGTCAGCGTCGGCATCGGCATCTGCGTCAGCGTCAGCGTCGGCATCCGCGTCAGCATCTCCTTCGTCATCATCTGGAATAATTGCTGCTGTTGGCGCACTTGCTACACCATTTTCATCATAAGCAATCAATTGGATCTGTTCTAAAGGAACAACATCTTCTGCCGAGACTGGAATAGCAAAATTACCATTTTCATCTGCTTGTCCCTCTGCAATCATGTTTCCTTCGTCATCATAAATACGAACTGTGGCATTGGGATCTGCCATCCCAGTCACCTCATAACCATCAGTAGAATTACCTGTAACTTCGGAGCAGTGACCTCTTCAGCTGCATAAAACACTGGAGAGTAGCCATCAATATTCGAAGCAATAGAGATCTGATTTAAGAATGGTACCGATAAATCCTGCTTCATAAGGAACAGTCATGTCGACACCTGCATTTGTTAAGTCTGCATAAGTAGGATCTTGGATCGTTGTCGGTATAGTAACAGTCGTTTCACCCAAAATACTTGCATCAGCAAGATTACCAAGGAAAGAAGAACCGACATTCACCAATGCCAAAGCGGTATTAAACGTAAGATTGAACGCTGGTTTGACTGTAACTGCTAAAGCAGTATTGATTGTTCCGGCCGCTGCATCTCCAAGAAGCCCTCCGGTTGAAGTTGCCTCGATTGCTTGAACTGCATTATTGATTCCGCTCAATATATTACTTAAATTTTCTCGTATCACGGTTTCCAAGGCACCGTCTAGCTCTCCGTAGATGTATTCATCCCCTTGCATTTGAAGCTGCAATTCTACTTCAGCAGAAGTCAGTGTACTTAGATTATTCAATAAAGCAAGTTGTTCATAAACTTCCGAAAGATTCACTGTAGCTAAAGGATTCAAATTAATCAAACCTTCTACTGCTCCTACCAAAGTAGTCACCGCTCCATCTACAATATTTAATAGAGGTGCTAAACTATTTCCTGGAAGCAAAATATCTGTGTAGAAAGTACCAGTTCCATTCGGAGTGACCAATCCTTGCATTTCTTCTGGAATAGCTAAGACAGCACGACGCGTTCCATTAATCACGCTAACATCAAGACCACTATTCGCTGATATAACAAAATCAACATCCCGACTCGCCCCCTGAAGAGGAAATGGGGCAGCAGCTGTAGTCCCACTAGTATTCGTTGTACTTAAATTGTTAAACAGTTGCCCACTGATTACATCTGCATGTACTTGTTGGGAACCAATAGTAAATAATGGCGTAGCCATTGAGATTGGTATGATCCCTAACATCACACCAGCTGCAATGGATGTACCGGCAAGCAAGATTTTTTTTGATCTACTTTTTGCCCGTGCCTTCTGGTTCATACTTTTTTTATAATCCTTTTTCATTTTTGTCCTCCTGTCACCCTTCTATCATTTATCCCCAAATTTTTGATCGTTATAAAAAAGAAAAGATTACAACACTCCTTAGCTATCATTTTTTAATCAAAAAGATATCTTTTTGTGCAGATTTTGTTTTCAACTTAAGTCAGAGGAAGTTTAACAACATCTCAATGATAAATCTATTATTAAGTTTTAATCTTTTTTTAAATAACTATCCAGTTTTCACGAAAATAAAGTACAAAATAATCGATTTTCTATTTTTAGTATAAAATTATGCTTTTTTTATGAGATGAATTATAATGAAATTAAGCATAAAAGAATAAAAATTATTTTTATCTTTTTTGAAGTAAATTTATTCACAAATAAATAAAATAACACAAAAAATCAATATTTCGTTTATCAAACTAAAGGTATAGCTTTTCATATAACAAACTTTTTTTATTATAAATTGTTTTTTCTGCATACATTTTTTGTTAAAAATAACATTATTTTTTAATATCAAGATAACTTAAGTACTAATTATTGATTGGAGAAACTAAAATTCATGGATTTTTATTCATTATTGGAAAAGACCACACGTTTACAGATTACTATTCTTGATACCATCTATCATTCCAATAAAATTTGGTCTATCGAACAATTAGCTGAATTCACTGCTTGTGACAAACGTTCTGTACAAAATTATTGTGAACAAGTACGCACCCTCTCCATTAGCGATCAGTTCAGAAAGGAAGGACGTAATTATTTATTTTTAGGTACCAATTCGGATTTTCAAGAATTGATTCTGTCCATTTTGAAGCGCTCGCCTATTTTTCATCTATTGAAAAATTTATGCCTTGACTCTAAATTAACGATTGCGGAATTCTCTGAGGATAATAACATCAGTGAATCCATCCTTCGGCGGCACATTACTCGCATCAATCAGATACTAAAAAAATATCAACTGCAGATCAAAACAAAAAAAGGCGAGATGTATTTCAAAGGAAGTGAGATGCAAATTCGTTATTTGATTTATTTGATACTATGGCCATCCTATCGCAGTGTTGAATGGCCTTTTGCTTCAATAGAGTTTCATCAATTATTTTCAGAAGTGGAGGATTCTTTTGCTATCGTTCATCAAAAACCAAATAAGATAAAAATGATCGAATGGTCCTTTATACTAGCTGTTACTTATCTTCGTTCTCAACAAGGACACGTTATTCCAGCAAAAGAGTTACCTGATTTTTCACTCGACCTTTGGAATGGCTTTGAAAAAATGGCTGAAGAGTTAACAACGAATTATAAACGTATGCGTTTCAGTCTGACAGATAGCATGTTCTTGTTTCTTTGGATGCAATCTCGGGCTGCTTTTTATTTGAAAGAGGACTATCTGCAAACTGCTTTGCGTATCCATACAAAAATTGCGACTCCTGTAAAACAACTGCAGACTAGTTTTTATTCTTATATTCACTCCAATCGATTCAAGTCTGCCCAAATCCATTCAAAAAAGTCGCTGTTGAACAGTACACTGCTCGCAAATGGGATGCATGGATTGCTATTTCCTCAATTTTCGATCGTCAAACATGAAATTACCTCTTTTATCGAGATGAGTTATCCGGCATTCCACCGAGAAATCAACCGATTGACGGAACAATTTAAAAACGAATCTGAAGAACTTGATTGGTTGCATTCTTGGAATTTAGCAGAAGCGTTCATGTTGATCATTTCTCCTACTTACTTTAATAAAGAAATCAAAATCAAATTTGAGAGTGACCTTCCGATTGGTTTGGAGTTAGCATATATGGAAATTCTTCAAGAACAGCTGAGTATGTATTTAAATGTTGTGTTTACTAATGACCTTTTATTCAAGCCGGAATTGATCATCCGAACAACTGATACTTCTTTAAAAACCGTTACTTATGAAGAAGATGTACCTTGCTTGACAATTAGTTATGAAATGTCTAGTGAACAAATCTATTTACTTAGTCAAGAAATCAAAAAACTTCTTGAATAGACAAAAAGACACGACTCCCTAAGAAGTCGTGTCTTTATCCAACAAATTATTATAATTTAGTCACTTCAGCAGCTTGAGGACCGCGCGCACCTTCAACAATCGTAAATTCTACTTCTTGGCCTTCTTCTAGGCTCTTGAAGCCGTCTCCTTGAATTGCTGAGAAATGAACAAATACGTCATCTCCGCCATCTACTGTAATAAACCCAAATCCTTTTTCATTGTTGAACCATTTAACTGTTCCGTGTTCCATAAATGTATAGCCTCCAAAAAAGTTCTTGCAAGTAACCTTGCAAGAACATTATACCCAATTTAGAAAACGCTCGCAAGCTTTCACTCGTTTATTTTCCAAATTATTTTTAAGACTGATATGATGGAGAAAATAGTTATTTTGCTGCTTCGAAACGTTTATTTACTTCGTCCCAATTAATAACATTCCAAAATGCTGCAATGTAGTCTGGACGTACATTTTTATATTTCAAATAGTAAGCATGTTCCCAAACATCTAAACCTAGAATTGGTGTCTTACCTTCCATCAATGGAGAATCTTGATTGGCAGTAGAGGTAATAGCTAATTTCCCATTCTCCATTACAAGCCAAGCCCAACCAGAACCAAAACGTCCAGCTGCTGCTTTTTTGAATTCTTCTTTAAAAGAAGAAAAATCGCCAAAAGCTTCATTAATTGCTTCTTTTATTGCCCCAGTAGGTTCACCACCCGCATTCGGTGCCATGATTTCCCAGAAAAATGAATGGTTAGCATGTCCACCACCATTGTTGCGTACAGCTGTTTTGATATCTGTTGGAACAGCATCCATATCAGATAATAATTCTTCTATTGTTTTTTCGCCTAATTCTGGATATTTTTCGATTGCTGCATTTAAATTCGTTACGTAAGTATTGTGATGCTTGTCATGATGCAGGTGCATCGTTTCTTCATCAATATAAGGTTCCAATGCGTCATATGCATAAGGTAAATCTGGTAATGTGTAAGTCATAAAAAAATTCCTCCTCAATGTTTTCTTTATAATGTCTACATTACAAAGAGTAACAAAGAGAAGGAAATTCTTCAATAGTTATGCCTAGTCGTCTTTTTCTCCTTGGCCTACTTCTTCTTCAAAAACCTCAGTTTCTTTGAAAATGAACAACTTGCTGAAAATGTAATTAGCTAGGATAACAATAATTTGAGTGATAATTTTTGCCACATATTCATTGCTGTTCATGACATTGATTAATAACACCATTGCTCCCATGTCCAACCCGTAAGAAAGGATGCGGTAAAAGAAGAACTTACCACATTCAATAAGTGCATGTGTAAAATTCGGTGATTTTGAATGGAATACCCAAAGTTTGTTCGTCACAAAAGCAAACAATACAGAACAAAACCATGAAATAGAATTGGACAGAGCCATACTTAAATCAAAATATTGGCGTGCGAGGGCAAAACTAACAAAGTTCACAATCGTAGCCAAACCACCAAAAAAGAGATAAACCAGTATCTCCCAATATCCCTTTGCTTCTAAATATCCTTTTATTTGTCGATACTGCTTCATGAGCCAACCTACCTTATTAGAAATTCTTATTTATCATACTCTATTTTTCAGTAACTTTCATCTTTATTTTAAAAAATTAATTTTTTTTGGTCTTTTACATGTGTCTCTGCTTGGATCGTTACATGTGTAATCCCATACTTTAATTTTAATAAAGAAGTTATACACGGATATGCCTTTTCAATCTCGCTTAGCAGCTGATCTTCAAAATCAATATGTCCGTCGAAAATAATAATCTTTTCGCTATACTGCCAAATATGGACATGATGAACATCTTTTACCCCTTCGATTGCTTTGATTTCTTGCTCCATTTTTTCATAGTCGATTGTAGGCGCACTTTGTCTCAAAATAGCCGCAGCTTTTTTAATCACTATTATCGCTTCTAACAATATATATATCGAAATGACCAATGTAATAACTGGATCAATCCAATAGATACCGAAAAATCGAATCAAAACTGCTCCGATAATCACACTTATCGAGGACAGTGTATCGCTTAACAAATGCAGATAACTAGATTTTATATTCAAACTTTCGTCTGCTTCTTGTCTCAACAATAACGTCGAAAAAAAATTCGCGAGCAATCCGATAACTGCTACTATCAGCATCAAATGACTATTTATCTTTTCAGGGGAATTGAACCGTTTGAATGCTTCAGCAGCTAAAAACAAGGATAATATGATCAGTATGAATGAGTTGATGAACGCACTCAATATTTCTAAACGTTGGTAGCCATACGTATGCTTTTCATTTGCTTCTTTTTGGGCCATTTTTTGTGCTCCATAAGAAAAAATGATTGCTAATGTATCACTAAGGTTATGAAAAGCATCTGAAACAAGAGACAAACTTCCCGACGCAATCCCTCCAATAAATTCTGATAAAGTGATCACCGCATTCAGCACCACTACCCCAAATAGCTTTTTTGATGATCTCTGTGGCTGTGTATGCACGATTCGTTCCTCCATTTTATTTGTATTGGTTAATCTTAAATCAAGAATAACATTTTTTTGATATTTCACCAATCATTCAGATGTTTCCTTAAAGCACTTGTATTTCACTTGATACTTCGCTAGAATTGCAAGTGATGACACTACTAGATGAGGAGTACTTATGACAACAAAACAATTAATTATCAGTTCCTTTATACGATTCAAAGACCTTAAGGAGGCGAGAAACGTTCCATTTTGGAAAGCTATTGTCTATCTTCTGGTTTTGAGTGTAATTATGGCTCTGCCAATCTCTTTTCAAGTTTTTCAAGTCTTAAATAACATTCAATTGGACGGACAAAAGATTGCTACCCGCATTCCTGATTTTACAATCCAAAGCGGACAGCTTCAAACAAAAGAAAAAGAAGGTTTCATTTACCAAACAAACTCCATTATCTTTACATTTGATCCAGAGGGAAAACGTACAGAACAAGACATCTCTACTGATTTGATGGGAAATTTCGTTAGTGTCGGGATGTTAAAAGACAAACTTATCATTGCTCTTCCCAATACAGGCACTACCTCTGCTTTATTGAATAATAATCAGTTAGAACTTCCCTACACCAATGAATCTTTAAAAAATTTAACAGGTAAGCAGCTTCGATCCTTCTTAAGTGAAGCATCTATACCGATTTGGGTAAAAGCCCTGACCTTTCTATTTTCGATTTATCCTAGTTTCTTGAATCTGCTGATCACTTTACTATTTGCCAATGTCGCTGCTTTTCTCTATGCACGCTTTCGACTAACAAAAGCTACTTTCCTTGATTGCTTGAAGACATTGATTTATTCAATCTCGTTACCGACTATCATTGCAACACTCTTGATGATCTTTCTCCCTTCTTTTGACACTAGTGCATTTATTGCTTTTGCAGGTATCTTTATTTTTGCTCAAGCTGTCAAAGGATGGTCAAAAATATCGATCAGTTAGAAATACAGACAACTTATTATTTCAACTTCAATAAACTCTTTTAGAGGTTGTGGCAGAAGTGCTTAGCTTCAAGAAATAAGAAAGAATTTACGAAAATTGATTCTCAAATTTTTGTGAAATTTTGGCTTATTTCCGAAGAAGCTACTTCTGGAACATCGTGAATCAGAGGTTGTGACACATCTTTTGTCACAACCCCTTTTTATTTATACAATATTAATTTCTAAAAAAGCATGGCACTTCAAAGTTCTTCTTATATGCGCTACACTTAAAGTAAAGAAAGGCGGGTAATTAACTATGTCAGAAAGAATCATTTACGCAGATCGTCCATTTCGTGACGAATTTATCGAAGAAATCCATACTATAGCGCCTGGTTATGTCTTCAAGACAGAATTACGACCAGAGGATCTACCAAATGTAGAGATCAGTTTGGGTTGGAACTCAAACTATCAAGAAAAACTATTAGCCTCTTCTAACTTGAAATGGGTACAGTCTATCTCAGCGGGAGTTGATCAACTCCCACTTGAAGCATTTTCAAAAAAACATATCTTACTTTCAAATGGAAGTGGTATCCACAGTGAATCGATCACCGAGCACGTATTAGGAATCATTCTAGGTTATTCTCGCGGTCTTTTCCAAGCACAAAGGGCACAGAGTGAAATGAAATGGTTAGGTTCCTCAATCCATTATCAACCTATCCAAGGGAAAAAAATATTGATCATTGGAACTGGCCATATTGGAAAAATGATTGCAAAGAAAGTCAAAGCATTGGATATGATCTGCTATGGAATCAATACATCCGGTCATCCAGCAGAAGGAATGGAAAAAACTTTTTCTTTAAAGCAACTTCAGGAAGTTCTTCCTGAAGTAGATTTCGTCGTCAATATCTTACCTCTAACGGAGGAAACAACTGGACTCTTTGATCAACACCTATTTGAACACTTTGATTCAAAAGCTGTATTTATCAATGTCGGTCGTGGCGCATCTGTTAAAACGCAAGATTTGATACAAGCATTAAACAAGCAGCAACTTTCCTTTGCGGCATTAGACGTTTTTGAGGAGGAGCCTCTCCCACAAGATCACCCGCTTTGGAAAATGGACAATGTACTGATCACGTCCCATATTGCAGGTTTGACACCTGATTTTCAAAAGAAATTAATGTCCATTTTTTTAACTAATCTAAAAAGCTACCTTGCTACTCATAACCTTCAAACCAATCAAGTCAAATTGTCTGCAGGATATTGATAGCTGAATCAGCCTACTTTAAGCAAGAGGGTGTGACAAGTTGTCACACCCTCTTGCTTCTATTGTTTTTTAAAGTGATAGGTTGGTTCTTCTAATTTTGGATCATAATCAACAAGTAAATCATATCCTTTGAAGAACCATTCATCTGCATCCTCAATAAAAAACAGTGTCCCAGCTATTTCCACTTTCTTGACAGGATGTTCAGGCTGTTCCACTGACATCCCAATCGAAAAACCATCATGAACTTCTGTTTTGCCGTAGACTTTTCCAAAAAAACGTATTCCGTAAGTTTCTGGCAGATCGATTTCTGATTCAAACCATTTTTGTGCTTTTGGTGTTACTGTTAATTCCATCCTAACAACCTGCTTTCTATTGATTCATCTTATCGTCTAAAATATCCACATCGCCTGTCTCACCAATCACTAGCAGATTATCGTTTTCACGAACATATTCATCTGCTGCAGGTGAAGCGATCACCGTTTGATCTACTCTGCGAATTGCAACTACTGTTAGGTCAAAACGTTGTCTGAAATTTAATTCAGATAATGTTTTATTGAAAAATTTAGGATTGGATACTCGGATTTCTGCTAAAGAATATTTATCTGACAACTCTAGGTAATCTAAAATATTCTTTGACACTAAATTATGCGCAATCCGTATTCCCATGTCTCGTTCAGGATGGACGACGCGATCAGCTCCGATCTTTTCAAGTACTCTGGCATGATACTCATTTTGGGCTTTTGCTAAAATATTTGGTACGCCCATTTCCTTTACCATCAGAGTAACTAAGATACTGGCTTGAATATCTTCTCCAATAGCGACAATTACATGATCGAAATTTCTTATGCCTAATGATCGAAGTGTCATTTCATCCTGTGCATTTGCCACAACAGCATGAGTGGCTATATTCATATATTCATTGACCCGATCTTCATTACTATCAATAGCCAGTACTTCTTGACCAGCTTCGATCAGTGTTCGGCAGATACTTCCGCCAAATCGTCCAAGACCTACAATTGCAAAATTTTGTTTCACCGTTTTCCTCCTTTAGTATCTTCTTTTCTCAGTATAACAAAGCCTTTACAAAAACAAAAGCAAGCATCATTATTGTAAAAAAGCCAAGAAAAATAATAGTTATTTTCTCAGCTTTTGATTATCCTCTTTATCCATCGTTTTTATTTCACCAAACCATGTTTGAATGCATAGATAGCGGCTTGTGTACGGTCTTCCACTTCTAGCTTAGCCAATATATTGGAAACATGTGTTTTTACTGTTTTCAGTGTAATGAACAATTCGTCCGCTATTTCCTGATTACTTTTTCCTTCAGAAATCAGCATTAAAATTTCATTTTCCCGATTCGTTAATTCTTCATGTAATACAGGCTCATTTCGCCGACTCATTTTTTCCATCATTTTTGTTGTCACTTCTGGTTCTAATACTCGCTCGCCGCGTTGCGTTGCCCTTATAGCATCAGCAATTTCATGTGCGGTAGAGGTCTTCAACAAATACCCTGCTGCACCTGCTTCAATGGCAGGATAAACTTTTTCGTCATCAATAAAACTGGTTACGATAATGATTTTAGCTTCTGGCCAATCTTTTAAGATTGCTTTTGTTGATTCGATACCATCCATTTCTTCCATGACTAAGTCCATTAAAATGACGTCCGGTCGAAGTGTCATCGCCTTCTCATAGCCTTGTCGTCCATTTTCAGCTTCTCCAATTACTTCAATGTCTTCTTGAATAGATAAATAAGAAGAGACACCTAAGCGCACCATTTCATGGTCATCTACTAATAAAACTTTTATCATCCTTATCTATGCCTCCTTCATCAAAGGGACCTTGATTTCTACACTTGTACCTTGCCCTTTAAAACTAATGATTTTTACTGTTCCACCAATACCAGCTACTCGTTCTTTGATATTGTTCAATCCATAACTTCCCGTTTTCGTTTCATTCATATTAAACCCTGTTCCGTCGTCAATAATACGTAACAAAAGATTATTGTCTATTTTGTGCAAATATACCTCTAATTCATTGGCTTTGGCATGTCTTAATGTATTTGATAACAATTCTTGAACGATTCGGAACAAGTGATCCTCAATGGAACTAGATAGTTTTACATCTTCTACATCCCATTTCAGCGAAATCTGGATTTTATTTTGCAATTCCTTCAATAACTGCTCGATACCTTGCTTTAAACTTTTCTCTTCTAAATTGACTGGACGCAGATGAAGAAGCAGCGCACGCATCTCAGACTGGGAAGCGTTGATGATCTCTGCTACCATTTTCAACTGCTTGCGGAACATTTCTGGTGTCTCGCTTTTTTCTGCTTGCTCCGTTAATGCCGACATCATCATCATTGCTGCAAACAATTGTTGCGAAACTGAATCATGCAGCTCACGGGCTAATCGATGTCTTTCTAATTCTAAAATTTCTTCTTTGGTTTGTCCATCTACATATTGGGGACGGCTCGTTACAATTTGTAATTCACTAGATACTTCAATCATTTTTTCTTTTATTTTAGTGATTTCCTTATCAATATCTTTGATGTATAAATCGTCCGATGCACTTGGGATCGGAAGAAGCAACAATTTGGATTCATAATTGCCAGAAGAGAGTGCACGCAGCTTTTCTTCGATTTTCCCGTATTTTGTCTTTTGAATAAGTGATAATAATAGAAAGACGATTAATCCTACACCTAAGGAAATAGCTAACAAATGGAAGATAAGCGGAACATATAATAAACGTGCACGCAGTAATTCTCCCCACCAATGACTTTGATTACTGGCATAAAAATAAGTGAAAAGTGAAAATAGAATAATAAGGAAAGCCGCAATCCCCGAATAAACAGCTAGCATCGCTCTGGATATTTTTCCCATCATATTCGTATCACCTCGACATCTCCAATCAAGGTATTAGTAATAATCTTCAGTCTACGAGGGTTTTCATCATAATCACTGCTGTAGATTTTGATTTGTTCATTTTTCAAAGAAAATTGCTCTTCTTCAAACAAGACATTTCCTACTAATGTCGCATGCTCTAATCGGATGGCTACGCCCAAAGGTACTAAGATTCGTGTTCTGCCTATCCCTTTTCTTACAATCACAATATTATCATCTTTTGGCAAAAGCGTATTGCCCAAATCTATGATAGTATCACCAGAAATGACGGCGATGTTGATATCGTCCCATTCATAGACGTCGTTTCCAATACGTTGGTTACCGAATAATTGCTGTCTTTTCCGCTCATTATTATGTGTTTTTAATTGCTCTGTTTGGACCATCATGATCTGTTTCTTTCGCCAAAAAGCATTTTTGGTTAAATCTATCCCTGAAATCTCTACACCTTTTAGTCCAATAAATAAAACGGCAAATACAGCCATCATCCATAAAGCAGGACTGTTGACTAAGCTAAAAAAAATGACCAAACTTCCTAATATCAATTGAAAATTTTGAAATTTAGTACGAGGATGTTTGCGCATAGCTAGATATATATTGAAAATACCGAATATCACTAAAAGCAAAAGTCCAGTATTGTTTACGATTTGCCAAACAGCAAATAACAGCAGTAGTGCTTCAACTACCACAAAAAAACGCCAAGAACTATTCATCGCTCTTTCTCCCTCCTGACACATTCTCATTTCATCATACCTATTTTTTTAACTGTTGGCTATAGGACTTTAGATGTAAGATCGTTTGTTGAAATCTAAAATACACAAAGAGAAAAAGATCTAGAGTGTATCATCAGTAAGATGAACTCTCTAGATCTTTCAGTCAGACTACGCTTGTTCTACTTTGACGATTTTAACTAACATATCGCCACCTGGAGTAGCAATAGTTACTTCATCATTTTTACGTTTGCCAATCAATGCTTGCGCAATAGGAGAATCATTGGAAATTTTGCCAGAAAACGGATCTGCTTCAGCACTTCCGACAATCGTGTACTCTTCTTCTTCTCCATCTGGTAGTTCGATGAATGTAACTGTTTTACCAATTGATACCTCATCTGCATCTACACCGTCGTTATCGATGATTTGAGCAAAACGAATCATATTTTCAATTGTTGTGATTCTTCCTTCAACAAATGCTTGTTCATCTTTCGCTGATTCATATTCAGAGTTTTCGGAAAGATCTCCGAAACCGCGGGCAATTTTGATTCGTTCAATGATTTCCCCGCGTTTGACTGTTTTTAGTTCTTCTAATTCTTTTTCTAATTTTTCTTTACCTTCTAGAGTCATTGGATAAACTTTCTCTACCATGTGTAACGTCTCCTTTTTTCGATAAAATACCGCAAAAGGTAATCTTTTGAGGAATATAGTCCAAAAAAGATTACCACGCTTTTCTTCAAATGTAAATGTTTTTCTAAAAATGATCAATGTCTAGAGCCTGTTTTTCTAAGAATTATTTACATATTTTTCCACTAATTCCATATGTTCTTCATAAGTTTTAGCGAAATAAACATTTCCAGTGCTCGTATCTGCTACGAAATAATAATAGTCATTTTCTGCTGGTTCTAATACTGCCTTGATAGCCTCTTCGCTTGGATTGTCAAAAGGTCCAGGTCCATAGCCGGTATTGGTATACAAATTATATGGTGAATCTACAGCTGTATCTTCATACGTCACTAATTCTTTGTGTTCACCTAATGCGTATAAAACAGAGATATCTGACTGAAGTGGCATATTTGCTTTGATTCGGTTAAAGAAGACTTGTGCAATGTTTTTACGATCGTTTTCTTTTACGCCTTCTTTTTCAACTAGAGAAGCTAGAGTTAAAACTTCTTGTACAGTCAAGTTTTTCTGCTTGATAGCTGAATAATAGTTTTGCATGACCGTATTCGTCTTGTTCACCATTTCAATCACTAGATCCTTAAGCGAAGTACTCGTGTAATAATCATATGTGGCTGGGAATAAGTAACCTTCCAAACGGTATTTTGTGTTCTCAGCTTTAGATGCACTTTCCAACAGTTCTGGGAATTTTTGGTGCAACTCGTTAAAGAAAGTCTCATCATTCACTAAATCTAAAAATTCTTTCTTGTCTTTACCAGTTACCTTCGCTACCCGTTCAGCAATCTGATCGATATCGTACCCTTCTGGAATGGCAATTTTCCCATCTGCAACTTTTGTTGGCTCAGAAGTGCCGCCTTCTTGCAGCTGTTTGCCAATCTCGTCAAGAGTCATATTAGGCGCTAACTGATAATAGCCAGCTTGAAAGCCAGTTAAATTTTTAAATTTTGTATAATAATTGAAAACAATCCCGCTTTTAATAATATTGTCCTTCTCCAAAATCTCACCAATCTGCTTGTTAGAAGAGCCACTCGGGATCTCCACTTGGACTAATTGGTCATCTGATTTATCTAAAGGCTTCAACCCGCTATCTACATAACGATACACGGTAAATCCAAGAAATCCGCCAATAATTAATAATGTAAGAGCAATCACTAAAATGATCTTCCTCACAATCTTATCTTCTTTTTTACGCAGATTTCTCCGCTTGTCGATTATATCTGCTGTAGCTGCCTTACTGGCTTCTTTTTTATCTTTACTTGGGTGTTGTTTGTTTCCTGACAAAACAACTCCTCCTTACTATCATCTTCGTAACTCTGTTTATTATACATGAAATTTCTACTGCCGTGAATTATTTTACCAAATATTATGTCAAAATTGTAAGTGGCAAATACTCTTTTTGAGGATTACAATGAAAAATAGTTAAAAATGGATAGAAAGGAATTAACATGTCAAAAGGAAAACATCGAAAAAAACAAAAAATTTCTATTTCTTTTCTTGTAATTTTATTATTGTCTGTCAGCTTCTTTTCAACAGGCATCATTATAGGAGGTCAATTAACAAAAATACCTCAGTCCCAAACTTATAAAGCGGAGCCAACACAACTTACTTCCAATTTAACGCCCGATGAGCAGAGGCTTGCTAGCAAAATTGATCAATTACTACAAAAATCAGATTATATCGGTTCGATTTATGTTCGCAAAAATAATCGCGTACTATTAGAAAAAGGATATGGATATGCAAATCTGCGCGTAAAAGAATCGAATTCACCTTCTATTTACTATCAAATCGGTTCGATTCAAAAAGCAATGACTGCTTTACTGATACTAAAACAAATCCAAGCTGGTAAGTTAACTTTTGACACAAAGTTAGCAGAATTTTATCCTCAGATTCCTGGAAGTCAGCAAATCACAATCAAAAATATGCTTTATATGCGCTCTGGTCTTCATCGAACTGCTTCTCCCGACAAACCTATGTCGGATAGTGAAATCATTCAGTTCGCCCTTCATCATTTGAAACTTACTGATTATGATACGTATCATTATGAACCATTGAATTATACATTGCTTACAGGGATATTGATCAAACTAACGAATCAGCCTTATGAAACTCTTCTAAAAAAAGAAATCATTCGTCCACTCCATCTAGAACATACAGATTTTTATGACAATGTAAAAAATTCGCCTCAACATGCTGTATCTTACCAGATGTCTGCAACTGACGATTATTCAAAAGCATTGATCGAGCCTGAAACCGACATCCGAAATGAATTAGGTACAGGAAACATAAGTATGTCTGTTTATGACTTGAACAAATTCTTTACCAGTGTTCTTTCTGGCGGTATCATACCAAAAGAACTACTTTTCTCATTGTGGCAAAATAATGGTGATAAACATCCTTACAGCGGCGGTGTTTACAGTGGAAACGATTATATCCTTGCTCAGGGGAATATCAATCGATTCCATGCAGTAGTGGCGATGAAAAAAGACACTAAAGATGCAATCGTCATGGAAAGTAATATCCAATCGGATAAGAACATCAAATTGCCGGCCACTGATTTAAGAAATCAGATTTATGAACTGATGGAAGGTGTTCACTTATCAAATTAAATTTTGACATAATATTAGTTGTCATCTCTGTATAGTCAATTTAGTTAGTACTCTATCTGAAAAGTAGAAATAAATTAACAAATATTATCTGTCCTTATTATTTGTTAATTTATTTCTTATTTTACTTAAATAATTTTTGGTAATTAAACTATTATATTACAAAACAAGAAAAACTATTGATTAATTCTTCTACCCTCGCTTCAGAAAAATGATTAATAATATAAAAATATTGCTGCCCCATAAGATTAAGGGACAGCAATATTTTAGTTCATCTCTACAGCTGCTTCACTATTTATATAGCCATAGACCCTCCCATCTTTTTTCAATTCATAATAGTAAGCATTGTTGGTAAAATTATAAAATTTTCGGTCAGTGGTGTATATATCTCCTGTGTTCGATATTCCTGACTTAGTCCAAAAATTCAAGTCTCCCCATACTGTATACCCACTTTTTGTTACTTTCACGCTTTTATTCTCAAGCATAGTAATTTGAGTGTCTTCAAAGTTGTTTCCCTTATAATACCCTCGCCATTCCGTACATGTTTCATCTGTATATACTGAATAAATCGGTTGGTTATCTGCGGTATTATATGAAATACTAATGTAAAATACTCGGCCTCTTTCAGTTTTTCCTTTTGAATAATTTACATCTAAAGAAGACCAAAAATCTTCATTATTAACACTAAATGTAACATACTTATTAAGCTTTGTTGTTGTAAGGTCTTTGACAGCCTCAGCATTGATATAACCATAAAATTTTCCAGATTTATAAAGCTTGTAATAGACAGCATTATTCGATACATTGGTTAACTTTAATCTAGCTGAAAATACAGAACCAATCTGAGGCTTTTCAATTTCCTTTTCCCATTGTAGATTATTCCAAATCGACCAATTTTTAGTAACAGTTACGTTTTTATTAATTTCTTCAATAGGAGTATAGGCTAAACTAACATGTGCTTTTAAATACCCTAACCATTCAGAGGAATCCTGATCTTTATAAATAGAATATAGATACTTTCCATCCCCTAAATTATATGCTCCTTTAACAAAATATATTTTATCTTTTGTAGTTTGTCCTTTACTTATAGTACACTCTAGATTTCCCCAAGTTGGTTGACCACTATCTTTAGAAGTTAAATATCTGTTTATTTGAACAGAGGTCAACTCTTTAACAGCATAAAAATTAATGTATCCATATACTTTATTACTTACTAATATTTCTCCATATTTATTATTATTTTCTGGATTAGTATAAACCTTCCCTATCTTGTAATTATCTCCAATAATAGCTTTCTTAATTTCATGACTAAATTGTAAATCATTCCATATTGACCAAGCTTTTGTAACAGTTACCATTTTATTATAGTCAATATAAGGGTAGTCAGGTTCATCAGGCAAAATTCTTTTTGCAAAGTTAGGATAAAAATATTGTATGTTAACCTCTTTTACAGTTTCTCCAGGTTGCGGTGCATGAATCATTACACCGTTACCTTTATATATACCTACATGATAAGTTGCACCTCGATTGCCGTAAAATAATAAATCACCAGGCTTAAGTGAATTTAAACTTACCTCTGTACCGTATTGCTCTTGATTGGTGGTTCCCATAGGCAGTTCAATATTTACAGCTTGTTTGTAAACATATTTCACTAAACCACCACAGTCAAAAGAATTTGGTCCCGATGCTCCCCATTCGTATGGCTTTCCAATTTGCTCCATTGCTTTATTAATGACTTTGGTTTGATTAGAAGTCATAGTATAATTTACTATTCTTGTTTCACTATTTTCATTTGATAAATTTGTAGGTATTTCCATAATCTGCTTAAACTGTTCTTCACTATAACCAACTTTTAAAGCTTTTTCTTTTTCTATATTATACTGTTCTTCTGTGTAGTTTATTTGTTCTGAAAAAACAATAGTATTGTAGTACACACTCAAAACGATTGAGAAAGACATCACAAGAAATAAAGTTAATAGTTTTTTCTTCATTTTTTACCTCTTCTCCTTATTTTTTACAAGCGCTTGCATTTTAATATTATCATTGTTTAAGAAGATATAATTTTTTTTTAATTTGTTGAAATATTGTAATATAAAAAATATATGTTTGTTACAAACTGATCATTAAGTTTGGCTTTTATGTCATAATTGAATTTTATAAAGTTCTCTTTGATAAAGTCCATATAATTGTGTAAAAGATAAAAGGCCATGTAACAGCCCTTTTACGGTACAATGTTTTTAACCACAA
>OKWN01000085.1_pt1 | contig 99727 bp, 97 predicted proteins | sample 1607151 | NCBI WGS metagenome assembly OKWN01 (sample SAMN07501046, study PRJEB24779) | human gut metagenome | isolation source: stool | host: human infant | place: USA: Pittsburgh, PA | reverse complement strand
ATTACAGAACACCAATCGAAATATTTTTGAGCTATGTACAAGAAGCATTTTATTCTAGCTTAATTTGACAAATCATAGAATAAGATTTTGGAAAAACATGGCATAATAGGTGAAATCGTTTCTTACAGTAATGGTAGAGATAATCTGATTGCTCAATTCCAAAAAGGGCAATCAGGAAAAGTGTTAGGCCTATCTGGTCATATGGATGTCGTGGCGGCGGGGAATGAATCGTCTTGGACCTATGCGCCCTTTGCAGCAGAAATCCATGGGAATCGTTTGTATGGACGTGGTGCTACAGATATGAAGAGTGGCTTGGCGGCGATGGTGATTGCCATGATCGAGCTCAAAGAGTCAGGAAAACCATTTAACGGAACAGTCAAATTATTAGCCACTGTCGGAGAAGAAGTGGGTGAATTAGGTGGGGAACAGCTCACGAAAGCAGGCTATGTGGATGACTTAGATGCCTTGATCATCGGAGAGCCAACTAATTACAGTTTGATGTACACACACATGGGATCAATCAACTATACGGTCATCTCGCACGGAAAAGAAGCGCATAGCTCTATGCCAGACCAAGGCTATAATGCGATCAATCATCTAAATGAATTCATTACGAAAGCAAATGCTGAAATGAATTACCTCGCTGAAACAATCGAGAATCCCGTCTTAGGAAAAACAATCCATAATGTCACGTTGATCAGCGGCGGCAATCAAGTAAACAGCATTCCGAGCCACGCGCAGCTTCAAGGGAATATCCGATCGATTCCTGAATATCCAAATGATAAAATCATTACATTACTGCAATCAATCGTCAAGGAATTGAATCAAGAGACAGACTACCATTTGGAATTGACGATCGATTACAACAAAATACCTGTCAAAGCTGATCCAGATTCTCCTTTGATTCATTGCATTCAGCAACAATTCAGTCAGCCATTACCTTTAGTTGGAGCGGCAGCAACCACAGATGCAGCCGAATTTACAAAAGCTGACCACTCCTTCGATTTTGTCGTCTTTGGGCCTGGTGTCGTTACTTTGCCTCATCAAGTAGATGAGTATGTCGAGCTCGATAATTATTTAGATATGATCGAAAAATATCAAGCCATTATTTTATCTTACTTAGCGTAAGTTTTTTTAATCGATGAAAAATAGAGCCAGATGAGCAACTTTTTGCTCATTTGGCTCTGTTTGTTCATCCTATTTTTCTCTTGGAATATATCAAGCGCTGCGGCAACATAGTGATGACTAATGTAACAACGACGATAGATAGCAGACGGTCAAGGTAGTCTGTGCCCGCCTGTACCAAGATCACACTGATGGTTTGATCGAAACCTAACCCATGTAACAATTGGACGATCATGCTAGATCCTGAGGAAGTGATTCCGCCAAATAACTGAACGGTAATGATCGAAGAGACAATCGTTCCAGGTACAGACAAAATCAAAGCGAGTAATAAGAGTTTCAAACGTTTTTTATCTTTGTTGAGATACCTTGGTAAAATCAATCCAGCCAACAAACCTGTGAGGATTTGGATCGGTGAATAATACAGTGAAAAAATATCTGTAGTCACCCCGCTTAATACCCCACTGGATAGTCCTGTCAACATTCCTGGTATGGGACCAAGTAACGCGCCAGCAAAAATCGTTCCAATAGAGTCTAGATAGATTGGCAAACGAAGCCATAAAGCAATCGTTCCTCCAACATAATTGATCCCAATACACAAAGCCATCATTGTAAGTACGCGAGTTGCCATCTTGTTTTTATTCATTTTGTCAGCCCATCTTTAACCTTTCCAAATCTTTCATAATCGTTTCTTCTTGTGCATTTAAAAGAACGGTTAAAAACTTTTGGAAAAAAAGACGAGTATCTACTTTTGTCATAATTTTACTGTTAGCAGGTTTCTGCCAAAATTCATAACGGTCAACCAATGTTTGTCCACGACTTAGTCCTTCAGTTTCTACAGCAGTGAAGCTTTTAAAGCCTTCACAGATGGACTCATCGATAAAATAAGCAACAGCTAACGGATCATTGATGACACACCCCAAGATTCTTTCTTGTTTCCAGTGAAAGTCAAAATAAAAACGAGTGATCGTTTTTAGATACTCTCCCACTTCAGGATTCATTTGGCAGCAATATTCAAGGATAGTCGGTGTCAAGACGATTTCTCTTGTCACATCTAACCCAACCATTTCTATCGGTTGTTTGAGCTTCTCGAATACATAAGAAGCTGCTTCAGGATCACACCAGTAATTGTATTCAGCAACTGGTGAACAGTTACCATGGCTTTTGTAAGTTCCGCCCATTGAGACAAAACGATCCATATGTTTTCCAACAGATGGGTTGTTTTTCAAAGCAGAAGCGATATTGGTCAAAGGACCCAAAGCAATGACTGATGTATCTGTTTTTTCTTTGAAATAATCAGCCAGAAAATCAACTGCATGGAGCGATTCTGCCTGTTTTGCTAAGACCATCGGGAAATTTGTGTCCCCTAATCCATCCAACCCATGAGTGTCTTGCGCACTAATGAAAGGTTGCTTCAAAGGTTTTTCCATTCCTTGATAAACAGGAATATCTAAACGATCACAGCGTTCCAAACATTTCAGCACATTCTGCGTACCGATATCTACAGGGACATTCCCGCAAACAACGGTAATAGCAACTACTTCGATATCAGGGGATTTGACAGCTAGTGATAAAGCTAAAGTGTCGTCGATCCCTGGATCGCAATCAATAATTACTTTTCGCATTATTTCCAATCTCCTTTCTTTAGAGATACTTAGTTTTTTATTCTGGGAAGTTTCCGAACCAGTCCAAGACGAGCGTCTTGTTTATAATGCACGAAATTAGTATACTGGCTTTTATTGTGAATGTAAATGCTCTCTTACAAGTAAATCTATTGAGAAGAACTTTAAGTAAATGATACAATGAAAAGGAAATGGAGTTTACGTGTGCCGAAGAAAAAGAATCCTATTGATCGGTATATTGTATAATAAATAGATTATAGTTTGGCAGAAAGCGGCGGGTGTACGATGGTTATTTTTTATTTCATTCTTATTCTGATAATTATAGGAATCAGTTACCATTTTCTTTCTTATTTTTATGCAAAGAAATTAGTAAGAGCGGGAGTTCAGAGAGGCTATGACTGGTATGAAGACACTGGGCACCGCTTGATGGATCCTGCTGCAGTCACGTCAGTAGAAAAAAAGCGACAAAAATTAGAAGAAGAGTGTGAAAGCTTCTGGGAACAAGGAATACCGAAAACGATCAAAAGCTATGACGGGTTGAAACTAGCTGGACAGATGTTCATCCAACCAACTCAGCAGAATAAATGGGTCATTTGTGTACATGATTATCGAAGTACAGGGAAAAGAGATATGTCTCATATAGGTAAAAGATATGCAGAGAAAGGATTCAACGTTCTTATACCCGATTTACGTGCGCATGGAGAAAGTGAAGGAGAAATCATCGGAATGGGATGGCTAGACCGGCTAGATTTAATTGCATGGATCCAACTCATCTTAGATGAACAACCAGATGCATCCATTATTTTGCACGGGGGTTCAATGGGCGCTTCTACAATTATGATGGCAAGTGGTGAAAAGCTTCCATCTGCAGTCAAAGGATTTATCTTAGACAGCGGATATGTTTCTGTTTATGCGGAATTTCGGTACATGTTAAGTAAAATCACGGTCTTTCCTAAAAAAATGATCATGAGATATGCGAATCACTATGCTCAGAAATACGCAGGTTATTCTTTAAAGCAAGCATCAGCTACAAGACAGCTTGGTAGTAACCATTTGCCTTTGTTAGTCATCCATGGTGAAAGAGATCATTTTGTTCCTACAGAAGCAGCATACACGATTCAAAACGCTACGGCAGGGGATAAAGCATTACTGCTTGTTCCAGAAGCAGAACATTTGGAAGCATCGATGAAAGATCCGAAGACCTATTGGACAGTGATTTTTTCATTTATTGAACAAAGAATAACGATGGATTGATTTCCTCTTCCTTTTTGTAAGCAATCCGAGGATAAATAATTGTTTATAGACCAGGAGACTGTTAAAATAAGGTAGGAATAAAAAAATATCAGTTATTTGAGGAGTGCGGCATATGGAAATCAAAGAGGAAAAAAATCGTCTTGCTTTATTCAATGATGAGCAACAAGAAATCGGAGAAATGACATGGTCGGATGCGGGGCCAGACATCATGATCATTGACCATACATTTGTCGATCCAGCATATCGTGGTCAAAAATTAGCTGAAAAGCTAGTGTATACTGGAGTAGAACTAGCAAGACGTGAAGGGAAAAAGATCATCCCTTTATGCCCTTACGCAAAAAAAGAGTTTGAGAAGAAACCAGAATATCATGACGTCTTACGCCAATCATAATAATAACAGCTGAAAGTTTTGCACTTTCAGCTGTTTTTCCATTTATATAGAGTTGTCACGGAGTTTTATCTATGATAAAGTTAAAGAGACGATATCTTTTGGGAAGGAGGCTGCTATATGTATAATTTAATTTTGGGAATCGTGATCGTTTTATCAATTGTTATGGTCATTGCGATTATGATGCAGCCAAGCAAGCAAAATAGTGCAGCGAGTGCATTTACCGGCGGTGCGGATCAACTATTCGGCAAACAAAAAGCTCGCGGCTTTGAAGCTGTCATGCAGCGATCAACTGCAGTCATGGGAGCTATCTGGATGATCTTATTATTTGTCCTAGCATTTTTATCTTCGAAGTAGTCGAATAAGCCTCTCGCACAACGGCGGGCGGCTTTTTTTATTGCAAAGAGAACGCTTAAGAAGAAGTTATGAAAGAAACTATGGTAAAATGAGGCGAAAGAGGTGAAACGAGTGAAACAATTACCAAAACCCCTTTATGCAAAACATGGAAAACGAGCAGTTTTGCTGCTTCATGCGTACTCAGGAAGTCCAAATGATGTCCGGATGCTCGCACGGTTTTTAGAAAAAGCAGATTATACAGTCTATGCGCCGCTATTTAAAGGACATGGAACGATGGAGCCATATGATATCTTGCAAGAAAAAGCAGAAATCTGGTGGGCAGATACTAAAAAAGCCATCCATTTTTTACAGTCTGAACAGTTTTCTGATATTGCCGTATTGGGACTATCGATGGGTGGCATCTTTGCTGTACGGGCACTAGAAGAAGAATCAGTAATTGGCGGCGGTTTTTTCTGTTCGCCCCTGTCTCCTGTAAAAACAAACGTGCCTGAAAATTTTGAAAAATATGTACGTCAAGTGCTGAAGATAGCAGGCAAATCTGAAAAAGAAATCAATGAAAAAGCAGTGTCTTATCGCTCGTTAGCTGAACATCAATTAATGGATATACAAGACCAAGCAGCAATCGCAGAAAGTAGACTATCAGATATCCAACAGCCGATATTTTTAGCTCAAGCTGGGAAAGATGAAATGATTGACCCAAATGGTGTATTTGAAACGGCACGCAAATTGAGCCGCCAACGGGTGACACTTCAATGGTATCCTGAAAGCGGTCATGTGATTACAGTTGGCACAGCAAGACGCGAATTAGAAAAAGACGTGTTGGAATTTTTAGAAAAATTACCTTGGAATGAGGAATAAATATGACAAAAGAAACAATAAAAGAGAAAATTCTCTTTTTCATGGAAAGCAGTCGCAAACATAGTTTTTCTATGGAAGAAATCGCTGAAGGTCTAGGCTTTCAAAAAAGCGATGATTTTAAATTACTAGTACAAACGATTGCTCAAATGGAAAGAGAACAGAGTATCGTTTTCAATAAAAAAGGAAAAGTGAAACTTCCTTTAAAACCAATCTTGGTCGAAGGGACATTTCGGGCAAATGAACGAGGATTTGGATTTGTAACGATTGATCCCGAAGAAGATGATATCTATATCCCAAAAGAAGCGACTGGCTTTGCAATGGATGGGGATACCGTAGCAATTGATATCATGAAGCGAGCAAATACAGATATGGATCGCGGAGCAGAGGGAAAAGTAGTGGAGATTCGAGACCGAGCGACTACTCAGTTAGCCGGAGAATTTGTTGCTTATTCAGACGAAGAGATACAGGAAACGGATCTTTATGGTGTGGTCATCCCGAAAGATAGAAAGCTTAACCAATTCAAAGTGTATGCAGCGGCAGAGGGAGTTCGTCCAGTTGACGGAAGTATTGTACTGATCGAACTGACCCATTACCCTGAAAAAGGGTATGCGACTAGTTTAGAAGGGATAATCAAGCAAGTGATTGGTCATAAGAATGACCCTGGCATGGATATCCTCTCGATTGTCGTGGCTAACGGTATTCCTACAAAATTTCCTGATGATGTGTTGTCTGAGGCAGATGAAGTTCCAGACCAGATCAGCGAAACGGATATTGTTGGACGCAGAGATTTAAGAAATCAGCTCATTGTTACAATTGATGGAGAAGATGCAAAAGATCTAGATGATGCAGTAACGGTAAAAAAATTAGAAAATGGTAATTATTTTCTTGGAGTACACATTGCAGATGTATCTTACTATGTGACGCAAGGCAGTCAACTGGACAGAGAAGCATACGAAAGAGGAACAAGTGTCTATTTGACCGATCGAGTGATTCCGATGATCCCACAACGTTTATCCAATGGTATCTGTTCATTGAATCCCCATGTTCCACGACTCACCATGAGTTGTGAAATGGAGATCGATCCAAATGGACAAGTTGTCTCACATGAGATTTTTCCAAGTGTGATCCAAACAACAGAACGGATGACCTACACAGCTGTCAATCAAATCTTAGAAGATCAAGATGAAGAAACGATGCAACGCTATGCTCAGCTCGTGCCTATGTTCCAAGAAATGGGTGAATTGCATCGAATCCTTGAAACGATGCGAATCAAACGTGGAGCGATTTCTTTTGAGGATCGTGAAGCGAAGATCCTTGTTGATGCTGAAGGACATCCAAATGACATCCAGCTAAGAAGCAGAGGGATAGGTGAACGCTTGATCGAATCCTTTATGCTTGCCGCCAACGAAACAGTAGCTGAACATTATAATAAATTAAATCTTCCGTTTATTTATCGAATCCATGAACAGCCAAAAGAAGAAAAAATGCAGCGCTTCTTTGATTTTGCTTCAGCTTTGGGCATTCTGGTACGAGGAACGAAAGGAACGATTACACCAAAAGATTTACAGCATGTGATCGAAGGAGTAGAAGATAAACCAGAAGCAGCAGTTATCAATACTATGTTGCTAAGAAGTATGCAACAAGCACGCTATTCAGAAGATAATTTTGGACATTATGGCTTAGCAGCAGATTACTACACACATTCTACATCTCCTATTCGACGATATCCCGATCTGATCGTCCATCGGCTGATCCGTTCCTATAGCCAAGATAAAAGTGAAAGCATTCAAAGTTTATGGGCTGAGGAACTTCCTGAAATCGCAGATCATAGTTCTAAGATGGAGCGTCGCGCAGTAGAAACAGAACGTGAAGTAGATGCGATGAAGAAAGCAGAATTCATGATGGACAAAGTGGGAGAAGAATTCGACGGGATCATCAGCTCTGTTGTGAAATTCGGACTGTTTATCGAACTGCCGAATACAGTAGAAGGATTGATCCATATCAATGAATTGAAACAAGACTACTTCCATTTTATTGAAAATCATTTAGCACTTGTTGGTGAAAGAACCGGTCTGACTTTTAAAATCGGACAAAAAGTGCGCGTAAAAGTAGTCAAAGCTGATCCAGATGAACGAGCAGTGGATTTTGAACTCGTTTCCGCAGAAGAGGTCACTGCGTTGGAACGTCCAAAATCACGCAATGGAAAATCTGGAAAACGAGAAGGAAAACAAGCAGGCAAACGCTCAGAAAAAAATGGCAAGAAGAACAAACGATATAGTGATAGTAAGCAAACGTTCGGTAAGAAAAAAGGGAAAAAGCCATTTTACAAAGGTGTCAAAAAGAAGAAAAAGAAAAAATAAAATGAGTTGGAGGAAACAGCTATGCCAAAAGGCGAGGGAAAACTAATTGCACAAAATAAGAAAGCTCGCCATGATTATTCGATCATCGACACGATGGAAGCAGGGATGGTCTTGCAAGGAACGGAGATCAAGTCGATACGAAACAGCCGGATCAATCTGAAAGATGGATTTATTCGCGTCCGCAACGGGGAAGCTTTCTTGCATAATGTTCATATCAGTCCTTATGAACAAGGAAATATTTTTAATCATGATCCGTTGCGCACGAGAAAATTATTATTGCACAAGAAACAAATCGTTCGTCTTGAAAACGAATTGAAAAACACGGGAATCACTGTTGTTCCTTTAAAAGTCTATATTCGTAACGGCTATGCCAAGGTATTGATTGGTCTGGCAAAAGGGAAAAAATCGTATGATAAACGGGAAGATTTGAAACGAAAAGATATCGATCGACAAATTGATCGAACATTAAAAAATTTCTCTAGATAATTTCATTATCCTTTTTCGCATATTCGGTGCTTTTGCTTTTACTTAATGATAAAATTTGTTAGCATTTAATCTGATAAAACATGATTATCACAGGTTTTTTCTTAGATCAGGAGCACCGTGCATGGGGAAAAATTCGCTTCGTTTTTGACTGAAATAAAAAAGTGTCTAATTTTCATGAAAATGTTTTGAATTTTCTGTTTCATGGTGGTATGATACCGTGTGGTTAGAAACCGATTGGAAAAAACCAGATACGCACATTAATTGATTTTATGTGAATTTCGGGGAAAAGAGGTGAAATGGATTGGATGAACGCTCGCTAACGTTCCACATTGGACCAATTTGGTTTGATGGTACAGTTTGTATAATGGTGTTACTGACCTGTTTGATTGTTTTCTTCTTAGCTTACTTTTTTACAAGAAATCTTAAGTTGAAACCAACAGGCAAACAAAATGCGATAGAATGGGTCATTGATTTTAGTCGAGGAATCGTAACAGATAATCTGCCTAGAAAAGAATTGAGCAATTTCCATTTGTTGGCATTTACATTGTTTTTATTTGTTTTTGTTGCAAACAACATCGGTTTAGTAACAAAAATCGTCTTACCTAACGAAACAACACTTTGGAAAAGCCCGACAGCAGACCCGTTTGTTACTTTAACTCTGGCATTTATAATGATCTTACTTACTCACTTATTCGGGGTGAAAAAGTTAGGCTTCAAAGGATATTTCGTAAATTCGTTCTTGAAACCCTATAGTTTTATGTTTCCGATGAAACTGATTGAAGAATTTACAAACTTATTAACACTTGCTTTACGTCTTTATGGGAATATTTATGCGGGGGAAGTTTTGCTAACCTTGATTGCAAAAATGATGACAAGCTTAGGCTGGTTCTCATTACCATTAGCAATTCCATTAGAGATGGTCTGGATCGCGTTCTCCTTGTTTATTGGGAGCATCCAAGCATTTGTCTTTGTTACTTTGTCAATGGTTTATATGAGCCATAAGATTGAAGTAGAAGAATAATACTCGGTTAAAAAACAAACTACTATTTATCTATTTTAGGAGGAAAACAATTATGAATTATATCGCAGCAGCAATCGCAATCATGGGAGCAGCAATCGGAGCCGGTTATGGTAACGGTCAAGTTATCTCTAAAACAATCGAATCAATGGCTCGCCAACCTGAAATGTCTGGTCAATTCCGTACAACAATGTTTATCGGGGTAGCTCTAGTTGAAGCTGTTCCTATCTTAGGGGTAGTTATCGCCTTGATTCTAGTTTTTGCCGTTTAATTGAATCAGTATTAAGGCAGAAACAACATCGTTTGTTACTGCTTTTTTACATGGAAACTAGAAATACTCCAAAGAAAGGAAGGCTCGCCTATGCTGAATCAATTGGCAATTGCAGAAGTTGGCAATGCGATGTTAGGTAATATCATCGTTGTCAGCGGCTCATTTTTGATACTACTGGCTCTCTTGAAGCACTTTGCTTGGGGACCAATCAGCGATATTTTGAAAAAACGTGAAGACAAGATCGCCAATGATTTAGATTCTGCAGAACAATCTCGCATCAACTCAGCGAAAATGGAACAAGAACGCGAACAACAATTGTTAGCCTCTCGTTCTGATGCAGCTGATATCATCAAAAATGCGAAAGAAAGTGGAGAATTAAGCCGCCAAAATATTTTGAAGGATGCTCAAGAAGAAGCAGCTCGTCTAAAAAGCAAAGCCCAAGCTGATATCACTGTAGAACGTGATTCAGCGCTAAACTCTGTAAAAGACGACGTTGCAGAACTCTCTCTTCAAATCGCGGAAAAAATCTTGAACAAAGAATTATCTCCAGAAATGCATGAATCATTAATCAATCAATACATTGAAGGTCTAGGTTCTTCAAATGAAACTAGATAAATATACAGTAGGAAGACGTTACGGGAAAGCTTTATTTGAACTGGCGATCGATTCAAATCAAGCAGAAGAAATCTATCAAGATCTCGTAAGTTTACGTCAAATCTATGAACAAGTACCTGGATTAGGAAATATGTTAAGTGATGTTCGTCTAGAACCTCATGAAAAACGAGAAATCATGGACAAGCTTGTCAGCGGTTATGATGGGATCGTTAAAAACTTTTTAGAAGTTGTTTATGAGTATAACCGAATGGATGACCTTTTGTTCATGATCGAAGAATATGAACGTCGATATGATGAACATCAAGGGTTACTATTGGGAAGTGTCACAACAGCAGTCCCACTTTCAGACGAACAACGAATACAATTAGAAAAGAATGTTGCAAAAACAATGGACTATCAATCAGTTGAATTAAAACAAATCGTTGATTCTTCTATTATTGGTGGCGCGATTGTTGAAGCCAACCATCGAGTAATCGACGGAAGCATTCGCACGCAATTAGAAAAAATGCGTGATCAATTAAATAGATAGTACAAAGAGGTAGGTGAATCGAATGGCCATCAAAGCAGAAGAAATTAGTGCCTTGATTAAAGAACAAATTGAAAATTATCAAAACGTGCTTTCAGTCGAAGAAATCGGTACCGTAACTTATGTAGGTGACGGGATCGCTCGTGCACATGGTTTAGAAAACGCGATGAGTGGTGAGTTGCTTGAATTTTCAAACGGCTCATACGGAATGGCGCAAAACTTAGAGTCAAATGATGTAGGTATCATTATCCTTGGCGATTTCGAGTCCATTCGTGAAGGAGATAAAGTAAAACGAACAGGTAAGATCATGGAAGTTCCAGTTGGAGAGGCCTTGATTGGTCGGGTAGTCAATCCGCTAGGTCAACCAATCGACGGACTAGGTGAAATCGTTACTGACAAAGCTCGTCCAGTAGAAGCGATGGCACCAGGCGTTATGCAACGTAAATCTGTTAACGAACCAATGCAAACAGGGCTAAAAGCGATCGACGCCCTTGTGCCAATCGGACGCGGACAACGTGAATTAGTCATCGGTGACCGTAAAACAGGGAAAACTTCTATTGCGATCGATACGATCATCAACCAAAAAGGCCAAGATATGATCTGTATCTATGTAGCAATCGGACAAAAAGATTCTACAGTTCGTACACAAGTTGAAACATTGAAAAAATATGGCGCAATGGATTACACAATCGTTGTGAATGCCGGTGCGTCTCAACCAGCACCATTGCTTTATATCGCACCATATGCTGGTACTGCAATGGGTGAAGAATTCATGTACAATGGTAAACATGTATTGATCATTTTTGATGATCTTTCAAAACAAGCTGTTGCTTATCGTGAACTTTCCTTGCTACTTCGCCGTCCACCAGGTCGTGAAGCTTATCCTGGGGATGTTTTCTACTTGCACTCACGTTTATTAGAACGTGCAGCAAAATTAAGTGATGATCTAGGCGGCGGTTCAATGACTGCTTTGCCATTTGTTGAAACGCAAGCTGGAGATATCTCTGCTTATATCCCAACAAACGTTATTTCAATCACTGACGGACAAATCTTCTTAGAAAGCGACTTGTTCTACGCAGGTACTCGTCCAGCGGTTGATGCCGGACTATCTGTCTCTCGTGTAGGGGGTTCTGCGCAAATCAAAGCAATGAAAAAAGTTGCTGGGACTTTACGTCTAGACTTAGCAAGTTATCGTGAATTAGAAGCATTTACACAATTCGGTTCTGATTTGGATGCGGCAACACAAGCAAAACTAAATCGTGGACGCCGTACAGTAGAAATCTTGAAACAAAAACTGCATGCACCGCTAGCTGTTGAAAAACAAGTAGTGATTTTGTATGCCTTGACACATGGATTCTTGGACAGTATCCCTGTAGACAGTATTTTAGACTTCGAACATGAATTATTCGAATATCTGGATACCAATCATTCAGATATTTTTGAAACAATCCGTACAACAAAAGATCTTCCAGAAGAAGAAACGTTGAACAGTGCGATTCAGGAATATAAAGACATGTTCTTAGCTACAAAAGGAAATAATTCCTCTACAGAAGATAAATTGAAATCCATTCAAAATGCATAGTGAGGTGAGATGAATGGGTGCTTCATTAAATGAAATCAAGACACGTATCGCTTCAACAAAAAAAACGAGCCAAATCACGCGGGCAATGCAGATGGTGTCTGCTTCTAAGTTGACAAAATCTGAAGCTTCTTCACAGAAGTTTCAGGTTTATGCAACAAAAGTAAGAGAAATCGTTACGCATTTGACTGCTACTCAGTTAAATGATATTGCCTCAGAAAATCCTAGAGGGGATATCAATTACAACAGCATGTTGCTCAGCCGTCCTGTGAAGAAAACCGGTTATATCGTCATCACTGCAGATGGCGGTCTGGTCGGTGGATATAACAGTTCGATATTGAAACAAACGATGTCTATTTTAGAAGAAGACCACCAATCACCCGATGATTACGTGATGATCGCAATTGGCGGAACTGGTGCAGACTTCTTTAAAGCACGCGGTATCAACCTAGCATATGAGCTGCGCAATTTATCTGATCAGCCAAGCTTTGATGAAGTCCGCAAAATCGTAAATATGGCAACAACTATGTACCAAAACGAAGTATTCGATGAATTATACGTATGTTATAACCATCATATCAATTCGCTAACTAGTCAGTTTCGTGTAGAAAAAATGCTGCCAATCTCAGACTTAGATCCAGAAGAAGCAACGACTTTCGAACAAGAATATATTTTTGAACCTTCAAAAGAAGAAATCTTGTCTCAGTTATTGCCTCAGTATGCTGAAAGTTTGATCTACGGTGCGATCGTTGACGCCAAAACAGCAGAACATGCTGCTGGTATGACAGCAATGAAAACAGCAACTGATAATGCTGCTAATATCATTGATGAGCTGACGGTTTCTTACAACCGTGCAAGACAAGGGGCTATTACCCAAGAAATTACCGAAATTGTTGCCGGAGCTTCGGCACTAGAATAGTATTGAGATTGGAGGAAAAAAGATGAGTTCAGGCAAGATTGTTCAAGTAATCGGTCCCGTTGTCGACGTGGAATTTTCTTTAGACCAATCCTTACCAGATATCAACAACGCATTAGTTGTTTATAAAAATGACGAAAATAAATCAAAAGTTGTTCTTGAAGCAGCATTAGAATTAGGGGACGGAGTGATCCGAACCATTGCAATGGAATCAACAGATGGTTTACAAAGAGGAATGGAAGTCATTGATACAGGCAAAGCAATCTCTGTTCCTGTAGGTAAAGAAACATTAGGTCGCGTATTCAACGTACTAGGAGATACGATCGATTTAGAAACACCTTTCCCAGAAGATGCGGAAAGAAGCGAAATTCATAAAAAAGCACCAGCCTTTGACGAATTAAGTACAAGTACAGAAATTTTGGAAACAGGGATCAAAGTTATCGACTTGCTTGCCCCATATTTAAAAGGTGGGAAAGTTGGACTATTTGGTGGTGCCGGTGTTGGTAAAACCGTACTGATCCAAGAACTAATCCATAATATCGCCCAAGAACACGGTGGTATTTCTGTATTTACCGGTGTTGGTGAACGTACTCGTGAAGGTAATGACTTGTATTATGAAATGAAAGATTCAGGAGTTATCGAAAAGACAGCCATGGTGTTCGGTCAAATGAACGAACCACCAGGTGCACGTATGCGTGTTGCGTTAACTGGTTTGACGATTGCAGAATATTTCCGTGATGTAGAAGGCCAAGATGTACTGTTGTTCATCGACAATATTTTCCGTTTCACTCAAGCTGGATCTGAAGTATCAGCCTTGTTAGGACGGATGCCTTCTGCGGTTGGTTATCAACCAACATTGGCAACAGAAATGGGTCAATTGCAAGAACGTATCACATCTACGAAAAAAGGTTCGATTACATCGATCCAAGCCATCTATGTGCCAGCCGATGACTACACTGACCCGGCGCCGGCAACAGCATTCGCCCATTTGGATGCGACAACCAACTTGGAACGTAAATTAACAGAACAAGGGATTTATCCAGCGGTAGATCCATTGGCTTCTTCTTCAAGTGCTTTAGCACCTGAAATCGTGGGAGAAGAACACTATAAAGTAGCAACAGAAGTCCAACACGTATTGCAACGATATCGCGAATTACAAGATATTATTGCTATCTTAGGTATGGATGAATTATCCGATCAGGAAAAAGTGTTAGTTTCTCGTGCCCGCAGAGTCCAATTCTTCTTGTCACAAAACTTTAACGTGGCTGAACAATTTACTGGTCTTCCAGGTTCTTATGTTCCTGTAGAAGAAACAGTGAAAGGATTCCGCGAAATCTTGGAAGGCAAATACGATGATCTTCCTGAAGAAGCTTTCCGAAGTGTTGGCCGAATCGAAGACGTCGTAGAAAAAGCGAAAACACTAGGCTACTAGAAAGGGGTGCCCCATGGATCAATATTTAACAGTAAATGTGGTAACTCCTGCCGGTTTGGTCTATGATCACCATGCAGCTATCGTCGTCGCACGTACGACAGCTGGTGAGCTTGGGATTTTGCCTAAACATGCACCGATCATCGTTCCTTTGACGATTGATGAAGTTCGTGTAAAACGGACAGATTCAGATACCCATGTCGATTGGATTGCTGTGAATGGCGGAATCATGGAAGTGCGTGATAATGTTGTTTCAATCGTTGCTGATAGTGCGGAACGTGAACGGGATATCGATGTATCTCGTGCAGAACGTGCAAAACAACGTGCAGAACGCCAGATCGAAGAAGCAAAAGCAAAACAAGATACGAACGAATTGAAGCGGGCAACTGTTGCGTTGCATCGAGCAATCAATCGTATTAAAGTATCTAAGCACTCATAAAATGAGAAGCGGATGTTTATCCGTGTATCAGAGGTCGTGAGCCTGCCATTCAGCTCCGAGGTCACAAGGAACAAATTAAAAAAAACAGGTTCTCATGTTTGATGAATATTGTGGCTTGTGACCGAGGAGTTGGCAGGAGAACACCGTTTATTTAGAATAAAGGACTGAGACAAGACTTTTGTCTCAGTCTCTTTTTTTGCATATTTTTTCCCTTATTTCCTAAAAATGTAAGGGTATTCCTCTATTTTTAAGTATACTTGTTTTTCCTTTTATACATTTTATGGTATTATCATTTTATTAGTTATTATAAAAACAACTGTTAGAAAGGACGTCATTATGCAAGTATACGGAATTGATGCGATACTTCGAATCGTGAGTCATTTGGCGTTTATCTACTTAGCCTTCTGGTCTTTACGTTCGTTACGCATTGAGACTTTTTTTAGACCAATGCATAATACGCAAATTAGAATGGCAATCGTACTTTTTTCAATTTTTTTAGGGTACACTGCAAGTAATTTTTTCTTAGAAGTTATCGCTTTATGCCGAAATCTTTTCGTTAGCCTGTAAATTTTAAAAAAAGGTACTATTTTAAAAGCAAGGGTGTTATAATAGAAAAGATTTTGAGTAAGTGTATGCTCATTGGAATTTTTTGGAGGGAACAACAACATGGAAGAGATCATCGTAAGAGGTGGCAATCAATTAAATGGAACAGTAAGAATTGAAGGAGCTAAAAATGCTGTATTGCCTATTTTAGCTGCCAGTTTGTTAGCAGAAGAAGGTATTACGACATTAGACAACGTTCCGATTCTTTCTGATGTCTTCACTATGAATCAAGTGATTCGTCACTTAAATGTAGATGTAGATTTTGATGAACAAAAGAATCAAGTAACAATCGACGCTTCAAGACAATTAGAGATCGAAGCGCCTTATGAATATGTTAGTCAAATGCGTGCTTCAATCGTTGTGATGGGACCGCTACTTGCTAGAAATGGACATGCAAAAGTGGCTATGCCTGGTGGATGTGCGATTGGTAAACGCCCAATCGATTTACATTTAAAAGGATTTCAAGCTTTAGGAGCAAAAATTATTCAAAAAAACGGCTATATTGAAGCAATTGCAGATGAATTGATCGGTAACACGATTTATTTAGATTTTCCTAGTGTAGGTGCTACTCAAAATATCATGATGGCTGCCGTAAAAGCAAAAGGAACAACCATCATTGAAAACGTAGCTCGCGAACCAGAAATCGTTGATTTAGCAAATATTTTAAATAAAATGGGTGCTCATGTCTATGGAGCGGGTACTGAAACAATGCGTATCGAAGGCGTTGATCATTTACATGCAGTCAACCATTCAATCGTACAAGATCGTATCGAAGCTGGTACCTTTATGGTCGCTGCTGCAATGACAGAAGGCAATGTACTGATTGCTGATGCTATCTCTGAACATAACCGCCCATTGATTTCTAAATTGATCGAAATGGGTGCAGAAATCATTGAAGAAGAAGGCGGAATCCGTGTCATCGGACCAAAACATATCTTACCTACAGATGTAAAAACGATGCCTCATCCTGGTTTCCCTACAGATATGCAAGCTCAAATGACAGCCATCCAATTAGTGGCAGAAGGTACAAGCGTAGTAACTGAAACAGTTTTTGAAAATCGGTTCCAACATTTAGAAGAAATGCGCCGTATGAACGCCCACGTCAAAATCGATGGAAATGTAGCAATCATGGATGGAAACCATGAATTGCAAGGTGCGGAAGTGTATGCAACAGACTTGCGTGCAGCAGCAGCATTAGTTTTAGCTGGCTTGAAAGCAAATGGAATCACACGTGTCCGTAACTTGAATTATCTAGATCGTGGCTATTATAACTTCCATATCAAACTACAAAAATTAGGTGCAGATGTTGAACGTGTAGACATGGATCAAACTCCTGCTGAAAAAACAGCACAAACGATTGCATAAGGAAGTGGCTGAATGAGTAACCAACGATATATCTTATTAACTCTGATAAAGATTTTAGTGGTGATCTTATTACTTATCCTTCTTTTTGTAGCCGGAACGATGATTGGATATGGCGTCATCGGTGGTGGCAATCCATTTAAAGTATTTCAACCAAGCTTGTGGATTCATATTCGAGACTTTTTTCATTGATAATTAATTACGGTGGTTCTAGTCGATAGGAAATGAGCTATGAAGCAGCATAGGATAAAAGAAAACAGAAGGGAACGTTGACTTTAGTCGCGATCCCTTTTTTTAGTAAAAGAAAAGAAGGAATCTAGTTGATGAAGAAGATATTGATTTATTTAGTTAGAGGATATCAGCGCTTTATTTCGCCTGCATTTCCTCCTAGTTGCCGCTATTATCCAACCTGTTCTAATTATATGATAAAAGCAATTCAAACTCATGGTGCGCTAAAAGGGACGGTAATGGGAACGGCTCGGATCTTACGCTGTCATCCCTTTGTCAAAGGCGGTATTGACTATGTACCTTTGACCTTTCAATTAACGAGAAATAAGAAAGATAAAAAAGAACCAGATTATGAAAAGGTTGTGAAAAATACGGGTAGCACTGAACAATAAAGAAATAATTTGGAAAATAGCTTCCCATATTTTGCAAAATTGTGAGTTATTGTCGAAGTGCTGGATTTTGAACACCGTCAAAAAAGATTGTGAAAAATACGGGGAGTACTGGGCAATAAAGAAAAGAGAGAGTGACTATCAAAGCAACGACTTCATGACTACATATATGGAGGTCAAAAATGATCGAAGAACTCAATAAGATAGATTTACCATGGTCCTTGTTATTAGATGCAGATCCTGATAAAGAAAAAGTTCAGGTATATGTTTCAAAGGGGAACGGCTGGATATGGAAAGAAAAAGAAAAAACAATAGGTATACTGATCTATATAGTAAGGGAAAAAGAATTCGAAATCGTTAACGTAGCTGTAGAACCTTCGCATCAAGGAAAAGGGATTGGTGGGAAACTCCTTGAGACAGCTTTTCAGGAGCTTTCACAGCTCGCTTCCAGTCAAACTCAGATCATCATACGAACCGGCAGTACTAGCAGTGCTGCGTTACATCTCTATCAAAAAATGGGCTATGTGGAGGTTGGTCGAGTCAAAGACTATTTTATCCATCATTATTCTAAACCGATTTTTGAGAACGGAGAACAATTGCGAGATCAAGTGATTTTAGCAATTCACTTACACAAAACCAGCTTTAACGAATAGACTTGTGATCCGAGAAAATGCTTTCAAATACTAAACATATACATTACAATAGCTTTAGCAAGCAAAAAGGAGAATATGTTTATGGGGATATTAGTTTTTGATTTTGGCGGGTCGGCTGTCAAATATGGTTGTTGGGATAGTAAAGATGTCAAAGGCAAGGGCCAATTTGCAACGCCCGAATCTTGGGAAGAAATGAAAGCGCAATTATTACAAGTCTATAAAGACATGTGTCTTTCTTTTGAGATTGAAGGAATTGGGATCAGCCCACCTGGAGTAGTGAATAATGAGAAACAGGTAATTGAGGGAATCAGTGCGATCCCTTATATTCATGGCTTTAATATTTTTAGAGATTTGGAAACTTTGTTTCAACTTCCGGTAACGATTGAAAATGACGCCAACTGTGCCGGAATGGCTGAGTTTTATGAAGGAGCTGCTCGTGATTATCAAGATGTTGCTTTTGTCGTGGTAGGAACTGGGATTGGTGGGGCGATGTTCACGAAAGGCCAAATCAATAAAGGTGCACATCTTTATGGTGGAGAGTTCGGTTTGATGTTCTTAGAGGGCGATCAGACATTTAGTAAACTTGGTACAGCCGTACAGATGGCTTGGCGGTATTGTGAACGCAAAGGAGTCGATAAGAATACTTATACCGGAAAAGACGTCTTTGAATTAGCAGAAACTGGGGATGAAATAGCAAAAGAAGAAGTTGAGAGCTTTTATACGTACCTTGCAAAAGGTTTATTCAGTATCCAATTTTCATTCGATCCGGAAGTTATCGTATTAGGCGGTGGCGTTTCTGCAAAGGATGGGCTCATCGATGAGATCCAAAGTAGAATGAAGAAGTTGACAGATCAATTCGACCTGCATGATTTCGAGCCACAGATCCTATTGTGTGAATACAGAAACGATGCTAACCTTGTAGGCGCAGCGGCCAACTATATCGCTATAGGTCAAGGGGAGAATTAAAAGCTTTAGAGAAGTCACTTCTTGCATAAAAGAAGATGAAATGGACAAGAGATTTTTGCCTAAGGAATGTTTTATTGGCTGCAATATGATAAAATGTCTGAGAGGTGAAAATGATGTCAAAAAAAAATAAAGATATTGAAGTACGTATCGAAGAAGTAAAAAAAGATATCAAAGGTAAGAATTATGAAGTCACTCAGTTATTTATAGGAAAAAAAATGATTGGTGAAATTTTAGCCTATGGACCAAAAGAATATGAAATTTTCTTTGGTGAAGAAGATTTTGGAAAAGAAAAAAGTCTTGAAAACGCGATAGAAACAGTGATTCGTCACTGGAATCTGCACGAATAAAAAAATATCAAAAAAACTTTCAATAAAGGGTTGCAAAAATCTGGAAAATTAGGTATTATAACTAAGTCAGGTTGATACAAACCTTTCGGAGGAGTAGCGAAGTGGCTAAACGCGACGGACTGTAAATCCGTTCCTTAGGGTTCAGTGGTTCGAATCCACTCTCCTCCATTTCATTGGGGTATAGCCAAGCGGTAAGGCAAGGGACTTTGACTCCCTCATGCGTTGGTTCGAATCCAGCTACCCCAGTATAGCACAACCGTAGGCTCTCGTAAGTTCGAGAGCTCTTTTTTTGCTTTGCTACCTTGTTCCTTGAAGATTCTGTCAAATTAAGATAGAGTTAAGTTAACAAAAAAAATTGGAGGGGTCAAAATGAAGTGGAAAGAAAAAGTAGACGAAGCAGCTGAAAAGTTATATGACTTGGTCAAATCAGAAAAATACGATATCGAAGTGAACATTCCTAAAAAAGGTGAAAAAGCAGTCCATGTAAAATCAAAACGCCCAACGAATCATACCAAAAAATGGATGGCTAAAAACCGCTAATAATAACAAAAGATCCATAAATCGGCATTTTCAGCGATTATAGGGTCTTTTGTTATTTTCTCAATAGGACATATCTAGAAAATGAATTCTATTAATAGGAATGGGAAGAAGGATTTGTACCTACATCATCTGTTTATGGATAGAATCCTTTATCTTTTTCAGTTGTGAATCAGGTATATACCAGTTATAATAGAAGAAACGAAAGGACGGGTGTACGTTATGTCGAATCAATTACCTGTATATATACAGATTCATGACCAATTAAAAAATGAAATCGAACAAGGTATATGGAAAGTCGGAGACCGTCTTCCTTCAGAAAGAGAATTAGCAGTGAAATTCAATGTCAGCCGTATGACGTTGAGACAAGCAATTCAAAACTTGGCAGATGAAGGAATCTTAGAAAGAAAGATCGGTTCGGGTACATATGTTGCGCGAGAAAAAGTACAAGAAAAGATGTCTGGCGCGACAAGTTTTACAGAAATCATGGAATCGCAAAATAGAGTACCTTCTAGTCGAACAATCTCTTACTTTTTGACTTCGCCAAGCTCAAGTGAAATGGAAAAACTAAACTTGAGTAAAGATGACACGATCTTGCGAATGGAGCGTATTCGTTTTGCAGATGATGTCCCTATTTGTTTTGAAGTAGCCAGTGTTCCGCAAAAGCTGATCGATGGCTACAGCAAAGCAGAGATTACTGAATCGCTGTATCGCACATTAGAAGAAAAAGGCGGGAAAAAAATCGGTCCAGCGAATCAAACGATTACTGCTGTATTGGCTTCTGAGAAAATCGCAGACTATTTAGAGGTGAAACGAGGAGATGCAGTTCTTCGTTTGCGTCAGATTTCCTATTTTGAAGATGGTACGCCATTTGAGTATGTGCGTACGCAATATGTAGGAAATCGTTTTGAGTTTTATTTGGAAAAATAAAAAACAGGTGATCCCTGATTCCTTATTCGAAAAAAAGAGAATCAGAATCACCTGTTTTTATCTATGATCAGTTATCAGTTGCTCGTGATAAGAAACAGGACCTTCTTCAAATTGGACTTGTCCGTTCAGCAGCTCAATGATGGATTCTTTAAAGCTGTCAGCATTTTTTTCATCCACTGCACAGATGACGATGACTTGATCAGTGTATTGGATTTCTTTTATGAAAAAATGCTGTAGTTCAAGATAATTTTGTAATTTTCCTAGTTGCGGATACGTGATCACTACGGAGATCTCCTGTTGCAAGGTACCTTCTACGATTCCAATGTCGGACAATGCTTGAGAGACCGCATGAGTGTATGCACGTATCAATCCGCCCGTGCCGAGTTTCGTTCCTCCAAAATATCGAGTGACTACTGCAGCTACATTGATCAGTTGATTTTTTTTGAGGACTTCCAACATCGGTACGCCCGCCGTTCCACTTGGTTCGCCATCATCGCTGCTACGTTGGATCTCATTTTTTTCGCCAATGACGAAGGCGCTGCAGTTATGGTTTGCTTTCCAATGTTCTTTTTTGATTTCTTGGATGAAGTTTTTCGCTTCTTCTTCTGATTCTATTCGTTTAAGAGAACAGATAAAGCGTGATTTCTTGATTTCAATCTCACTTTGTCCATTTTCTTTGATTGTACGATAACGTTCGATCATCTTGTCACCTCTTTTTTTCGGTTGCTTTATTCAGTATAAAGAAAGTTCTAGGTTGTTTCAACACTATAACGGTTGCGCAATTACTGTAGTATGCGATAATAAAGACAAAGGCAGGTGGATCCGGGGATGAAGGAACGAATGAAAAAGTATGATGCAATTACGCATTATTTGAAGAACAACGGCGGCTCCCAAGTAACATTAACCTTTACCCAATTTGATGAACTGTTGTTTCCCAGTAACGGACTTCCCAAAACAGCCAGGGAAAGCACAGATTGGTGGGCAAATGACTATAGACATCCAGAAAAGGGTGCCTACGGCTGGTTAAATGCAGGCTATGAAGTAGTGGTCATCAATTTGGATAAAGAATATGTCGTATTCAATAAATTAGTGAAATCTAGCTGGCTATTTGATTAAATAAACCGTATTTAGAAAACGTTGACAAATTTCTTTCTTTTTATATAATAGAGTAACAAACGCTAAGAAAACGTTTGCGTAGTCTGTTTTAAAAAGGAGAGAAAAGTATGGCTAAAAAAACAATCATGCTTGTATGTTCGGCTGGTATGAGCACAAGTTTGCTAGTAACAAAAATGCAAAAAGCTGCGGAAGCAAAAGGAATCGATTCTGATATTTTCGCTGTGTCAGCTTCTGATGCAGATAATAATCTTGCAAATAAAGATGTAGATGTACTGTTATTAGGACCTCAAGTTCGCTTTATGAAAGCTGATTTTGAAAAACGTCTGGAACCAAAAGGCATTCCTTTAGACGTCATCAATATGGCTGATTATGGAATGATGAATGGCGAAAAAGTATTAGACCAAGCAATTACATTGATTGGTGAATAAATAGATTATATAGAACTATCAAACAAGCAATCAAAAAAAAGATTGCTTGTTTTTTCGTATATTTTTTTAGGGCGAATGATATGAATCATTTTTGGGGCAGAAGGCTTCTTACGAGAGAGATTGAAGCAATGGATTGTGAGGAGGGAAACTTACCAAATTATGAGAAGATCGCAGCAGTAGAACGTTTAGGTAACAGGATTCTTTGTCATCGTTGTGGAGTGAAAACGCCTTTCTTTGAGGGACAGCTTGCAGACTATGGCTATTTTTGCATACATTGCCTGTCTTTAGGGCGATGCGACAGTCAACAAGAGTTATATTTATTTGATCAGCCAAAAGCAGAATCTCGAGAAGTCGTCTTTTCTTGGACAGGACAGCTTACTGAAAAACAAACGGAAATCGCAGATAGGATACTTTATCATTCAGAAAAAAGACACCATCTTATTTGGGCAGTAACAGGTGCAGGAAAAACAGAAATGCTTTATCCGATTTTAGTGAAAACGTTAAAAGCTGGAGGAAGAGTAGCCATTTGTACACCGCGAATCGACGTTTGTAATGAATTGTTTTTACGTTATCGTCCTGTTTTTCCAGAAGAAACAATCATGTTACTCCATGGGAATACAACAACAGCTTATACCTTTAGTTCTTTTGTTATCTGTACGATTCATCAACTATATCGTTTTTATCGATCCTTTGACTTATTAGTAATTGATGAGATTGATGCTTTTCCTTATAGCGGGGATGCTGGGCTAGCTCACGCTGTGCAAACAGCAATCAAATCAGACGGTCGATTCATCTACTTAAGCGCCACGCCTGATGAAAAGTTACTAAAGGAAATCAAGCAGACATTTGAGATCCACAAACTTGCCTTGCGCTTTCATCGGCGCTTGCTTCCTGAACCCGTACTTGTTTTCATGAATAATTGGCGACAAAAATGTGGGAACAAAAAGAAAATCAACTCTTTGGTGCGGATCATTCAGCAACTAATCAAAGAAAACCATATCCTTTTATTTTGTCCAAGTATTACGATGATACATCGTTTAAAAGTCACACTGCAAGAAGCTTTTCCAGAATATGAGATAACAGATGTTTCTTCACAAGACGATCAACGGGCAAAGAAAGTTCAGAAAATGCGAGAAGCAACATACGAGATACTGTTAACCACGATGATCCTAGAACGAGGAGTCACATTTGAAAGAATCTCTGTCATCGTTTTAGGAGCAGATCATCCAGTTTTTACTAAATCCTCTTTGGTGCAAATCGCAGGAAGAGCCGATCGTAAAGGTCCTTATACGAACAGTCGAGTCTATTTTTTCTATGAAGAAAAAACTTTAGCTATTCGAAAAGCCTGTCAGGAAATCAAAGAAATGAACGAAGAAGGGAAGAAGATGCTGTGAGATGTAGTTGCTGCAGTAAAGACATCATCCAAAATTTAACATTCAGCGAGATCATCGGTGTGTCGAAATATAGACTTCCTCAGACCTGTTCAGTTTGCCGCGCACAATTCCATTTATTGGAAGCAAAAGGTTGTGCAGGTTGTCAAAAACCAATCCATTTGACATACGAGGAGACGAAAAAGAAAGCAAAGACTAGTTTCGTTTTCTGCAACGACTGTCAAGAATGGAAGAAGAAATATCCTGCATATGATTTTCAACACCGCGCCTTTTTTACGTACGATGAAAAAATGCAGGCTTGGATCAATCGGTACAAGTTTATGGGAGACATCCGATTAGCAGGGACTTTTGCATATAAATGGACTCAGATAAAAAAAGATTACCCGGCATATATTTATTGTCCAATACCTTTATCTGAAAAAAGGTGGCTAGAAAGAGGATTCAATCAAGTAAGCGAGATGTTGAAAGCAGCAAAAATTCCTTTTCAGATGCTGCTCAAAAGAGAGCAACATCTGCTTGCTCAAGCAAAAAACACGCGAAAGGAAAGATTGGAGATGCCTCAGCCTTTTGAGCTTGCTGTACCTCTTTCTAAGATACAACATAAAAAAATATTGATTATTGACGATGTCTATACAACAGGTCAGACACTTTTTCATGCAGCAGATTGCTTGCAGACCGCACAGCCAAAAATCATCCGAACCATTTCTTTGGCAAGATGAATCAGATGTGGAAATTTGATAGCGATTTAATTTGCAAATAACTTAGAGTTCGATATAATAGAATTAAGAAGAGGGAAAGAGTGGTCCTTCTCCTTCTTGATTGTGGTAGACGAAAGGGGTAATTTTTATGTTTAGATATAATGTACGCGGCGAAAATATCGAAGTAACTGAAGCGATTCGCGACTACGTTGAGAAAAAAGTAGGCAAACTAGAACGCTATTTCAGTGACGCACCCGATGCTACGGCGCATGTGAACTTAAAAGTTTATACAGAAAAAACAGCAAAAGTGGAAGTAACGATCCCATTACCTTATCTTGTATTACGTGCCGAAGAAACTTCTCCAGATCTATACGCAAGTATCGATTTGGTTGTTGACAAATTGGAACGCCAAATCCGCAAATTCAAAACAAAAATCAATCGTAAATCCCGTGAAACGGGCATGAATACTGCAGATGCTGCTGTTTTATTCAATGGAGAGGAAGAAAACGAAAACGATTCTGAATTAGATATCGTACGTACAAAACGCCTTTCATTGAAACCAATGGACAGTGAAGAAGCAGTCTTACAAATGAACATGCTGGGACATAACTTCTTTATTTTTGAAGATGCAGAAACAAATGGTACAAGTATCGTTTACCGCCGAAAAGATGGAAAATACGGATTGATCGAAACAGACTGATCATCCATACTTAAATAACATCAAAAACTTGCAGCAGCTGTCAATAGCTGCCGCAAGTTTTTTTGAGTTCGTCTCTTTTTTAGTTAAAATATGAATAAATTATGAAGTTCTTACTTTAATACGATTAAGATATTTCAATTATCTATAACTAATGATAAAATAAAAAGTAGAGTCTACATAGTCTGGATAATACACAGAAGGAAAAGGAGATTACACAACGCATGGCCAATTTGATTCGTTCACTTATCGAAAATGATAAGAAAGAACTAAAACGTTTAGATAGCATTGCAAAAAAAGTTGAATCATACGCTGACCAAATGGCAGCATTAACTGATGAACAATTACAAGCAAAAACTGCTGAATTCAAGAGCAGATACCAAAAAGGAGAAACATTAGATCAATTACTTCCGGAAGCTTTTGCAGTCGTTCGGGAAGCAGCAAAACGTGTATTGGGGTTATATCCATACCACGTACAATTAATGGGTGGGATCGTGCTTCACGATGGGAATATCCCTGAAATGCGTACTGGTGAAGGTAAAACCTTGACTGCAACGATGCCGGTGTATCTGAATGCGTTGACTGGCGAAGGGGTCCACGTAGTTACCGTCAATGAATATTTAGCAACCCGTGACTCGACGGAAATGGGCGAGCTTTATAATTTCTTAGGATTGACAGTTGGGTTGAATATCAACTCAAAATCTTCGGATGAAAAACGCGAGGCTTATAATTGCGATATCACTTATAGCACGAATAATGAATTAGGATTTGACTATTTGAGAGACAACATGGTCGTTTACCGTCATCAAATGGTACAACGTCCGCTGAATTATGCCATTGTCGATGAAGTTGACTCGATCTTGATTGATGAAGCGAGAACGCCGCTGATCATTTCAGGGCAAGCAGAAAAATCAACAGCTTTATATACAAGAGCAGACAACTTCGTGAAACGTTTGAAAGAAGAAGAAGATTATAAAATCGATATACAATCAAAAACAATCAGTTTAACTGAAGCAGGGATCGAAAAAGCTGAAGAAACATTCGGTTTGGACAACTTATATGACATTGAAAATACTGCATTGACCCATCACTTGGATCAAGCATTGAGAGCCAACTACATCATGCTTTTAGACATCGATTATGTTGTTCAAGATGGAAAAGTATTGATTGTTGACCAATTTACGGGTCGGATCATGGATGGACGCCGTTATTCAGATGGTCTTCATCAAGCGATCGAAGCTAAAGAAGGCGTAGAGATCGAAGACGAAACGAAAACGATGGCGACGATCACTTTCCAGAACTATTTCCGTATGTACAAGAAACTTGCGGGGATGACTGGTACAGCTAAGACAGAAGAAGAAGAGTTCAGAGAGATTTATAATATTCAAGTATACCAGATTCCGACAAACCGTCCGGTCATCCGTGACGATCGACCAGATTTGCTTTACCCAACATTACAAAGCAAGTTCCATGCTGTCGTACAAGATATCAAAGATCGCTACCGCAAAGGACAGCCTGTCTTAGTCGGAACTGTTGCAGTTGAAACATCTGAGTTATTATCAGATATGCTGAATCAAGAACGTATTCCTCATGAAGTACTGAATGCGAAAAATCACTTTAAAGAAGCAGAAATCATCATGAATGCGGGTCAAAAAGGTGCAGTGACGATTGCTACCAACATGGCTGGTCGGGGAACAGATATCAAGCTAGGGCTTGGCGTAAGAGAACTTGGTGGCCTAGCAGTTATCGGGACAGAACGACATGAATCTCGTCGTATCGATAACCAGCTTCGAGGACGTGCAGGACGTCAAGGAGACCCTGGTATGTCACAATTCTACTTGTCTTTAGAAGATGATTTGATGAAACGATTCGGTTCAGAACGAATCAAAGCTTTCTTAGATCGAATGAAGATCGGTGACGAAGATGCTGTGATCCAAAGCAAGATGCTGACGAAACAAGTAGAAGCTGCACAAAAACGCGTAGAAGGAAACAACTACGACACACGTAAGAACGTCTTGCAATACGATGACGTGATGCGTGAGCAACGTGAAGTAATCTATAAACAGCGCCAAGAAGTAATCATGGAAGAAAAAAGCTTATCTAAACCACTGATGAATATGGTCAAACGGACAATCAGTCGTGTGGTAGATGCGCATACGCAATTAGAAAAAGAAAATTGGAATTTGGAAAGTATCGTCGATTTTGCTGGCAGCACACTTGTCCATGAAGACAGTATTTCCCTTACAGATATCGAAGGAAAAAAACCTCAAGAAATCAAAGAATATCTAAACGAACGAGCACAAGAAGTATTCAATACCAAAGCAGCTCAATTGAACGGACCAGAGCAACTGCTGGAATTCGAAAAAGTCGTGATCTTACGTGTCGTGGATTCTAAATGGACAGATCATATCGATGCAATGGACCAATTACGTCAGTCAATCGGCTTGCGTGCCTATGGTCAAAACAATCCATTAGTTGAATACCAAACAGAAGGCTACAAGATGTTCGAAGATATGGTAGGTGCCATTGAATATGAAGTCACTCGTATCTTCATGAAAGCTGAGATCCGTCAAAACGTACAGCGTGAGCAAGTTTCTCAAGGAACAGCTTCTCACTCAGAAGATGGAGATGCCAAAGAAAATAGTAATACTAGCGCGAAAAAACAACCAATCCATGTGAACAAGGTCGGTAGAAATGATCCTTGTCCTTGTGGAAGCGGGAAAAAATATAAGAACTGTCACGGAAAAGATGCAAACTAATTTCTGACAGCAGGATTGGTGAGACAAATTCTTTTTTAAAGAATTCGTCTCACCTTCTTTCTGTTATTTGCTGATTCTGTTAGACTAGATATAATGAAAAAAGTATAGTGAAAGAAGGAAAAAAACATGGAAATATCCGAAATTCGAAATCTCCTGACAGAAATGCAGGAAAAGGTCACAAGCTTCAGGAGGTCTCTTTGACTTAGACCAGCTGGAAGAAGACATTGCGGAAGCAGAAGCAAAAATGGCTGAACCTGGTTTTTGGGATGATAGCGAAGCTGCTCAAAAAGTGATTAGTGAAAACAATGCAAATAAAGAAACTTATGATCAATTCCATTCTCTTGCTGAAGAACTGGAAGAAATCGAATTGATGGTGGAGATGTTGCAGGAAGAACCTGATGCAGCCATGCAAGAAGAAGCAGAAACACGTATCAATGCGCTAGATGAAAAAATGAAGACGTATGAATTATCTATGTTGTTAGATGGTCCTTATGATCGAAACAACGCCATCGTCGAATTGCATCCAGGGGCTGGCGGAACGGAGTCCCAAGACTGGGGCAGCATGCTTTTACGCATGTATACACGCTGGGCAGAGCAGCATGGGTATCAAGTAGAGACACTAGATTATCAAGCAGGTGATGAAGCAGGAATCAAGAGTGTGACCCTACTGATCAAAGGACACAACGCATTTGGTTATCTGAAATCAGAAAAAGGTGTTCATCGCCTTGTACGTATCTCGCCTTTTGACTCAGCGAAACGACGTCATACTTCTTTTTGTTCGGTAGATGTGATGCCAGAGCTTGATGAAACGATCGATATAGAAATCAATCCAGATGATTTGAAGATCGACACATATCGGGCAAGTGGCGCAGGTGGTCAGCACATCAATAAGACAGAGTCCGCTGTACGAATCACTCACTTGCCTACAGGGACAGTAGTAGCGAGTCAGGCACAACGTTCACAATTGAAAAACCGGGAACAAGCGATGGGGATGCTGAAAGCTAAGCTTTACCAATTAGAAGTGGAAAAGAAAGAACAAGAAGCAGCTGCACTGCGAGGAGAACAAAAAGAAATCGGCTGGGGATCACAGATCCGGTCTTATGTTTTCCATCCATATTCTATGGTAAAAGACCATCGGACAAACGTAGAGACAGGAAATGTCCAAGCTGTTATGGACGGAGATCTTGATTTATTTATTGACGGCTATTTGAAAATGCATCTGCAATAAGAGACCTTTGTTAAATTGAAATAAAATTGTAAGATTTTGCAAGCAAGTTGAAACATTGCCATGCTATAATAGCTAAAGACTGAAAAAGATATGGAGAGAACGCCATGATTGAAATGAAGGATGTAATGAAGAAGTACTCAAACGGTACCACTGCTATCCGCAATCTCTCGATTGTCATCGAACAAGGAGAGTTTGTTTATGTTGTTGGTCCGTCTGGAGCTGGTAAATCTACATTCATCAAATTGATGTATCGAGAAGAAAAAGCTTCAAAAGGAACTTTGAACGTCGCAGGTCATGATCTAATAGCCATCAAAAACCGCGAAGTTCCTTATCTACGCAGAGAAATCGGCGTGGTGTTCCAAGACTATAAATTATTGCCAAGAAAAACAGTATATGAAAATGTTGCGTACGCCATGCAAGTTATCGGCAGAAAACCTCGGGATATCAAAAAACGAGTAATGGAAGTGCTGGATCTTGTTGGTTTGAAACACAAAGTCCGAGTCTTTCCTAGCGAATTATCTGGTGGGGAACAACAACGTGTTTCTATTGCCCGAGCAATCGTAAATACGCCTAAAGTACTTATCGCGGATGAACCGACAGGAAATCTGGATCCGGAAAACTCATGGGAAATCATGAAACTATTAGATCGGATCAATGCACAAGGAACAACTGTCGTGATGGCTACACATAACAGTACGATCGTAAATACGATTCGACACCGAGTAATTGCTATCGAAAACGGCCGCATTATTCGAGACCAAGCGGAAGGGGAATATGGATACGATGATTAGAACCTTTTTCCGCCATTTATTAGAAAGTATCAAGAGTTTGAAACGTAACGGCTGGATGACAGTAGCTTCGGTCAGTGCGGTAACGATCACGTTGACTTTAGTTGGCGTGTTCATGGCGGTCATCATGAACGCAACCAAACTAGCACAAGATATAGAAGGAAACGTGGATGTATCTGTGTTTGTAGACATTGGTACAAAAGACGAAGAGATGAAAAAACTAGAAAAAGAATTAAATGACTTAGATCATGTCAAAAAAGTCGAATTTTCAAGCAAAGAACAGGAATTGAAGAAAATCCAAAACGAAATGGGTGATTCTTGGAAATTGTTTGAAGGAGATAATAACCCGTTATATGATGTATACGTAGTAAGTGCTACCGATCCTTCTTATACAAAACAAGTAGCAGAAAAAGCGGCAGATTTAAAGAATGTTTCCCGTTCTGATTACGGCGGGGCTTCCTCAGATCGGATTTTCCAAATTGCTGGTGCAGTTCGAACATGGGGATTAGTTGCGGCGGCATTGCTGTTGTTTGTAGCAATGTTTCTCATTTCTAACACGATTCGGATCACGATTTTATCTAGACAGCGTGAAATTCAGATCATGCGTTTAGTAGGGGCAAAAAATGGATATATCCGCTGGCCATTTTTCCTTGAAGGTGGTTGGATCGGCTTAATCGGTGCCATTCTTCCGATACTGATCATTACATTTGGTTACGCATGGTTTTACCAATTGATCAATCCGTCATTATTACGATCTCATTATTCATTGATCCATCCAGAAAATATCGTTTGGAAAATCAATCTTTTGATGGTCGGTATTGGTGTGATCATTGGTTCACTCGGCTCGATCATCTCTATGAGACGTTTCTTGAAATTCTAGTGTCACAAGATAAATATAATCAGAAAGTTGGACGATTTCGTTCCAGCTTTCTTTTTTTATTGGCTAAGTGGAGTAAATGGGGCGGCTTTTTCCCTTTACTTTAAAAAACAACTTGGGTATTCTTAAGTTGGTAGAAAAAGAGGTGAAGCCGTGAAAATTATCGTTGACAATTTTTTTACGATCCTTTTGATTATGAATATTTTGCTTTCCTTTATTATCGTTTTTCGAGAAAGAAAGGAAACCGCGCAAACATGGGCATGGCTGCTCGTTTTGATGTTCATTCCAGTTGTAGGATTTATTTTATATATTTTTTTAGGAAGAGGGATTTCCAAAGAGAAAATCTTTGATTTGAAGATCCAAGGGAAAATCGGTAAGAATCTAGAAATCGAAGAAGACAAACAGGCATTGATGCGAGGACTTTACCCTCATCCGCCTACTGGACAAGTAGATGTGAAACAATTGATCTATATGCTTACTGTATTTGAAAGTACGCTTTATACGACTAAAAATGAAATCACTTTATTTACAGATGGTCGTGAAAAATTCGATGCGCTGATCGAGGATATCAAACAGGCAGAAGACCATATCCATTTCCAATATTATATTTACCGCAGTGATGCATTAGGTGAAGAAGTTCGAGAGGCATTGACAGAGGCAGCAAGACGCGGAGTAAAAGTCAGAGTCCTTCTTGATGCATGGGGTTCCACACAAGTTTCTTCTAGTTTTTTTCAGAATTTAAAAAAAGCTGGCGGAGAAGTCGCATTTTTCTTTCCTCTATTCGTTCCGTATATCAATCCTCGAATCAATTATCGCAATCATCGTAAAATCGTAGTGATTGATGGGAAAATCGGGTATACAGGTGGGTTCAATGTTGGAAACGAATATCTAGGATTGGTAAAGAAATTTGGTTATTGGCGAGACAATCATCTGCGTATCTATGGAGAAGCGGTTTACACCTTGCAAAACCGTTTTTTGATGGACTGGAATTCTCAGCATACAAAAGAAGTAGGCTATTCACCGGAATTTTTCCCGTCCATTCATTCTACAGGTGATATGGCTGTTCAAATCGTGACAAGCGGACCAGATACTGAACATGAGCAAATCAAAATGACATATTTGAAAATGATTTCGTTAGCCAAACGGGAGATATTGATCCAAACGCCGTATTACATACCGGATGGATCGATTCATGAGGCATTGAAGTTGGCTCTTCTCTCAGGCGTAAAAGTCCATATCCAAATACCTAACAAACCAGATCATCTTCTCGTTTACTGGGCAACGTATTCTTTCGCTGCAGAGCTGATCGAGTATGGGGCAAGAATCGAAACATATGAAAATGGATTTATCCATGCAAAGACGATGATTATCGATGGCGGCATCGTTTCCGTTGGTTCAGCTAATATCGACGTTCGCTCATTTAGATTGGATTTTGAGGTCAATACACTGATCTATGATGAACGAATGGCTTCTCGCGTAAGAAAAGCATTCTTTGAAGATTCAAAGATTTCGACGCATCTCACAAAAGAAGTGTATGAAAACCGAGGGATGATGATTAAGATGAAAGAAGGATTAGCAAGACTGATTTCGCCGCTCCTTTAAAATACAAAAAGGACAGGAGAGCCATCAATAGATGGAGATCTCGTGTCCTTTTCTCTCGGGGCCATTTCTGAGAGTACGTCAGAAATGGAGAAAGCGTCTCGCATGAGCGAAATTAACTTTGGGGTATCTCTTGTTTTTTGGGGAAAGCAAGAAATAAGCTAATATATGCTATTAAAAGAGACACATTTCAAAGCCAGTATAGCATAGAAACTTTTAATGAGATAGCTTTTTTTGCAATTATGAGAATTTATTTTGTTATTTAATGATTTTGATTCGTTTTCATCAAGTAATGAAAATGATAGAATAAACATACTTTAGGATTAAAGGAGATTTCTAATGAAAAAACTAAAATTATTCTTACCAATAATAGGATTAGCTATTCTTTTATCAGGCTGTTCAAAGTGGATTGATCGAGGAGAATCCATTACTGCAGTTGGCTCTTCTGCCTTACAGCCTTTAGTAGAAACGGTTGCTGAAACCTACCAGACAGAAAATCCTGGAAAATTCATCAATGTACAAGGGGGCGGAAGCGGAACTGGGTTGTCTCAAGTACAGTCAGGAGCAGTCGATATCGGAAATTCTGATTTATTCGCGGAAGAAAAATCAGGGATTGATGCTTCGGCATTAGTCGATCATCGAGTAGCAGTTGTTGGAATCACTCCTATTGTGAACAAGGATATTGGCGTAAAAGATATCAGTATGGAAAACCTGAAAAAATTATTTACGGGCGAGATCAAAAACTGGAGTGAAGTCGGTGGGAAAGATCAGCCAGTAGTTATATTGAACCGTGCATCAGGAAGCGGGACCCGTAGTACGTTTGAAAAATGGGTATTGGACGGAGAAACAGCTGTTCAGGCACAGGAACAAGATTCAAGCGGAATGGTGCGCCAAATCGTTGCGGACACACCCGGAGCAATTAGCTATGTTGCTTTTTCTTACGTTTCCGATGATGTGGATACGTTGAACGTTAACGGTGTGGAACCAACAGATGAAAATGTGACAACGAACAAATGGACGATTTGGGCATATGAGCATATGTACACAAGAGACCATCCAAAAAAACTGACAAAAGAATTTTTAGATTATATCTTATCTGATGAAGTACAAGATAATATTGTCGGAGAGCTAGGCTATATCCCTGTTTCACATATGAAAGTTGAACGTGATTGGCAAGGAAACATTGTTAAAGAGTAATCTTTACACAAAATTTACAAACTTAGCTAAACTTTTACATGTTATTAAAACCAAATTGATGTTCAATTTGTACACTGAGTGAGTATGTTAAACCTGATTAAGGGGGAGTCATCTGTGGAAGATGTGAAAAAAGTATTATTAACAAAATCAAAACGTTCAAAAATGGAACAGCGCGGAAAATTTATTAGTTTTTTATGTATCGCGCTGATCGTGTTGGTTGTATTATCTATTTTTTATTTTGTCGCTAGTAAAGGTTTGGCCACCTTTTTTACTGATAAGATCAATGTATTTGATTTTCTGTTTGGTACAGATTGGAATCCGAGCCAAATCGGAGCAAATGGGAAACCAATGGTAGGGGCATTGCCTATGATCACAGGTTCATTTATTGTGACTTTTTTATCAGCTATCGTTGCCACACCATTTGCTATCGGAGCAGCAGTATTCATGACGGAGATTTCTCCTAAAAACGGAACGAAGATCTTGCAACCGGTCATCGAACTACTTGTAGGTATTCCATCTGTCGTTTACGGATTTATCGGTCTATCTGTTATCGTTCCTTTTGTTAGAAGTATCTTTGGCGGGACAGGGTTCGGTATCTTAGCTGGTACATTTGTGTTATTCGTTATGATCTTACCGACTGTCACAACGATGACTGTGGATGCATTAAAGGCAGTGCCACGGCACTATCGGGAAGCTTCATTAGCGCTAGGTGCCACAAGATGGCAAACAATCTACAAAGTGGTGCTGCGAGCAGCAGTGCCCGGGATTTTAACAGCAGTCGTTTTTGGTATGGCTCGTGCGTTTGGCGAAGCCTTAGCTATCCAAATGGTTATTGGTAATGCGGCATTAATGCCAACAGGACTTACTACTCCTGCTTCTACATTGACGTCCATCTTGACAATGGGAATCGGAAATACAATCATGGGAACAGTTGAAAATAATGTGTTATGGTCATTAGCGCTGATCTTGCTATTGATGTCATTATTCTTTAATATCGTGATCCGTATGATTGGGAAGAAAGGAGAGCTGAAATAATGAACGCAAAACGCTCAGATAAAATTGCTACAGGTGTTCTATATGTGGTTTCAGGGATCATCGTATTGATCTTAGCAGCTTTATTACTTTATATCTTAGTTCGAGGAATACCGCACATTTCATGGTCTTTCTTGACTGAACCTTCCAAAGCCTACCAAGAAGGCGGTGGTATCGGGATTCAACTGTTTAACTCGATTTATTTGCTTTTGATTACCATGATCATCAGTTTTCCTATTTCTTTAGGTGCGGGTATCTATCTTTCAGAATATGCCGGAAAAAACTGGCTGACAGACGTGATCCGTACGTCTATCGAGATCTTGAGTTCTTTGCCTTCTGTTGTTGTCGGTTTATTCGGTTTCTTGGTTTTCGTTATTCAATTCCAGTATGGTTTCTCAATCATTTCTGGTGCATTGGCTTTGACCGTATTCAACCTGCCTCTTTTGACTCGAACGGTCGAGGAATCTTTACAAGCGGTCCATTACACACAACGAGAAGCTGGATTGGCGTTAGGTTTGTCACGCTGGGAAACAGTGATAAAAGTGGTTGTTCCAGAAGCAACACCAGGAATTTTGACTGGTGTGATCCTAAGTTCAGGAAGAATTTTTGGTGAAGCTGCCGCATTGATTTATACAGCTGGTCAAAGCGCGCCAGCATTAGATTTTACGAACTGGAATCCATTAAGTGTTTCTAGTCCGATTAGCATTTTCCGCCAAGCTGAAACACTGGCTGTCCATATTTGGAAGATCAACACAGAAGGTACGATGCCTGATGGTGTTTCTGTTTCGGCTGGTGCTTCTGCCGTGTTGATCATTGCTGTTTTACTGTTCAACTTCGGCGCTCGTGCGATTGGCAAACGATTATACCGAAAAATGACTTCAGCCTAAGGAGAAGAAGTAAGATGAAAAAATATAATTGGAATGAAACAAATGTCATTACCATGCCAAAAGAGAAGGAAGTAGCATTATATACGAATGATCTGCATGTTTGGTATGGCGACAATGAAGCAATCAAGGGAGTGGATCTAGAGTTCGAAAAAAATAAGATCACTGCATTGATTGGCCCCTCTGGCTGCGGAAAATCCACGTATCTTCGTTCTTTGAATCGTATGAATGATGGGATCGCTAATACGAAAATCACTGGAAAGATCATGTATAAAGACGTGGATATCAATGCGCCTCAAGTGGATGTTTATGAAATGCGCAAACGGATCGGCATGGTGTTCCAACGCCCCAACCCTTTTAGCAAATCGATTTATGACAATATAACTTTTGCTTTGAAACAACATGGTGAAAAAAACAAGAAGAAATTAGATGAAATCGTTGAAACAAGCTTGAAACAAGCAGCTTTGTGGGATCAAGTAAAAGATAGCTTGGATAAAAGTGCTTTGGCTTTATCTGGCGGACAACAGCAACGTTTGTGTATCGCTCGTGCAATTGCGATGAAACCCGATATCTTGCTGTTAGACGAGCCGGCAAGTGCCTTGGATCCTATTTCGACAGGAACGGTTGAAGAAACACTTGTAAACTTGAAAGAAGACTACACGATCATCATCGTGACGCATAATATGCAACAAGCAGCTCGTATCAGCGACTACACTGCCTTTTTCTATCTAGGAAAAGTAATGGAATATGACAAAACAAACAAGATATTTACCAGACCAAAAATTCAGGCAACCGAAGATTATGTGTCCGGTCATTTTGGTTAAGACGGAGGCCTCAACATGACAAAAGAAATTATCTCATCCAAAGATCTTCATCTGTATTATGGAAAGAAAGAAGCACTAAAGGGAATCGATCTAAGTTTCAATCAAGGTGAAATCACAGCGATGATCGGTCCTTCTGGTTGCGGGAAATCTACCTATCTACGTTCGTTGAATCGAATGAACGATCTGATTCCAAATGTAACGATCACCGGAAGTGTTTTATATAAAGACAAAGACATCTATGGTCCGAAAACAGATGTTGTTGAACTAAGAAAAGAAATCGGCATGGTGTTCCAGCAGCCAAATCCATTTCCTTTTTCTATTTATGAAAATGTCATCTATGGATTGAAGTTAAAAGGAGAAAAAGATAAAAAAGTCCTTGATCAAGTAGTGGAAGAAAGTCTGAAGGCAGCGTCTGTTTGGGAGGATGTGAAGGATAAACTGCATAAAAGTGCCTTGTCTTTATCCGGTGGGCAGCAGCAGCGTGTATGTATCGCACGTGTTTTGGCAGTGAATCCCGAAATCATCTTATTGGATGAACCAACTAGTGCACTTGACCCTGTTTCTACTGGGAAAATCGAAAGTATGCTGTTAGAATTAAGAGAGCGGTATACGATGATCATCGTGACCCATAATATGTCTCAAGCTTCACGTATTTCAGATAAGACGGCATTCTTTTTAGATGGTCACTTGATCGAATACAACGATACGAAGAAGATATTCATGAATCCAGAAAAACAAGAGACAGAAGATTATATTTCAGGTCGATTTGGATAAGGAGGAAACGGAATGCTACGTACACAATTTGAAGAAGAATTGCTGAATCTCCATAATCAGTTCTACGAAATGGGGATGATGGTGAGCAGCGCTGTGCACAAGTCAGTTCGTGCATACATCAAACACGATAAAATCTTAGCTCAAGAAGTTATCGAAAACGATATAAATATCAATAATATGGAAACGCGTTTGGAGAAAAAAAGTTTTGAAATGATTGCATTGCAACAGCCAGTTACAACTGACTTGCGTATGATTATCACGGTCATGAAAGCTAGCTCTGATTTAGAACGTATGGCCGATCATGCGGTGTCCGTTGCTAAATCTACAATCCGCGTAAAAGGACAGACGAGAATACCGGAAATCGAAAAAGAGATCTCCGATATGTCCGATTACGTGAAAAAAATGGTGGACAACGTCCTAGTTGCATATGTCAAAACAGACGAAAAAGACGCGCGTACGATCGCCAATATGGATCAAAGAGTCAATGACTATTTCAATCGAATCTATAATGCAACCATCAAAAACATGCAAGAAAATCCTGAAACAGTCATCAGTGGAACAGACTATTTGAATGTTGCCAGTTATCTAGAACGAATCGGAGACTATGTGACAAACATCTGTGAATGGATCGTCTACTTGGCTACAGGGAAAATCACTGAGTTAAATACGAACCACAATGAGATTTTCTAAACTGAAGTTGTGATTCTGCTGTTTATTTAGGAAAAGAGGTTGTGAAATCAGCGTTTTGTCCTGAGTATTAGAGAAACAAACGGTAAAATAGTTCCTCATATTTTGCCGTTTTTTGAGCTAATACCGAAGGTCAGCTGATTGAACACCGTTTATTCTGGAAAAGGGTTTGTGACAAAACATGTCACAAACCCTTTTCATTATTCCAATAGAAAGGATAAAGAATGCAAAAAAAGATTAGCATCATCATCACTCTATTTTTTATTTGTATACTTGCTTCATGGTTTATTCAGCGTCAAGCTGCTCTATATGACGTACCTGTTATCGAGATCGAAAGAGTGAGAATAGAAGAGGATCAGCAATTGATTACAGGAAGATTGATGAACACGGACCAAAAAGGAGAAGTGATTTCTTTATCGGCTCCTTATCAAAAAAATCAAATCGAAACAGCAAATATAACAACAAGACAAATCTATCTTGTCCAAATGCATGGAGATGAATGGCAACTAGTAGCAAAAAAAAATGATGGCTGGCTTTTTTTCTTTACAAGTATCTTCATTGGCACCATGTTGCTTATTGGTGGAAAACAGGGTGTATTTGCTTTGGGAAGTCTCATCGTCAACATCGTTTTACTTTTACTTTTGTTGCTCCTCTTTACCAAAACAGAAGGTATTTCTCTCTTAAATATAGCAATCTTATTTGTCGTTATAGGGATAATCGTTAGTATATTGGCGTTAGACGGATGGAATAGAAGCAGTATAATCAAAATTTCGGCTGCAGTTACAAGTGTTTTTTTAGCATTTTTTATTTGTCTTTTGACAATGAATCATTGGAAAGATCAAGGACTGCGCTATGAAGAACTGAATTATCTGACACGACCGTATCGTTCTGTTTTTCTTTCCAGCGTGCTGATTGGGACAGCTGGAGGGACACTGGATACCGTGATCACAGTCATTGCGACATTAGAAGAATTGACCAAGCAACAACCGAAAATATCAGCGAAACAGTTATGGCTTTCAGGAAGGCAAGTGGGCCGAGATGTGATTGGTTCGATGGCTAATATCCTTTTATTCGTCTATATCAGCGGAGCGATTCCATCGCTTCTGTTATATTTAGGAAATCAATGGTCTTTCAAAGAAACGGTAGAACAACATTTATCATTAGAATTTTTACGCGTCATTGCTGGCAGCTTAGGAATAGTATTATCAATCCCCATCGCGGTCCTCTTTTTTCTCGCTGTAAGGAGGTTAAAAAAATGAATGTACTTATTATACTTGTTGGGATTTTTGCAATTAGTGTGCTATTTGTCGGTGGTACGCAAGGTATGTATATTCTTTTAGGATTATTCATTAATTTAGGAATCTTTTTCCTATTATTATTCGGCTATCATCAGAAGTGGCCGATATTGGTATTGTCGATTATAGGATTCCTATTGATCGCTGTGGTTATCTTATTTTTTATCAACGGTTATAATCTGAAAATGCGAGCCGCTTTTGCCAGTATACTGATCTTTTTGTTTTGTTTCCTACTATTGATTCCTATCACTGATTTTTTAGCGATCCAAGGGTTTACTTCGATAGAACTAGAAGAACTATCTGGCTTAGATAAGACGTTAGCAATTGATTTTAGACTACTTGCGAGGTCGTTGCTTCTCATCAGTCTTAGCGGTGCTGTTTTAGATGCGAGTGTAGCGATTTCTAGTGGAACATTCGAAGTATATCAGGCAAATCCGCATTTGTCTTTTAACCAATTGCGCCATGCTAGTTTTGCCATTGCTAAAAAAATATTGGCGTCAACAGTGATGACTCTTCTTTTTGCGTTTATGGGGAGTTCTTTAGCGTTGATTCTTTGGTTCATTGATTTAGACATTCCTTTTCAGCAAATAATCAATGAAAAATCATTTGTCTTGGAATATACGATGGCTATCCTTACCACATTGGCCGCACTACTTGTCCTGCCCTTAACTTGCGTGACTACAGCATATCTCTTTACAAAAAAGAAGGAACATCTCAAGATGGAGTAAAAGTTACAACTTAAGTCCTATGACATTTTTACTGAATCAGTGCATAATATGGATGTAAGGAAAAGCTTGCAAACAATTTTGCTTAAGGAGGCAATTTCCATGAAAGAAAGAGAACGTATTTTAGACTTAGTGAAAAAAGGAATCCTTTCGACTGAAGAAGGCTTAGATTTATTAGAAAGCATGGCAACTGAAAAAGACGAAAAACAAATCAAAAAAGAAGCAGACAAGGTAACTGCTAGTCATAAAGAAAAAGATCAGGCAAGTCAATTGATCGATGAACTTGAAAACGGTGAAGAAAGAATTTCTGAGCCAGTTGATCCAAAAGAAAAAGAAAGACAAGATCAAGAAAACTTAGAAAAGATCTTAGATGAACTAGCAACTGAAGCGAATAAAACTTCGGCGCGTCTAGACGAAGTAAATGCTCAATTCGCTGACAATAAGGCAGCACGTAATGAGAAACAGGAAGCATTGATGCAGCTGAATACAAAAGAAGAATTAGGCGAGTTGACAGAAGAAGAATTAGCACAGCGTCAAACGTTAGAAGCAGAAATCAAAGAGTTAGAAGCAACCGGCGATACACTATTAGAAGAACAATTGAAGCTGGAAGCAGAATTAAAAGATATCCGCAAGAACCAATGGTCTGAGAAAAAAGAAACATTTACGGATAAGTTTGAATTGCCAGATGATTGGAAAGATCAAGCGACAGATACGCTGAATCAAGTAGGCGAAAAAATGTCAGAAGCTGGATCACAGTTAGGCAAATTCTTGAAGAAAACATTCCAAACTGTTTCAGAAACAGTAAATGATAACATGGAATGGAAAGATGTCAGCTTACGCGTCCCTGGAATTGCGACAACGAAATTTGAACATGAATTTTACTATGAAGCTCCTGCAGCAAGTATCCTTGATATCAAGGCAGCAAACGGAAACGTGACGTTAAAAACGTGGAACAGTGATGATGTGAAAGTGGAAGCCAAGATCAAACTTTACGGAAAAATGGGTGCTGAACCATTTGAAGCATTCTCTGAACGGAGCCAGATCGAGGTCAATGAAGATCATATTTCCTTTCAAATTCCAAATAAGCGTGTGCGTGCAGACCTTGTTTTCTACTTACCTAAACGAGTATACGACCATGCAGCTATCAAACTTCTAAATGGCAACATCATGATTGAGACATTGGAAGCTAAAGATATTTATACAAAATCTACGAATGGGAACATCATCGTGAACCAATTAACTGCAACGATGCTGGAAGTAGAAGGTGTAAACGGCAATATCGATATTCGAAACGGGAACATCTTAGATTCTATTATCGAAACAGTAAACGGTACAGTGACATTTGGTGCCACACCAGAAAACCTTTCTGTGTCTTTAGTAAATGGTGATGTACGTCTTACGATTAAAGAAGATAATTTGAAAAAAGTAGAAGCAAGTTCAGTGAACGGGAATGTCAAAGTTGCTTTACCAGATAGCATCGGTTTGGAAGGACACGCTAAAACAAGTCTTGGAAGCATCAACAGCCGTCTGTCCAATTACGAAGTAGTTCGTGAGAAAAAAGAACGGACAAACCAAATGTTGCAATTCCGTCGTGTTTCAGATGATGAGATCGCACAAGTGCAGCTTTCAACGACAACAGGAAGTATCTATTTAAAAGATACAGATAAATAAAGAGGTTGTGAAAGAGATGTTCAGCCTTGAGCAATAAGAAGCGATTTTTTAAAATAGCTTCCCCTATTTTAAAAAATTGTGCCTTATTGCCGATAGGCTATCTCTTGAACACCGATTAAGAAGAAGGTTGTCACAACGATTTTCTTCATTTAAAATAGTAGAACAGAGGTGAGACATGATGAAAAAAAAGTTGACAAAATCCAATAAAAATGTTGTTTTGACAGGTACTTTAGCAGGGATTGGGGAATATATCGGGATTGATCCCACTGTTATCCGTGTGCTTTATGTATTCTTAAGCTTAGTTGCTTTTGGAAGTCCAATCATTTTATACATTTTATTAGCTTTGATTATCCCATCTGCGCGTTCTGCACGAACAAACTATGGACATAACAATGCATATTATGAAAAAAACAATTATCGTGAACAAACAAAAAAACGCAAAGAAGCGGAAAAAATCGATGATGACGAATGGAGTGACTTTTAATGTCGTACTTTCAGCGTATTTTGGTTAATACGTTAACATTCATATCGTTGGCTGTTCTTTTTCCTGCGATGGTCCATGTGAGCAGTATTTGGACGGCCGTTCTTGCCAGCTTCGTATTATCTGTGTTGAACATGTTTGTCAAACCGATTTTGACGATCCTGTCCCTGCCCTTTACATTAGTCACATTGGGATTGTTTACGTTTGTTATCAATGCAGCGATTCTTAAAATGACTTCCTTTTTTGTAGGAGCAGAACATTTTAGTTTTTCTTCATTTGGTGCAGCGTTATTCGTAGCTATCTTGATGTCACTTGTCAATGTAATTGTTAGTGAACATAACAGCAGAAAATAAAAAAAGCTGTGCCGAGATCTCGGCGCAGCTTTTTTGTTTAGAATAAAGAATGCGTTTTCTATTACATTGGTAATTAAATAAAAACGTTTTTTTTAATTGGTAGTACTTTTGGCTAGACAATGATAAAATGATAGAGAACACTCTAATAGAAATGAGGTAGCATGAATGTCAGAAGTTGTAAAAGTTAGCCAATTAGTAAAAAAATTATCTTTGGAAATCGTCACAGGCGACGAGAAAAGTTTAGACCGCGTCATCGTGACTGGGGACATCTCACGCCCAGGACTAGAGTTGACCGGTTATTTTAATTATTATTCCCATAATCGTTTACAGCTATTTGGCAGTAAAGAAATCAGTTTTGCGGAACGGATGATCCCAGAAGAGCGTTTGATCATTATGAGAAGATTATGTAGTGAAGATATGCCCGCATTTATTATTTCAAGAGGATTGCCGGCTCCGGAAGAAATGATCCAAGCAGCCAATGAAAATGGGATAGCTGTGCTGCGTTCGCCTATCTCAACGTCCCGGCTGCTAGGTGAATTATCTAGTTATTTAGATGGGCGCTTAGCCCCTCGAACAAGTGTCCACGGTGTGTTAGTCGATGTCTACGGATTAGGTGTACTAATTCAAGGGGACAGTGGGATAGGGAAAAGTGAAACGGCGTTGGAACTGATTAAGCGCGGACATCGATTGATCGCAGACGATCGAGTAGATGTCTATCAGCAAGATGAACTGACGGTAATCGGAGAACCTCCTAAAATCCTGGAACATCTGATTGAGATTCGAGGGATCGGTATCATAGATGTAATGAATCTTTTCGGTGCGAGTGCGGTACGAGGCTCTATGCAAGTCCAGTTAGCTGTTTATCTAGAAGCATGGGCGAAAGATAAGAAATACGACCGTCTGGGCTCTGAAGACACGACCGTTGAAATCGCGGAAGTGGGCATTCCACAAATAAAAATCCCTGTCAAAACAGGACGAAACGTTGCAATCATCATTGAAGTAGCCGCGATGAATTTCCGCGCGCGTACAATGGGCTTTGACGCAACGAAAACATTTGAAGAAAGATTAAGTCGCTTGATTGAAGAAAACTCAGGCAATGACTAGCAAGGAGTGACAATATGTTAGCACAAATCAATCGAGTTGCTTTTGAGCTTGTAGGAATTCCTATCTACTGGTATGCATTGATTATCGTATCAGGAATCATTATTGCCATGTGGCTCAGCAGCAGAGAAGCTGTTCGGGTAGGATTAAAAGCAGATGACGTGACAGATTTTATGTTGTGGGGATTGCCGATTTCCATTATTGGTGCCCGCTTGTATTATGTTTTATTCGATCTTCCCCAATATATAGCTGATCCAATCCAGATATTCAATATCCGTTCAGGAGGATTAGCGATTTACGGGGGATTGATTGCAGGTGCAATCACACTGTACTTTTTTACCAAATATCATTTTATTTCTTTGTGGACCTTTTTAGATATCGCTGCACCAAGCGTATTATTGGCGCAGGCAATCGGACGATGGGGAAATTTCATGAACCACGAAGCGTATGGTCCAGACACGACACGAAGTTTCTTAGAAAGTCTGCATTTACCGCAATTCATCATTGATAACATGTATATCGAAGGAATCTATCGACAACCAACCTTTCTTTATGAATCACTTTGGAGTTTGATTGGATTTATTCTGCTTTTGGTTTTGCGGAAGAAACCACATCTTTTGAAAAAAGGAGAAGTCCTTTTATGTTATCTAATGTGGTATAGTTTCGGACGTTTCTTTATCGAAGGGTTACGCACAGACAGCCTTTACTTTTTAGGTGTGATCCGCATTTCTCAATTATTGTCTGCTGTTTTATTTGTCGGCACATTGATTCTGTTTATTTGGCGTAGAAAAAAAGGAAATTTACCGGATTATGACCGCTCATTAGGAAAAAATCAACAAATTATTTGATTTTTAGAGCGTTAAAAATGAAAAAAATTTCAGGAGTGGTAAAATGAATTATAGAGTAGCGGTTTTAGGACCAGGCTCTTGGGGGACTGCTTTAGCACAAGTCCTCGCTGAAAACGGACATGACGTTCGGATTTGGGGACATCGTGCTTCACAAGTAGAAGAAATCAACACCCAACACACCAATCAACGTTATTTACCAGATCATCATCTACCCGATTCCATCCGAGCATTCACCGATATGGAAGATGCAGTAAAAGATGCAGATGCGGTACTATTCGTTATCCCAACGAAAGCGATACGTTCTGTTGCAAAAGAACTAGTTGCCAAATTGAATACGAAGCCAGTGATCATCCACGCAAGTAAGGGATTAGAACAGGGAACGCATAAAAGAATCTCTGAAATCTTGTTAGAGGAAATCCCGACAGAAAAAAGAAAAGCTGTTGCTGTTCTTTCTGGGCCAAGCCATGCGGAAGAAGTAGCAAAGCATGACATTACGACGATCACAGCGGCAAGCACAGATGTAAAAGCAGCAAAATATGTACAAGAGCTGTTCATGAACCATTATTTTCGAATCTATACCAACCCTGATGTGATTGGTGTAGAGATGGGAGCAGCTTTGAAAAATATTATTGCCATTGGAGCTGGTGCTATTCACGGCTTAGGGTTTGGCGATAATGCAAAAGCGGCAATCATGACGCGCGGATTAGCTGAGATCAGCCGTTTAGGTGTAGCAATGGGTGCCAACCCACTGACCTTTATTGGCTTAAGCGGAGTAGGTGATCTAGTCGTTACTTGCACAAGTGTTCATTCCAGAAACTGGCGCGCAGGCAACTTGTTAGGACAAGGTCAGCCTCTAGAAGAGGTGCTAGCCAATATGGGAATGGTTGTTGAAGGTGTGAATACTACTCAAGCAGCGATGGAACTAGCCCAAATGATGGAAATCGAAATGCCCATCACTCAAACAATCTATGAAGTGCTGTATGAACAAAAAGAAATCAAAACAGCCGCAAAAGAAATCATGTTACGTGATGGGAAAAAAGAAAATGAATTCTCATTAACAATTTTTTGAAGGAGCGAATGTATATGAAAGTAAAAAAAGCAGTTATTCCAGCAGCAGGATTAGGAACAAGATTTTTACCAGCAACAAAGGCGATGGCAAAGGAAATGTTGCCAATCGTGGACAAACCAACGATCCAATTCATCGTTGAAGAAGCGTTGAAATCAGGAATCGAAGACATCTTGATCGTTACAGGAAAAGCTAAACGACCAATCGAAGATCACTTTGATTCAAATATCGAATTAGAAACAAACCTAAGTGAAAAAGGAAAAACCGAATTATTGAAATTAGTAGAAGAAACGACAGATGTCAATTTGCATTTCATCCGTCAATCTCATCCAAAGGGGTTAGGACACGCCGTTCTTCAAGCAAGAGCCTTTATTGGAAATGAACCGTTTGTCGTTATGCTAGGCGATGATATCATGGAAGACGAAGTACCATTGACACAGCAATTGATCGATGACTATGAGCGTACACACGCTTCTACGATTGCCGTTATGCAAGTTCCTCACGATGAAACTTCAAAATACGGAATCATCAACCCAGGGGAAGTACTGGAAGATGGGTTATACAATGTCAAAAACTTTGTTGAAAAACCAGATCCAAGCAAAGCACCAAGTGATTTAGCTATTATTGGGCGTTACTTATTGACTCCAGAAATCTTTGATGTATTATCAGAACAACAACCAGGTGCTGGAAATGAGATCCAACTAACTGACGCAATCGATACGTTGAATAAAACACAACGCGTATTTGCCCGTAAATTCACAGGTAAACGTTATGACGTTGGTGACAAATTTGGTTTTATGAAAACAAGTATTGAATATGGTCTGACACATCCAGAAGTAGGGGCACCTTTGCGTGAATACATCATGTCTTTAGGTAAAACATTAGAAGCAGAAGGAAGCAAGATCAATCATAATCCAAAAGGAATAACAGAAATCAAAGAAGAAAAGAAAAAATAATCTTTTTTTCTAACGAGCTTCAGCTGCTAATTGAATAAAAAGTAGTTGAAGCTCGTTTTTATTTGTTTAAAAAACACGAAAATGCTATCCTTATAGAAAAGAGAGACAAGAAGGGAGTTTGATCATGTCAGGAGGAGAAATTGCAGGATTGATCGCAGCAATCGCCTTTGCGATACTTGTCGTTTTCATCGTTCGCGTATTGTTGCAAGTTTCCAAAACTTTAGAAAAAGTAGACCAGACTGTCGCAGAAGCAAATACGACAATTGAGATCGTCACACAAGACGTAGATCTTTTATCTAGACAAGTAGAAGGCTTGCTAGTCAAAAGTAATGAGCTGCTCTTGGATATCAATGGAAAAGTCGCAACGATCGATCCATTGTTCACAGCAGTTGCTGATTTAAGTGAAAGTGTATCGGAACTTAATCATTCTAGTAAAAACATCGTGACGAAAGTCGGCGGAATCGGAAAAACGACAGCTAAAGCGACTGTTGCCGGAAAAGTCGGTGGAACAGCGATGAAATTTTTTAAAAACAAAAAACATACTGAAACGACAGGAGGAAAATAAGAATGGCTAAAAAAGGTGGATTTTTATTAGGTGCAGTAGTTGGAGGTACAGCCGCAGCAATCGCCGCATTATTGTTAGCACCCAAATCTGGTAAAGAACTTCGGGATGAATTGGCTGCTCAAGCAGATGATTTGATGGACATGGCTTCAGATTACACAGATATGGCAAAAGAAAAATCATCTGAGTTAACAGGTATTGCAAAAGAAAAAGCGCAAGATCTTTCTCAACAAGCAGGGGATCTAGCAGGCAATGTTAAGCAGAAGGTAAGTGAATCAGCAGAGGAAGCAGGAAGTGAATCAGATGATATCTTGTTAAACCTCAAAGAACAATCAGCTGATTTATCTAATCGTTTCAAAAAAACAGCAGAAGATCTGAAAAAGCCAGCAGACGAATTAGGTAGTATTGCTAAAGATACTTCAGAAGATATCATGATCGATGTAAAAGATGCTGCAGATAAAGCAGGAGAGACGGTCAATGAAGGAATGTCAGAAGCAAAACCAGTTGCAGATGACACAAAAGAAATGTTGAAAATGGCAAAAGAAGATGCAAAAGAAGCTAAGAAAGAAATGAAAGATACAATGACAGATTCGACTACCAATCACTAAGATTACTCATTTCTAGAATAAAAAAGGTGAGAGCGGACCAGCTCTCACCTTTTTTATTTTCATTACTCTAAAACAAGTAATTCTTTTGGTGTAGTCGTGAATGGCACACAACCATCACTTGTCACATACACACAATCTTCGATACGTACCCCTACTTTTTCAGGAATATAGATTCCTGGTTCAAGAGAGAAGCACATCCCTTCTTCAATCACTAAGTCGTTTCCTTCTACAAGAGAAGGGAATTCGTGGACGGTTGTTCCGATTCCGTGACCTAAACGGTGATTGAAATATTCGCCGTAGCCATAGCTGTTGATCACGTTTCGTGCGATTTGATCAAGTTCACCTGCTGTCACACCTGGGCGAACTGCCTCTTGTGCGGCAAGCTGTGCTTCAAGAGTGATGTTATAGATTTTTTCTTGGAATTCAGTTGGTTTTTGATAAGCAACTGTACGAGTAGCATCACTGCAATAGCCATTCCAAATAACGCCAAGATCGAATAACACTAGTTCATTTGGTGAAACCTTCGTGCTTCCTGGTGTACCATGAGGGCTTGCAGCATTTGCTCCTGCAAGGACTAATGTGTCGAAAGACATTTGTGAAACACCTTGTTTTTTTAATTGGTATTCGATTTCTGCGATAATTGCTTGTTCAGTTACGCCTTCTTTTACTGTTTTGAAGCCAATTTCAAAGGCAACATCGGCCCATTTACCAGCTTCGATCAGTTTGTCTTTTTCTTCTACCGTTTTGATCAGTTGCAGACGCTGGATAATAGAAGTTAGATCGGTGTAAGAATCTGTACCTGTCAAGATATCAGAGATAGCATCGAAGCGATCGACAGTCAGAGCATTCTTTTCAATACCTACATTACCAGGTTGCCCATAGCGTGCGCGAAGCTCTTTTCCGATGATCTCCCAAGGATTTTCGCTGTCTAAGTAGCCACGTACATCGTACGTCCAGCTGCTGTTTTGAGCATCTTCAACTTCCAGAGCAGGAGTGAAAAGGAAAGGATCTTGTTCCAGAGGGATAAAAAGAGCTAGTACACGCTCGTGAGGATCACTTTCATATCCGGAAAAGTAAGCGATGTGGCCAGGGTCGCTGATATAAGCCAATTCTACTTGGTGTTGTGCCATCCATTGACGTAGTTCATTGATTTTTACGTTATTCATTTAGCAACCTACTTTCTAAATTAATTTTGTATTCAATAATTGTACCACTGATTGATTAAAAGACCAACGTTCTTAAAACTGAAAAAAGTAAAAATTTTCATGAAAACAGAGATAAAACGGTTGCAATTGTTGAGATTATTTGATATCCTATTTTAGAAATGTAAGACGTATTTTCAGAAAACATATAAAATATGAATAGGAGAACACAAATGGAAAAGCAAACAATCACTATCTATGATGTAGCGAGAGAGGCAAATGTTTCGATGGCTACTGTTTCACGTGTCGTAAATGGCAATCCAAACGTCAAACCAGCAACAAGAAAAAAAGTCTTGGAAGTTATCGATCGCTTGGATTATCGTCCAAATGCAGTCGCACGTGGCTTGGCAAGTAAGAAAACAACAACAGTTGGGGTAATCATTCCTGATGTCAGCAATATGTTCTTTGCCTCTTTAGCACGTGGTATCGACGATGTGGCAACAATGTACAAATACAATATCATCTTAGCAAACTCAGATGGCAACGATCAAAAAGAAGTCAATGTATTGAATAATTTATTGGCTAAGCAAGTGGACGGCGTGATCTTTATGGGTCACCATATCACAGACGAAATCCGTGGAGAATTTTCACGTTCAAAAACGCCTGTTGTACTAGCTGGTTCCATTGATCCAGATGAACAAGTAGGTAGCGTAAACATTGATTATGTATCAGCAACAAAAGATGCAGTAAATAAATTAGCAAAAAGCGGCAATAAAAAAATCGCTTTTGTCAGCGGTGCGCTGATTGATCCTATCAATGGCCAAAACCGTTTGAAAGGCTATAAAGAAGCATTAAGCGAAAACAATCTACCATATAGCGAAGGATTAATCTTTGAGGCACAATACAACTTTAAAGATGGTCTGTCTCTAGTTGACCGGATCCATAATAGCGGTGCAACAGCTGTCTATGTTTCAGACGATGAATTAGCCATTGGTATCTTGGATGGTTTATTAGACCGTGGCGTAAAAGTACCAGAAGAATTCGAAATCATCACAAGCAACAATTCTTTACTGACAGAAGTAGCTCGTCCTCGTTTGACAAGTATCACACAACCATTATACGATTTAGGAGCGGTATCCATGCGCCTATTGACGAAAATGATGAATAAAGAAGAAGTCGAAGAAAAAACGATTATCTTGCCTTATGGAATCGAAGAAAAAGGATCAACTAAATAATAAAAGATCAATCATTTAAAGGTTGTTCCCAAAGTGGTCAACTTCTGGAACAACCTTTATACGAGAAAAGGGGTTATGACAAAATTTTGTCATAACCCCTTTTTTTGTGACTTTAAAAAAAAGAGAGAATGGCGGAAACAAACCTTACGTCCATCGTATACGACACAATCTGTGCGTAGATGCTACATTTTGTTCACTACTATCAAAATTACTTTAAAATGAAAACGTGATAAAAAAGAAAGTAGAAAAGTAGAAAAGTAACTCTAAAAAATCCAAAAAAATCCAGGCTCGATTGCGTACTTATCTTAAAGGAGAAACAATCCATCATACATAACCCGAAAGGAGACTTCTATTTGCCTAAGAAAAGACGAAAGACCATAGTCATCATTTTGACCATTCTTACTATAGGAATCGGAGGAAAATTTTACATGGACAAAAGAGAAGCGCAAAAACAGCAAGATTTACTCGCAGTAGAAAAACAGTCCGTCAAAGTTCTGAAAAATACCTTTGCGGATATCAAGGAAGTGAAGGTAGAAGAATTTAAAAAAAACCCTGTTACCGGAAGTTATGGTGCACTTGTGACAATGACAAATAATGAAGGGAAATCTGTTTATTTTGATTATAGTTTTTGGAAGGAGAGAAATGAACTTGGTGGTTTTGGCATTGAGAACAGAGCGGTACAAAAGACAGGAGTCACTATAAAAAGAGTAAAAGTAATTTTTTCTAACGGACAGGAGGAGTTAGTATGACAATAAACGATAAGCATTACAATGATATTAGTGAGAAGGTTTATTGGCTAGATCCCAAATATCCCCGCTACAATGAGGGATACAAAAAGAACTCTGTTAAAGAATTTGCTGGTATGGAATTTCAAATCTTACAAATCAAAGACTCATTGGACGGCATGCAGGCGATGGTTGTAGCGCCAATCGTCCATAGCAAATTGGAGAAAAATTTCAAAAATAAAAAAATTCCTGCAAACTTTCGCGTACTTAAATAATGAAGGTATCAATACCGTACATAAAAAGAAAGGAGGCACGTTCTTGCCCCGGAAAATAAGAAAACTCAGCTTAGCCATTTTATTCATCATCATATTAGGGATCGGAGGGAAAGTCTATATGGACAAAAGAGAAGTGCAAAGACAGAAAGATTTACTCGCAGTAGAAAAACAATCCGTCAAAGTTCTGAAAAATACTTTTGCGGATATCAAAGAAGTGAAAATCGAACAATTTGAGAAAAACGACATGACAGGAATCTATGAAGCATTGATAACGATGACCAATACAGAAGGAAAAGTCGTTTATTTTGATTATAGCTTTACAAAAGAAAGCAATGAGATAGATGGCTATGGTGTTGAAAATGAAGAAGTACAAAAAGAAGGGATTACGGTTGATGAGATTATAGTTATTTATACAGATGGAAGTGAGGAAAAAGTATGACAATTACTGATAAGCAGTATAAAGGAATAAGTAATAAAGTATATTGGCTAGATCCAAAACATCCTCAATATAGTAAAAGTTACAAAGAAGGCGCCATTAAAAACTTTGGAGAAACAAAATTCCAAATCCTAAAAATCAAAAACTCCTTCGACGGCATGCAGGCGATGGCTGTAGCGCCAATCGTCCATAGCAAATTGGAGAAAAATTTCAAAAATAAAAAAATTCCTGCAAACTTTCGCGTACTTAAATAATGAAGGTATCAATACCGTACATAAAAAGAAAGGAGGCACGTTCTTGCCCCGGAAAATAAGAAAATTCAGCTTAGCCATTTTGTTAATCGTCATATTAGGAATCGGAGGGAAAATCTATATGGACAAAAGAGAAGTGCAAAAACAGCAAGATTTACTCGCAGTAGAAAAACAATCCGTCAAAGTTCTGAAAAATACTTTTGCGGATATCAAGGAAGTGAAGATTAACGAAGCAGGAAAAAATGAAAAAACTGGTTCTTACGGAATGCATATAACGCTAATAACTATTAATAACGAAACAGTATCTTTCTCGTATACGTTTTGGAAAGAGCAAAACAAAATCGGGAGTTATAGTATAGAAAATAGAAATATACAAAAAAAGGGAATCACTAAAGAAAAAGTAAAAGTTACTTATACAAATAAAGAGGAGGAACTAGTTTGACTATAACTGAAGAATTCTATCGGGAGTTAAGTGACAAGGTTTATTGGCTAGATCCTAAACATTCAAAATATGAGCCTGATTTAAAAATTAATAGTGAGTGGGATTTTGCGGGTGTTGAATTTAAAATCCTACAAATCAAAGACTCATTGGACGGCATGCAGGCGATGGCTGTAGCGCCAATCAAGAACGGTAAAGTGGATATTTCTCAAGTAGTGATTGCCTTTGCAGGAACGAACTTAAGTGATTGGAAAGATTTGGAAACGGATGCAAGAAGTATCATGAATCTCTACGGGAATAGACCAGGAGCAAGTTTTTCTGAAAAAGCAACAACAAACAAGATTTTATCCGTTAGTGGATTGAAAACAGCGGGGCAAATCAATTCAGCGATTGCATTTGCTAATGAAGTAAAAAAGGAATATGGAGAAGCTGCTATTTCTACTACCGGCCATTCATTAGGTGGATTCTTAGCATTATATGTAGCAGCAGAGAAACAATGGAAAAATGTCGGCTTCAACGGGCCGGACCCGTATGATCTCTTATCACCAGAAGCAAAAAAATGGGTGGAAGAAAATCCCGGTATGCTCACCAATTACCGAAATCACGCCGATTTTATCGGTAATTTTGGTGGTAATGGCACAGGTGCTGAAGTTCGGATCAGTATGGAAACAGCATTCTTGAATCTGCTTGCTTCCCACAGTTTAACCTCTTGGAAGTTTGATGAAAATGGAAAGCTGATTATTCCTGAAAATGAAAACAATGTTAAAGCTCGAAAACAACAGAAAGAAAACCAAGCGACCCAGTTGTTTTCCTATCAGTTGCAAGAACTGAACAACATACGTAAAAAACTACGATTAAGTGGCGGCCGGCTGACAGTTAATGAACAAATTTACTTAGATGACACACAAGCTAGGTTAGTAGTGGAAAAGTTATCGGCAAAAATGAAAAGCGCTATGGAAGAAGTTATCCGCATCAATCAAAGAGGAATTTTTGAGCTAGAGAAAAAATGGCAAGAAGGCTTGCGGCAAGCACGTGTTGTCGCCCCTTCGTTGACTGAACAGGAAATCATAGAAGCATTAGCTAGTGTGGGCGCCACAAAAGAAAACTTAGTCGATTCTGCGAAAGAAGTCTATCTGCTACGAATCAATAAGGCAAGACGTATGGGGGAGGCCTTTGATACATTGGCGAAGGAGATCCAAGACAAAATCAATGAAATCGTGGCACGAGATCGAGAATTAGCACAGCAATTCAATTAAAGGAGAAGTAGATGAAACTAGAAGAATTGGAAAGAGATTATCGAAGTGAACGAAGACAATTAGAAGCTCAAGAAGATGAATTGATCCACTTTAAGAATCAAGGATTACGATTGATGGAGCAAGAGGAGCAGCGACTGCATCATGTATTAAAGAACTTAGCTTTAGATAATGAGCCTCTGTTTCAAGCAAGACGAAGTTATTCGAATTATCAGGAGCATTATCAACAAGCCCTACAAGTAGAACGACGAAAACTCTATCAGCAGCAAGATGAACTAGAACGTTCCTATCGTCAAAAAATCAGACAAATAACTATGGAGAAATCATCTTATGAATGAATTTTTAATGCAATTACTAAAAGAATTAGAGAAAAATCTACATCGATCAAATGTACGTTCAGTTGGTATGGGGATATCTCAGCAAATTTGGGCAGAAAAACGATTGACAGATCAAAACTACCAAATGACTGCAGAAGAAGCTGCTCAAGAATTTTCTAACCGACATGTACACTTGAAAGAATCAGTAAAAGGGCAATTTGCAGAAAAACTAACCGAATTATTCCAAAGACAAGAAAAGAAATTAAAACAGTTTCGTTAGTAAAGTTATATAGAAAAATTTTGTGAAAATGGCTTTTCACATTTTTACATAAATTTGTCTTAATATCGTAGATGCAAGCTTTTGAACACCATTTATTCGGAAAAAGGGAGCTGTGACAAGATTTTTGTCGCAGCTCCCTTTAATTCTGATTAATCTATTAGATCAATCATCTTTATCGTCTGATTCTTTGGTCTCTGGATTCGCTCTAGCATAAGCTGAAGCGGTGTTCCAGTAATCTGTATAGTTTTCATCAGTACCGCCAACGCCGAATTTAAAGGCGCTTTTCTTCGGACCATTTTTTGCCCAAAGTGATTCCACTGTTTTTCCTGGCGTTTGGATGGATTTTTTATTGACAGTAACTTTTCCAGCTGTTTGTCCTGTGAACCCAGATACTTTTTTCTTCATCACATCGGATGATAAGTCAAATTTCTCATCAGTGCCGAAAATCTCAGGGTTTGCTTGGTAAGCTTGATTGATTAGATTGGCAAGATAATTAGCCGAACGTATTCTTGCTTGGCTGTCCATTCCAGTATTGTCATCGTGTCCTGCCCAACTACTGATAGTGATAGATGGAGTTGAGACGATCAGCCATGAATCTCGGTATTCATTGGTAGAACCAGTTTTTCCGACCCAATCTGCATTTCCTAGATTTCCGTTTAAGCTTGAGATGACATCTTTGAATGGTGTAGTGATTTTTTCATTGATCACACTACGCATCATGTCATTCATGATCGATGCCGTTGCTTCGGAATAAATACGGACAGAATTACTTTCATGTTTATAAATCACATTACCTGCATTATCTGTGATGGAATCAATGATATAGCCTTCTTCGTAGACTCCACCATTTGCTAAGGCCTGGAATCCATTTGTCTGTTGAAGCGTCGTTACATCTACTGTCCCTAAAGGAGCCGATTCAACGCCCCAATTATCATTTGCTGGGTAGTTCATCTTCGCCAAGTAGTGCTCGTAAGCGTATTGTTTCGATCCACCGGAATTCAACACATCTTGATATAAGTGATAAGCTGGGATATTGTTGGACCATTCCAGTGACTCACGGACGGTTTGGAAGGTGTTCGACCCTTCATTGGTCGCATTGACGATTTTCTCACCAGCATTTTTTCCTTCTTGCCAAGTCGTTGCATAATCTGATACACGGGATTCTGATCCGACAAGTCCCATATCGATTGCAGGACCGTAAACAAGAACCGGTTTGATGGATGAACCAGCTTGACGTTCTGTATCAAAGGCGTGGTTATTTTGATTCTGGCTGTAATTCCGACCACCCACGAAGCCATAGATACGTCCGGTTCTGTTATCCATCAATACATTTCCAGTCTCCACTTGGCTACCAGCACCATCATCTAACATGTAGCCATAATTTTCTACGCCGGTTTGCAATGCAGCATAGATATCTTTATCGATCGTCGAATGGATCGTATATCCTTTGTTTTGGATCGTTTGCTGTGCTTTTTGATAATAAGCTTCACTGACCGATGAATCTGACATATCAGCATTATCTTTTTCTGCCAATTGTTGTGCAATAATCCTTGTTGCTTCGTTCATCACGGTATAATACAAGAATTCTCTGTCAGTCTGTTCCGCGATTTGTTGTGGGAGAAAGTCTTTTGTAAGATCATAGTCTTTCGCTTCTTCGTATTGTTCTTTCGTAATTTGTCCTTCACGGTACATACTGAATAAAACAAAATCTTTTCTGGCAAGACCGGCAGAAAGATCTTCTTTTAGCGCGCCTGTATTCGTGTATGGACTATACGTGATAGGGCTTTGAGGCAAACCAGCGATATAAGCAGCTTGCGGCAGAGTCACATCCTTTGCATCTACACCAAAGATTCCTCTAGCAGCTTCCTGGACTCCAGCAATATTTTGCCCCTTATTATTCCGACCAAATGGTGAGACATTCAAATACGTAGCAATGATCTCATCTTTTGAAAAGTGTTTTTCTACTTGTGCAGAAAGAACAATCTCGTTTGCTTTACGTTTGAATGTTGTTTCATCGGTTAGGATCTGTTGTTTGACTAATTGCTGTGTCAAAGTGGATCCTCCAGACGAGCCGATGCCAGTCGCTTCTGAAACTAGTGCTCGTAAAACAGCTTTAGGGACATAACCTTGGTGTTTATCGAAGTATTCATCTTCTGTACTGATAATCGCGGTTTTCAATAAAGGCGAAATCTTATCAGATGAAATAGTCGTCCGCATCAGATCTGTCTGGATTTTTGATATCTCTGTATTATCTGCATAAACAATCTTTGACGTTTCCGTAATGTTTCCTAGTTCTGTCTGCAGTTCTTTTTTAGTCGGCAATTGTGTGTCTTCGACAAGATAGGCAAAGTAGCCAGCACCTATTCCGATACCTAGAGCTGCGAACAACAAAAGAAGAACAGTAATAAAAACAGTCAATGATTGAAACACTCTAAAAATAATCTTAGGAACAAACCATTTTTCTTTTTTTCTTCTATTCTGTTTTTTTCGAGTATTTTTGCGTGGCAAAAGGGTCACCTCAACTAATGGTTTTATTTCGCTAATTATAGCAAATAATAGGACAAAAAAACAGACAAGGCTGTTTTTGACAGGAATTTCTTTTTCGAATGAGATAAAACGTGAGGAAATGATCTTTTTTATGAAAGAGTTCTTAAGCTTTTCTTTAGGGAAAGTTTCAGTTACTATGGAGAACAGGGCAAAGAAAAACAAACTATTTTCTTTGTACATCATCTTATCAATATACAGGAATTGTTCGAAACAATTGCCTTTCAAGGAGGAATCCATCCATGTTATTAGGCTCACACGTCAGCATGAGCGGAAAGAAAATGCTGTTAGGCGCGGCAGAAGAAGCAGCCAGTTACGGATCTTCGACCTTTATGATCTATACAGGCGCTCCTCAAAATACTAGAAGAAAAGCTATCGAAGAGATGAATATTGATGCCGGAAAAGCATTTATGGCAGAAAACGGACTAACAAATATCGTCGTTCATGCGCCTTATATCATTAATTTGGGAAATACGATCAAACCAGAAATGTTTCCATTTGCTGTACAATTTCTGAGAGAAGAGATTGTCCGTGCGGAAGCTTTAGGTGCTACTCAAATCACCCTTCACCCAGGCGCTCATGTAGGAGCAGGGGCAGAAGCTGGGATTGCTAGAATTATTGAGGGGTTGAATGAAGTTTTGACAAAAGAACAGACGGCACAGATCGCTTTGGAGACGATGGCAGGGAAAGGTACGGAAATCGGTCGAACATTTGAGGAATTAGCGCAAATCATCGATGGAGTAAAATTGAATGAAAAATTATCCGTTACTTTTGATACATGTCATACGAATGATGCCGGATATAATATAAAAGAAGATTTTTCAGGTGTAATGGAAGAGTTTGATAAGGTCATCGGATTAGATCGGCTTAAAGTACTGCATATCAATGATTCTAAAAATCCACAAGGTTCTCATAAAGATCGGCATGCCAATATCGGTTTTGGAACAATTGGATTTGACACATTGAACAAAATCGTCCATGATCCAATGTTTGACAACATTTCGAAAATATTAGAAACCCCATATGTCGGTAAAGATAAAAAGAAAGCTTACGCACCATATGGAAAAGAAATTTCCATGTTCAAAGCGCAAGCATTCGATCCCGAAGTGTTCCCTGAGTTATTAGCAGAAGAAGTCACACTTTAAGTTTTCTATCTGACAGCAACAAAAAAGGATTGGGCAGTCTGCCTTGTCCTTTTTTGTTTAAGAAACAAAGGAGTGCTTTTTGCATTCGTTTTCGACATGCTCCTTTCGCCCCCTCTTTTTAAATTCAGACAAACAGGGTATACTGATAGAAAAGTAAAAAACGAAAAGTTTCACAAACAAGTAGCAAAACGTGATTGAAAGGACGAAAAGATGCTGAACATTTTAAACCCCTTGATCGACCAACTAAAAAAGAAACATACATACTTTATTCTTGGCATAGCCGTATTATTTACAATTATTCGGTTGTATTTATATAGTAAAGCAATCTATGGAACAGATATGTCGGCGACCTATGATGATCAGCTGCTGATTCACTATGCTCAAAATATTTTGGATGGTAAATGGCTAGGGGAGTACACGACTACGACACTTTCAAAAGGGATCTCCTACAGCTTGTTTTTAGTACTTGCACATAAACTGCATCTTTCTTATGCAGTTTTATTCGGCATGTTCAGTATTCTTGCCAGTATATTGGTTGCACTAGCGTTTAAACCAATCGTGAAGAACAAGTATCTTCTTTTAAGTATCTATTTTTATTTTTTGTTTTCTCCGATTAGTTTTACACATGAATATTCCACTCGAACATATCGTAATGCTCTCGTGATCCCGACTGTTGAGATCATTATCGCTTGTTTACTAGCTATTTATTACCGCAAATATAATTCCAGCAAAAAATTGCTGCCGTGGTTTTTAGGGCTAGCTGTTTCTTTTCCTTTCTTTTGGTTCATTCGCGAAGATTCCATCTGGCTTCTTCCTTTTACTGTAGTCGCGTTAGGTATCAGTTTCGTTCAGATCTTGCTAGGACAAGACTTTTCTTTCAAAGAAGCAAAGAAGTTAAAAGAACGACCATTTCTCCTTTCGAAACAAGAATGGCTGAAACTTTCATTGTTTTTACTCCCTCTAGTCGGTTTCTCCATCGTCTATCAGTGGATCGAATATAAAAACGAGACAACATATGGTATTGCCGCCATCAATGACCGTTCGAGTGGCGAATTTGGACGTTTGATGAAACAGCTGATCCGAATAGATGACGAAACAAACTTAAATAAAGAAAACAGTGAGATATGGGTCTCGCATGCTGCATTAAATAAAGCTTTAGACGCATCTCCTACATTTCATACTGTTTCTACTCGTATTGACGAATTGTATACGACTCATGCGTGGACCCAAGGCGGAAAAGTAAAAGAATTACCAGGAGATATCATTTTTTGGGCATTGCGAGATGTGGTAAGCGAATCTGGTTATTACCAAAACAATGCAAAAGAAACCAATGATTTTTGGAAAAAAGTCAATCAAGAATTAGAAGAAGCCTATCAAAAGGGAACTATCAAAAAGAAAAAAGAATTTTATCTGATGGGATCAGGGGATGGAAAGACGATGAATGATCTGCCAATCGTATTTGCTTTTCTGAAATCAGGATATGCCTATGCATGGCGATACAAAGATTTCCATCAAGGGGGGAATTATAGTTTCGGGACGCAAGAACAAGTCGAACAGGCACAAGAACTATTGAATCTTCCACTAATGGATAATTGGATCGATAGCAGTGATCCGAGAACACCTGATTTCCAGTTGACAAAAACAGCAAAAGTCGCGAATGTCATGATAAAAATTTACCAAGTTCTGGCCATTCCCGTGCTGATTGCTTCAATAGCAGGGATATTACTTATGATACTAGGAACCGTATTTGCAAAAGCTGATCGTGCCTATTATAGTTCCTCTTTGATTGTAGTCATCGGATTAATACTGACACAATTGGTTTTTCTTTTCGGTGTCTCGTGGTTTTGTTCTTATGCGCCAGAAAAAAAGGATTATTTTTTAAGTGTCTACACTGGCGCAGGCGTGCCATTAACGCAATTCATCGCAGTAACAAGCATGCTAGTTTTTAGTAAATTGAATCTGAAAAAAGCTTTATCTTCCAAATAAAAAGGGAACTGTGACAAAAGTCTTGTCGCAGTTCCTTTTTCCGAATAAACGGTGTTCAAAAGCTTGCATCTGCGGTAATAAGCTCAACCAAACGTAAAATATGAGGAACTATTTTTGTTTGGCTGTTCTTATTACTTGATGCAGGGCAGCTTTTTCACAACCTCTGATACACGGTGTTCCAGAAGTAACTTCTTCGGAAATAAGCCGAAATTTCACAAAAATTTGAAAAGCAATTTTCTTAAATTCCTTCTTATTTCTTGAAGCTGCCCACTTCTGTCACAACCTCCTTTGTGTAAAAGAATCAGTTTCTATTCGATTTCTTCTATCGTTTCTTGCAAACGCTGTTCATATTTTTTGTTTCCTTTATATAAATCACCAATCGTCCATGCCAACAGGAGAAGGACAAGAACAATGATTACATAGGCAATTTGATCAGCCAATGCTAGTTGAGCTGAGGCGGCTTGCTCGCCGAAGAAACTTTCGATTTGACCTGGTAATCCTCGTAAGTTCAAGTAAGTCAGACTAATCACAGAGAACCAGCCAAGAAGTTTTACAACAAATGAATTTTTGAATCGGCTCCCCATCTCCGCTTGGCTATTGGTCATCATCAGTAAAGGAATCATCGAGAATGGCAATGCAAAAGCCAGAAAAACTTGGGATTCATTCATCAAGTTATTCAAAGCGGTATGTTCTTCGATCGTTCCTTTTGTACTTGTAAACAAAACACAAATCAATACAGGAATCACAGAAAGCAATCGTGTGACTAGTCTTCTTAGCCAAATCGGGATACGCATATGGATGAAGCCTTCCATGATGACTTGACCGGTCAACGTACCAGTAATAGTAGAGTTCTGGCCAGAAGCAAGAAGTGCTACAGCAAATAAAGTAGACAAGATACCAGATTTTGCTACAGCAATCAAGATACCATTGCTCATAGCTGATGGATCAGATAAAGCTTCATACAGACCAAAAAAGGAAGGATCTTGGACAGAACCGGTTTTGAATACAGCGACACCCATGATCAATAGCAGTGCATTGACTAAAAAAGCCATTGACAACTGGATATTAGAGTCCCAAGTAGAAAAGCGTACCGCTTGTGCTACATCTTCTTCGTCTTGGTGATCAATCTTCCGAGTTTGAGAAACTGCTGAATGAAGATATAAGTTATGCGGCATGACTGTTGCACCAATAATCCCTAACGCTCCAGTCAGCGGAGTTTCACCACCTATGACAGGTGAGTCTGAGAATGTATGACTGTTAGGGATAAAGCCAGCAAATAAACTGTGCCAATCAGGGTTAGACAAGCCAACTTGATAGACGAAAACGAATAAAATGACGAAAATCAAGCAGACAACCAAAGCTTCGATTTTACGAAACCCGACTTTTGTCAGCAATAAAAGGACGAAAACATCTAACACAGTGATAAATACGGCAATTACCAATGGAATATCAAAAAGTAAGTAGAGGGCGATTGCTGCACCAATGACTTCTGCGATGTCTGTTGCCATAATGGCTAATTCAGTCAAGATCCATAAAATGACACCCAATGTCTTACTTGTCCGTGCTCGGATTGCTTGGGCCAAATCCATTTGGGTCACGATTCCTAATTTTGCTGCCATATACTGTAAAAGCATAGCAATTAGACTAGACATCAAAATAACTGACATCAATAAATATTGGAAATTTTGTCCACCAGTGATCGAAGTGGACCAGTTACCTGGATCCATATAACCAACTGCTACTAATGCACCTGGTCCAGAGTAAGCAAGAAGTGTTTTAAAAAAACTTTTTCCCTTTGGTACATCCACTGTTCCATTTACTTCAGCTAAAGATAAACCATTTGTATGTTCAATAAGTCGATGCTTATGAAATTGTTTGTTGGATTGATTATTCAAGAAAAAACCACCTTTCCTATTTATCTACGATTACATTCTACACCTCAGAAAGAAAAAATTAAAGAAAAAGATTCGGTATGCCTAATTTTTTTTCGTGGCGTGTCTTGCTGGTTAATGAAAAAAATTTTGTTCTTCTCTAAAAAAACCACTATTTTTTGCATGAAACTAAAGAATACGCCTTTCTTTTTTCAATAAACTTTAGTAAAATAAATCATTGAGAGCAATTCGGAAATAGAAAGGAGAGATTTATATGGTATCAACAGGTATTGTCGTACTTATTGCTATTATTGCTTTGCTAATCGGCGCAGTAGGTGGCTTTTTCCTAGCGCGTAAATATATGAAAGACTATTTAGAAAAAAATCCTCCCGTTAATGAGGACATGTTGCGATCAATGATGATGTCAATGGGGCAAAAACCATCTGAGAAGAAAATTCGCCAGATGATGCAGCAAATGAAGAACCAAGGGAAAAAATAGGTTCTGACCCAAAGACTTTTTGCGGGCTGATTTTTTCAGTCCGTTTTTTATTTCGTAATTTGTTAGACTATTCAGACTATTCAGCAAAAAAGACAAGGACAGACAATCCTATGCTCTTGATAAAGACAAAGGAGGAGTAAAATGTCGATTTTTAGAAAATTAGGTTGGTTTTTTCGTCAGGAAAAGAAACATTATTTAATTGGGATTTTCTCCCTATTCGCAGTGGCCTTGGTACAGTTAGTTCCTCCAAAAGTGATTGGGATCATCATTGATGAGATCGCCGATAAGAATTTATCAATAAAGATCATTTCTTGGTGGATCTTACTATTGATCCTTGCAGCTTTCTTACAATATCTTTTTCGTTATATCTGGCGGACGAATATTTGGGGAAGTGCAGCTCGGTTGGAGAAAGAACTTCGGCAGCAGCTATTCAAACATTTTACAGAAATGGACAATCTCTTTTACCAAAAATATCGGACTGGAGATTTGATGGCTCATGCAACGAATGATTTGAATGCAATCCAAAATGTAGCAGGAGCTGGTATCTTGACCTTTGCAGATTCAGTGATCACGGGCGGAACAACGATCATTGCGATGATTTTGTTTATTGATTGGCGCTTAACACTGATTGCGCTGATTCCTCTGCCTTTACTAGCCGTTACTTCACGAGTGCTGGGGTCAAAACTCCACGATGCTTTTCGTGATTCGCAAGAAGCTTTTTCTAGTATCAATGATAAGACACAAGAAAGTATCACTGGGATCAAAGTCATTAAAACATTTGGACAAGAAAAAGAAGATCTCGCGGATTTTGAAGAAAAGATTGAAGATGCAATTATTAAAAACAAACGAGTCAATTTTTTAGACTCCTTATTTGATCCATTCATTACCTTGATTATCGGTCTGTCTTATGTTGCAACAATTATTTTAGGTGGAAAGTATGTCTTGGAAGGCACGATCTCGATCGGGCAGATGGTCTCATTTATTAGCTATATCGGTATGCTTGTTTGGCCGATGTTTGCGATTGGTCGATTGTTCAACGTATTGGAAAGAGGAAATGCTTCTTATGATCGCGTCAATGAACTTTTGCATGAAAAGACGCATATCGTGGAACAACTGGGTGCAGTGCAGACCCCGGCAAAAGGCGAGCTGAATGTAGCTATTTCCTCTTTTAACTATCCGAAAGAAGAATCACCAGCATTAGAACAAATCAAATTTGCGATCCAAGAAGGAGAAACATTAGGTATTGTTGGGAAAACTGGTGCGGGAAAAACGACAATCATCAAATTACTGATGCGTGAATACGATGATTATCAAGGGAAAATCCAATTTGGCGGACGTTCGATCAAAGAATATTCATTGAATGCTTTATTAGGATCAATCGGTTATGTGCCTCAGGATCACTTCCTGTTTTCGATGACCATTCGAGATAATATCCGTTTTTCTAATCCAAAACTTTCAGAAGAAGAAGTAGAGCATGCGGCTTCTTTAGCATTTATCAACAATGAAATCAAGGAATTGCCAAAAGGTTATGATACCTTAGTTGGAGAACGTGGAGTCTCTTTATCTGGCGGACAGAAACAGAGGATTTCGATTGCTCGAGCATTGATCAAAAATCCTGAATTGCTGATCTTAGATGATGCACTTTCTGCAGTAGATGCCAAAACAGAAGAAGCTATCTTGCATAATTTAAAAGAAATAAGAAAAGAGAAAACAACCATCATTGCAGCTCACCGTTTAAGCAGCGTGATGCATGCAAAAGAAATCATTGTTGTCGATCAAGGGAAAATCATTGAACGAGGAACCCACCACGAGCTGCTTGCATTAGGTGGCTGGTATGAACGAATGTGGGAAAAACAGCAATTAGAAGCGAAGATAGAAGGAGGCGAGGCCTGATGGATGAGAATTATCAATCGGAATGGACAAAATCGATTCCACTTAAAGAACAGAAGAAGATCATCAAACGACTGATGAAGTTCGCCAAACCTTTTAGAAGAACGTTCATCGTTGCTATCTTATTTGCGTTTGCCCTGTCTGTGATCAATGTCCTATTGCCAAGGATCATCCAAACTTTTATGGATGATCATCTGGCTAAACAGTCAGCTACGACACAAGTTATTTTGTTTTTTGCTGGTGTGTACTTGTTTGGAGTCATAGTCAAAAGTATCATTTGGTTTTTCCAATGGTATTTGTATTCCATGGCTTCATTGAAGACCTATCAGTATGTTCGGGTAAGATTATTTGAAAAGCTGCATACACTAGGTATGCGTTATTTTGACCAGACACCGGCAGGATCGACCGTTTCTCGAGTGACGAATGATACAGAAACGCTATTTGAATTTTGGTATGTCTTTTTGATGGTATTGACTGGGATCTTTGCAGTCGTTTCTTCTTTCGTTGCCATGTTTCAAATCAATGGAGAAATTGCCTTGTGGACTTTGGTGTTTTTGCCGATTTTAGGAATCGTCATCTGGTATTACCAGAAATTCAGTTCTCGTATTTACCGAAATATGCGGGAAAAATTAAGTCAGCTGAACACGAAATTGAATGAATCGATTTCCGGCATGCGTATTATCCAGCAGTTTCGCCAAGAAGCTCGTTTAGCTAAAGAATTTGAACAAGTGAACAACGAGTATTTAGACACGCGCTATGCGATGATCAAAACGAATTCGATTCTGTTAAGTCCGATCATCAATTTTCTCTATGCATTGGCGATTGCGTTGGCGTTGACTTTGTTTGGGATCGATGCGTTGCATTCTCCCGTAGAAGTTGGACTGATCTATGCATTTACGACCTATGTCCAGGGATTTTTTAATCCAATGTCTCAAATGATGGACTTTTTGAGCACCTTTACAGATGGGATGGTTGCCGGTAGTCGTATTTTGAAAATCATGGATACAGAAGAATATGCACCGCAACAAAATCCTGGAGCAGATCAAGCGATTACTTCAGGTAAGATCGAGTTTCGCAATGTAAGCTTTTCTTATGATGGAGAGCACAATGTATTGAACAATATCTCTTTTGTCGCTAATCCGGGTGAGACCGTTGCATTAGTGGGGCACACCGGAAGCGGAAAAAGCTCGATCATCAACGTATTGATGCGGTTTTACGAATTTTATGAAGGCCAGATCTTGATTGATGATCATGACATTCGAGAATATCCAATGGAAGAGTTACGTAAGAAAATGGGATTGGTCTTGCAAGATGCCTTCTTGTTTTATGGAGATATTGCAGGAAATATCCGGATGATGAATCCAGCTATCACAGATGAACAGATTCGCCATGCAGCTGAGTTTGTTCAAGCAAACAAGTTCATCGATGAATTACCAAAAGGATATCACTCAAAAGTGATCGAACACGGTGCCAGCTATTCTAGTGGACAACGACAGCTGATCACTTTTGCGCGAACAATCGTGACAGATCCTAAAATACTAGTATTGGATGAAGCAACAGCAAATATCGATACTGAAACCGAAGGATTGATCCAAGAAGGATTGGCAAAAATGCGACAAGGACGGACAACGATAGCGATTGCCCATCGGCTGTCCACGATTCGGGATGCAGAATTGATTTTAGTTTTAGACAAAGGTCATATAGTAGAGCGTGGGAATCATGAAACACTTCTAGCGCAAAATGGTTTGTATGCAGATATGTACAAACTGCAAAGCAGTGGTGTGTAAAAAGAGGTTGTGACAGTAGCATAGTAGCATTTTGTCCTAAGCGCTAGAGCGAAAATAAAACAGAGCTTCCCAGATTCTTCATCTGTGAGCGTTAGTGGCGTAGTCACCCGATTTAAAAAAGACGACGACAGCTAGTCAAAAGTGCCTAATAGCCACTAAGAAAGCGTTGACAAAAGCGTTTGCTTTCGATAATATAAAGAAAACGATACAACTTGGATAGTGATTGCCTGATGCAAGCTAAACCTGATGAGTCTCCCATGGTTCCATGGACGGCTTTTTGGGTTTTTCTTTTTGTTTTGAATACAGCCCTATATATCATGGAAAGGAGCAAAACATGCTGATTGAGAAAGTACTGAATAACAACGTCGTAATAACCAGGGATGAAAGAAATCAGGAAATGATCGTGATGGGAAAAGGTTTGGCATTCAAAAAGAAAGTGGGTGACCCGATTTTTGACTCATGCATCGACAAAAAATTTCAGTTGACAAATGACGGGCTTTCACAACAGTTCCAAGAATTGGCACAAGCGATTCCTCTTGAGTACTTAGAAATTTCTTGTGAAATCATTGAATATACAAAAGAGGCTCTACAAGTCCAGTTGAATGATTCTGTGTATATTGCATTGACGGATCATTTGTATACGGCTATCGAACGTCACAAAATGGGAATATTTGTACCAAATGTATTGCTGTATGATATCAAACAACTATTTCCTAAAGAGTATGCCATCGGGAAAAAAACAGTGAAGAAAATCTCGGATAAATACCACATCAAGTTATCAGAAGATGAAGCCGGATTTATCGCATTGCATTTAGTCAATGCACAAGGCATTCAAAGCCAACAAAACAATACCTACCTGTTTACTATAACAATACAGGATATTCTAAATATCGTCCGCTATTACTATAAGATTACATTTGATGAAGATTCAGTCCATTTTTTTCGATTCGTCACACACTTACGTTTTTTTCTGACACGCGTCCTAGATGGAGAAAAATCAGAAGTGGGAGAAGTTTCTGAGGAATTGTTTCAGGTTATTCAAAAAAAATATAAGGATACGTTTGGTTGCGTTGAGAAAATAGCAGACTTTTTAGCCGAGACGTTCAACTACCAGATGTCCACGGACGAAAAAATGTATTTAACGATCCATACTGCGCGTTTAGTGCATGAGAATCGTTGTAAATAAATAAAAAAAGGAGGATAAATTAACAAGAACGTATGAAATAAGGGTAGTGACATTCAGTTGGCTAAACCTTCCACTAATAAATTGGAGGGAATAGAAATGGGAAAATACCAAGAATTAGCGAGAAAAATCGTAGAAAATGTCGGCGGGAAGGAAAATATCAATGGTTTGACACATTGTATCACAAGGCTTCGTTTCAAATTAAAAAACGAAGAAAAAGCAAATGATGAGATCTTGAAAAATATGGACGGTATTGTAACGGTAATGCGAGCGGGAGGGCAGTATCAAGTTGTCATCGGGAATCATGTGCCAGTCGTGTTTGAAGAGGTTATAAAAGCAGGAAACCTTACTTTTGATGAGGCTGTTTCAACAGAAAAAATGAGACCGTTTGATATGCTTATTGATGGAATATCGGGCTGTTTCCAACCATTCCTTGCTATCCTAGCTGCTGGCGGGATGATTCGTGGACTGACAGCATTCCTTGTCTTCTTAGGCGCGTTTGACCGCGGTTCTGGCACATTTGTTATGTTTGATAATATCGGTGATTCTGTATTCCAATTTATGCCTGTTATTATCGGTTTAACAGCTGCCCGTAAATTTAAAGTAAATGAATTCGTAGGGATGTTGCTTGGCGCAGCATTAATGAATCCTAGCTTGTCGCTGGAAGCTTTGAGTGGTGCAGCAGAAGCACCACTAACGACCATATTTTCTGGCACTATTTTTGAAGCACCTATTTATCAAACAGTATTCGGCATTCCCTGGATTGCGCGTAACTACGCTTCTTCTGTCATTCCCATTATCTTTATTGTGTTGTTAGCTAGCCAAATTCAGAAACCAATTAAAAAGTTAGTACCTGAGATGATCGCGAATTTCTTCGTTCCATTCTTCACCGTTCTTATTACAATGCCTTTAGGTTTTTTACTCGTTGGACCAGTATTCACATTCGCAACTGATATTTTAATGGCTGGATTTGAAACACTTTTAGCACTTTCGCCAGTTATTTATGGAGCAATCGTAGGCTTCTTCTGGCAAATTCTGGTGATGTTTGGTCTCCATTGGGCAATCGTACCAATGGGATTGATGCAATTTTCTGTGAATGGTTGGCAAAATATTATGACACCTGTTGCAGTAGTGTCTTTTGGACAAACTGCAGCACTTACCGCACTCTACTTTAAGCTTAGAAATCCAAAAGACAAAGCAATTGCAATACCAGCCATTGTTTCTGGTATTGTGGGGATTACAGAGCCAGCTATTTATGGGTTTACATTACCACGTAAAAAAATATTTATTTTTACCTGTGTCGGTGGTGCGTTAGGGGGCGCGTATAGTGGGTTAATGAATTTAACTTCTTGGAATCAAGGTGGACTAGGCATCTTTACAATTCCCAACTATATTAGACCAGATGGTGATTTAACAGATGTGATTAATGTATTGATTGGGATCGCCATTGCGATGGTGGTATCCTTTGCGCTGACTTTTTTCTTTTGGAAGGAGGAAGCAGGTGAAACAGATGACAGACAGAAAAGATCAGGTAAAGAAATTGTAAAAACACCGATACAAGGACAAATCGCTCCACTGAAAGCAGCAAAGGATGCAGCTTTTGCACAAGGAACACTAGGTCGAGGAATCTTGATCTACCCTGAAAAAGGAGAAGTACGTGCCCCTTTTGACGGAACAGTCATGACCCTGTTCCCCACGAAACATGCAATCGGAATGGTTTCTGAAACAGGTCTGGAATTGCTGATTCATGTCGGATTGGATACTGTTCAGTTGGAAGGGAAATATTTTGAAAGCTTGGTGCAGCAAGGAGAAAGAGTGAAACAAGGCGATCTGTTGCTCCGCTTCGACAAAAAGAAAATCGAAAAGGAAGGATACAGTTTAGAAACACCTGTAATCGTCACCAATTACATGGATTATTTGGATATTTTGGAAAATCAAGGGGAGACGGTCGGGCCAGACGATGCACTTATCACCGCACTGACCTGAACGGTTAGGTGAAAGAATGGAATAGACTTAACTATTCTTTTTAGTCCACTTCTTTATTTTCAAAATTGAAAGGCTCTTTCATGATGGCTGAGCTGATAGGGCGTTTATCAAATTTTTGTCCTACAGAAATTAGATGGACTAAATTCTGTTGATAATTTTCTGCAAAAACACAACTATATAACACGTCTAGAAGATAACAAATCGATGTATTGATCGTAAAATTACCAATTTTTGAATACAGTCGTTCGCGTGTCGTAAGTCGCAAAGCGGCTGTACTCATTGAGGATAGCGTTGAATCACCGATACTGGTCAAAGCTAAAATTGGAACATGATTTTGTTTCAATATTTCTGCGGTACGAAGGATCACATTGTTTTCACCCGTATAAGAAATCAGAATCCCGCACATATCACTCGTGCAATTGTACGCTTCATAGAACGATTCACCAAAAGTGGTGACAATCGTGACATCCATTTTGATGCGCTTCATTTTCAGCATGAAATCTTGAGAAATCAAAGTATTCGAGTTACTGGCGAAAATCACGATTTTTTTTGCTTGAAGCATTAGTTGTTTGGCTTTTTGCAGTTGGTCATGATGAATGAGAGAAAGTGTATCTTGAATCGTCATCTGTTCTAAAGAAGCCATTTTATTTGCGATCGTCATAATACCGTCTGTGGTGGAAAAAGGAAGATTCGCATCTACGTCTTGAAAATTCCCTTCAAGATAGGCTGTTTCAGCTAAAAAAGCATTACGAAAACTGACCCAGCCATCAAAACCCATTTTTTTTGCTACACGGATGAGTGTGGACGGGTGGATATAACATCGCTCAGCAATCTCTTGGATGGTCATTTCGCCAAGTGCTGGAGAATCGCTTAAGAGAAACTGAATCACTTCATTTTCTGAAGGAGAAAAGGAGATTTCTTTGATTTTTTCACGTAATAACATGTAGATACCTTCTTCTAGTTTTTTTACGTAAATTATAACTTTTTTGAAAATGATTTGTAAACGGATTTATGTTATATAGCTTAATAAAGTCATTTTTTGACAAGATATTTACAAAAATCCAGTAGAAAACACTAACTTTTGTAAATGTTACTGGAAAGAAACGAATTTCTATTGTTTGTTTTGTTTACAAAAAAGATAATAAAAGTGTAAAAAGCAAAGGAGTGAGAACATGGCAAAAGGAATCAAAATCGCTACGATTGGTGGAGGCAGCAGTTACACCCCCGAGTTGATGGAAGGATTTATCAAAAGATATGAGGAATTACCGATACGAGAAATCTGGCTCGTAGATGTAGAAGAAGGAAAAGAAAAGCTTGAGATCGTCAGTCAGATGTCTCAGCGTATGTGGGATGCTTCTCCGTATGAAGTCAAGATCTATGCAACTTTGGATCGGGAAGAAGCATTGAAAGATGCGGATTTTGTTACGACTCAGTTTCGTGTCGGTCAATTAGATGCACGAATCAAAGACGAGCGGATCCCTAGTTATTATGGGATGATTGGGCAAGAAACAAATGGTGCTGGCGGGATATTCAAAGCTTTTCGTACCGTTCCAGTGGTTTTGGCAATCGTTGAAGACATGAAGCGTTTATGTCCAAATGCTTGGCTGATCAATTTCGCGAACCCAAGCGGGATGGTGACAGAAGCAGTTATCAGATATGGCAAATGGGATAAAGTGATCGGATTATGCAATGTGCCAGTAATGGCGACGATGACAGAACCAGCAATGCTTGGCAAGAAAAAAGAAGAGCTGATCTACAAGTTTGCCGGTCTAAATCACTTCCATTGGCACAAAGTAGCAGATAATAAAGGAAATGACCGCACAGCAGATTTGATTGATCGTTTATACGATGAAGACAATGGATTGCCGAAAAATATCTTTGACATCCCGTTTTTCAAAGAACAATTAAAACAAATGAACATGATCCCTTGTGGCTACCACCGCTATTACTACCGTGAAGAAGAAATGTTGGAACATGCTTTAGAAGAATATCAAACGATTGGTACAAGAGCGCAACAAGTGAAAGAAACAGAAGCAGAGCTGTTTGAATTATACAAAGATCCAGAATTGGATCATAAACCTGAACAATTGCAAAAACGAGGTGGTGCTTATTATTCAGATGCTGCCTGTGAAACGATTGCTTCGATCTATGGAAATAAAGAAACACAGATCGTGGTGTCTACAAAGAATGATGGAGCTGTTCCTGATCTGCCGGCAGATTGTGTAGTAGAAGTCACTGCCTATGTTGGCGCACAAGGCGCACGAAATGTAGCGTTTGATTCCCTTCCTGCTGCTGAAAGAGGCTGGTTGCAAGTAATGAAGAATATGGAATTGCTGACGATCGAAGCAGCCGTGACTGGTGATTATGGAACAGCTTTACAAGCGTTTACGATCAATCCGCTTATACGATCAGGAAAGACAGCAAAACGGATCATGGATGAGTTGTTTATTGCACATCAGCAGTATTTACCGCAATTCAAGGAAACAATCAGCCGGTTAAAAGCAGAAGGAATCGAAGTCCAAGATGAACTGGCAAGAGAATTGTCAAGCAATACACATGTAATGGAGGAAGTATGATGGGATTCAGAAAAGATTTTTTATGGGGCGGTGCTACAGCAGCCAATCAATGCGAGGGTGGTTATGATGAAGGCGGACGTGGGTTAGCGAACGTAGATGTTGTGCCAATCGGAAAAGACCGTTTTCCTGTCATTACTGGAAAAAAGAAAATGTTTGAATTTGATAAAGATCATTTTTATCCAGCAAAAATTGCGATCGATATGTATCATCATTATAAGGAAGATATTGCTTTGTTTGCAGAAATGGGGTTCAAGACTTATCGGATGTCCATTGCTTGGAGTCGTATTTTTCCAATGGGCGATGAAAATGAGCCAAATGAATCTGGTTTGAAATTTTATGAGGATGTCTTTAAAGAATGTCAAAAGTACGGGATCGAGCCGCTTGTGACGATTACACATTTTGATTGTCCGATGCATTTGATCAAAGAATATGGTGCGTGGCGTTCTAGAGAACTCGTTGGTTTTTATGAAAATCTGTGCCGAGTCATCTTCAATCGCTATAAAGGACTTGTCAAATATTGGTTGACATTCAATGAGATCAATATGATCCTTCATGCACCATTCATGGGCGCAGGGCTGTATTTTGAAGAAGGAGAAAATGAAGAACAAATCAAATATCAAGCGGCACATCATGAGTTGGTTGCAAGTGCCATCGCAACGAAGATCGCTCATGAAGTAGATCCGGAGAACAAAGTAGGCTGTATGCTGGCAGCAGGAGCATATTATCCATACACTTGCAATCCTGAAGATGTTTGGGCTTCTAGAAAATCAGATCGAGAAAATTATTTCTTCATTGATGTCCAGTCACGAGGAGAATATCCCGCTTATACATTGAAAGAAATGGAACGAAATGGCATTCAGATCAAAATGGAACCTGGGGATGCCGCATTGCTGAAAGAACATACTGTTGATTTTATCTCCTTTTCTTATTATTCTTCTCGAGTTTCGACTACTGACAACGAACTCTTGGAACAGACTGCAGGAAATATCTTTGCTTCTGTCAAAAATCCATATCTGGAAGCAAGTGAATGGGGTTGGCAAATTGATCCATTAGGCTTGAGAATAACGATGAATGATATTTATGATCGTTATCAAAAACCACTATTTATTGTAGAAAACGGCTTAGGTGCAGTCGATACGCCCGATGAGAATGGTTATGTGGAAGATGACTATCGAATCGACTATCTGGCAGCACATATCCAGGCAATGAAAGATGCAGTAGAATTAGATGGAGTCGATCTATTAGGCTATACGACTTGGGGATGTATTGATTTAGTATCAGCTGGTACAGGTGAGATGAAGAAAAGGTACGGATTCATTTATGTCGATCGTGACAACGAAGGAAATGGCACATTAGCCCGTTCGAAGAAGAAATCATTCAACTGGTATAAAAAAGTAATTGATTCAAATGGAGAAAATCTTTCGAATGATTGATCAATGATTTGTAAAAGTCTATTGTTTTTCAGCGGATTTTTCGAGTATAATAAAGCTATTCGAGAAACGCAAGCAGAACAATAGACTTTTTTTCGCATTGGCTGTAAAGTATGCTTACTTGATTAAGTAAAGGAGAATCTACATATGTATGATGTAATCGTTATTGGCGCAGGTCCTGCTGGGATGACTGCTGCTTTATATGCTTCACGTTCAAACTTATCCGTATTGATGATCGAACAAGGCGCCCCTGGCGGCCAAATGAACAATACGGCAGAAATCGAAAACTATCCTGGTTTCGATTCAATCATGGGTCCTGATCTAGCTTATAAGATGTATGAAGGTGTTTCAAGATTTGGGACAGAAAATGCTTATGGAATCGTGCAAGATATCAAGGATCACGGCAGCCACAAAGAAGTTATTTGTGAAGATAAAACTTACGAAGGAAAAACAGTCATTATCGCAACAGGCTGTATCCACCGTAAATTAGGCGTACCTGGCGAGGAAGAATTTGCTGGACGTGGCGTTTCTTACTGTGCAGTTTGTGATGGTGCGTTTTTCCGTAACAAACGTCTAGTAGTGATCGGAGGAGGAGACTCAGCAGTAGAAGAAGCCATCTATTTGACACAATTTGCTTCTGAAGTAGTCATCGTCCACCGTAGAGATGAATTACGTGCACAAAAGATCATCCAAGACCGTGCATTTGCGAATGAAAAAATTTCCTTTATGTGGGATACAGTCGTTGACGAAATCGTTGGGAATGAAATGGTAGTGACAGGTGTGAAAGCACGTAATGTCAAAACCGGCAATGAGTTTGATTTGGCAGCAGACGGAGTATTCATCTATGTTGGACTGGATCCATTAACTGCACCATTTAGAGAAGCAGGGTTGACGAACGAAGCTGGCTGGATTCCAACAGACAACGAAATGAAGACGAATATACCAGGCGTTTTTGCCATCGGAGATGTTCGTGAAAAAGATTTGCGACAAATCACTACTGCTGTTGGTGATGGTGGGATCGCTGGACAACAAGTGTATAAATACTTGGAATCTTTAGAAGAAACAACTGCATAAGTTTAAAAAGAGTGGAAGAACGGTTTCAATTGTTCTTTTACTCTTTTTTTTCGCGTGAAATCTACTGAATCCGATTTATGCGAATACTTGCAACCGTGCTTGATAAAAGAATCCTTTCTTGATTTAAGCGTTTTTTAGACCTCGTACTTTCATATCTAATAAGTGAATGCTATACTTATTAAGAACCATATTTCAGAAAGAGGTGTTATTTTCATGTCTTGGGAACAAGTGTATGAACAATGGGTACATGAAGAAAATTTAGAAGAAAACTTAAAAAAACAATTAAATGATCTGGGTGAAGATCCTGAAAAACTTGAAGATGCTTTTTATGCACCGTTGGAATTCGGTACTGCAGGCATGCGGGGAATCTTAGGGCCTGGGATCAATCGAATGAACATCTATACGGTAAGACAAGCAACAGAAGGACTTGCACGTTTCATGGATACACAAGGCGAAGAAACAAAACGCCGAGGTGTCGCTATCGCTTATGACTCACGCCATCAATCACCAGAATTTGCCATGGAAGCAGCCAAAACATTAGCACATCACAATATCCCATCTTATGTATTCGAAAGTCTACGTCCAACACCAGAGCTTTCTTTTGCAGTCCGTCATTTGAAGACGTTTGCGGGAATCATGGTAACCGCATCCCACAATCCAGCAGCTTACAACGGATATAAAGTCTACGGAGAAGATGGGGGACAAATGCCTCCTGCAGACGCAGATGCATTGACGAAATATGTCCGTGAAGTCAGCAATCCGTTAAAAGTTGAAGTATTATCTGACGAAGAAGCTGAACATAGCGGATTGATCACGATCATCGGAGAAGAAGTGGATGCCGCTTATCTAGAAGAAATCAAAGCAGTAACGATTGATCATGAATTGGTGGAAACAATGGGGAAAGATTTGAAACTTGTGTACACACCACTTCACGGAACAGGAAAAATGTTGGGCGAACGTGCGTTGAAACAAGCTGGATTCGAACAATTCGTACTAGTTCCAGAACAAGCTGTCGCAGACCCAGATTTCACTACAGTCAAATCACCAAATCCAGAAGAACACTCTGCTTTTGAGTATGCGATACGACTTGGCGAGAAAGAAGGCGCTGATTTGCTGATTGCAACAGATCCTGATGCAGACCGTTTAGGTGCAGCCGTTCGTTTGCCAAATGGCTCCTATGAAGTTTTGACCGGAAACCAAATCGGAGCACTGTTTGCTCAATATATTTTGGAAGCACACCAATCGCGAGGCACTTTACCTGAAAACGCAGCGGTATTGAAATCGATCGTTTCTAGCGAATTACCTACAGCAATTGCGGAACACTATGGGGCTACCATGTTCAATGTATTGACAGGATTCAAATTCATTGCTGAAAAAATTCAACAATTTGAAGAAGATCATTCCCATACTTTTATGTTCGGATTCGAAGAAAGTTACGGTTATTTAGTTAAACCTTTCGTTCGCGACAAAGACGCGATCCAAGCATTGCTCTTATTAGCAGAAGTAGCAGCTTACTATAAAAAACAAGGCAAAACGTTGTATGACGGCTTGCAAACGATTTTTGAAACCTATGGCTACTACGCAGAAAAAACGATTTCTGTGACAATGAGCGGACAAGAAGGCTCTGCGAAAATCTCTGCTTTGATGGAAAAATTCCGTGAAGAAGCACCAACAGAATTTGCCGGAGCAAAAGTCATCCAAACAGAAGACTTCAAAGAGTTGACGAGAACAAACCGTGAAGGAAATGTAGAAAAACTAACGACACCGCCATCTGATGTATTGAAGTATACGCTGGAAGAAAATGGCTGGATCGCTATCCGTCCTTCAGGAACTGAGCCGAAAATCAAGTTTTATATCGGTGTAAAAGGAAACTCTTCAGAAGACGCAGCTGAAAAAGTAGCCGCTTATGAAGCGATTATCCAAAAGATGACAGAAGAATAAAAAAACTTGAGACTGATGGAAAAAGTGGTAAACTTTAGAAGTCAGTCTTTTTTCAAGTTGGAGGTGAATGGATTGCCAGACACGCAAAAAACAAAAGTAGAGAAAGTCAGCCAACTATTCAAAATGTTGAGTGACCCCACTCGTCTCAAAATTCTGCTGTATCTGAAAGACGGGGAACAAAATGTGACAGCAATCACCCAAGCAGTGGAAATGGAACAATCTGCTGTATCGCATCAACTGCGTTTATTAAGAGAAAACCATGTCGTCAAGTCCCATCGTGAGGGAAAAGCGATTTTGTATAGTCTTGATGATTCTCACGTACTGGATATTTTGAACCAGACACTCAAACATGTGGAACATCAATAACGATAGGTGCAAATAGAGACAAACTGGACTGTGTCAACGAATCTTCTTCGCTGACACAGTCCAGTTTTTTTAAAGAAAAATTGTTAGTCTGTTTCTTCGGTGGTTTCAGTTCCATAATAACTATGGTCTTCTAGGTCTAAAGCATTCAAAATAAGCGAAGCTGTTTCTTCAATAGATAAAGAAGCGACATTGATTACTACGCAGCCCAATTTTTCATAAAGATCATTCGCAAAATCGAGTTCAGCTCGTATTTTTTCGATATCGGAATAAGCAGTATCAGGATTTAATCCGTAAGAGCGCATCCGTTCTTTACGGATATTGTTTAAAATATCTGGGTTATTCGTCAGTCCCACGATTTTTTTAGGATCGATCTCCCAAAGCTGTTTGGGAATATGTGCTTGTGGGATCAAAGGTAGATTGGCAACTTTTAAATTTTTGTTAGCTAAAAACAAGCTCAAAGGCGTTTTGGAAGTTCGGGATACGCCTAGCAAAACGACATCTGCTTCTAGAAACCCACGAGGATCTTTCCCGTCATCGTATTTTACAGCAAATTCCATTGCTTTGATCCGTTTGAAATAGTTCTCATTCAATAAATGAAGGGCGCCAGGTTGCCGAATGGGCTTGATACCAGTTAAGCGCTCGATTTCTGATATCGGCGGAGTCATCACATCAAAACTAAATAATTGATGTTCTTCACAAAAAGAACGCGTCATCTCGATCAATTCTTGATTGATCAATGTGTGCAGGACAAGAGCTTTTTCTTCTAGTGCATCTTGCAGTGCCTGCATCAATGTTTTCTCATCTGTCACAAATGTTCTGCGGAATAAATTGAACTCAACGCTAGGATATTGGGCCATAGTGGCTTGCGCTAATTTTGTCGCAGTTTCTCCAGCAGAGTCGGAGATGACAAAAAAAGTAACGATTTCTGTAGAATCGGAAGACATGGATAAAACCTCACTTGCATTTTTTTTATGTTTATTATACCATACTCTAGAATGTGTACTTCGTAATCATTTTGATTTGGAGGAATAAGTCATGAAAAAACAGACATTGATCGAACAATCACTAGAAACATTGAAAAATAACGGTTTTAAATATACTAAAAAAAGAGAAGCATTGTTAACTTATTTAGTGAAGCGCAATCGCTACGTATCAGCTAAAGAAGTTTTTGACTATATGAATCAGGAATTCAAAGGAGTAAGTTACGATACGATTTATCGAAATCTCCATGATTTTGCAGAAATCGATTTACTGGAAGAAACCGATTTAAATGGAGAGATGAAGTTTCGTTTTCATTGCTGTCAAGGGGAAATCGGCCATCACCATCACTTTATCTGTACGGTGTGCGGAACAACGAAAGAAATCCATATGTGTCCAATGAATTATTTCGAAGAACAGCTCGGTGGATGTACGATCGAAGGGCATAGATTCGAGATTTTCGGAAGATGTGAAAATTGTCAATAAGGATTTAAATAAAATAACATTTGATAATTTTAAAAAAAAGCAAGATTTCCTTGACGGTCAAAACAGCATTAGATATAATATTTACAGGACAGTCTTGTTTTTTGAGATATATTTCAATAACAATTACGGTTACTTTTTAAGCTCGGAGGGAGGGAATTAACATGTCAAAAACAGTCGTTCGCAAAAACGAATCACTTGACGATGCTCTTCGTCGCTTCAAACGTTCCGTGTCAAAAGCGGGTACTTTACAAGAATCTCGTAAACGTGAATTCTACGAAAAACCAAGTGTAAGACGCAAGAAAAAATCTGAAGCAGCTAGAAAACGCAAAAAATTCTAGTTCTGTGATGAATTGGAGTTGGTAGTGTGTCACTACTAAGTAGATTAAACGATGACATGAAAACAGCGATGAAAGCGAAAGATAAGGAATCTTTACAAGTCATCCGAATGATCAAGTCATCTATACAAAACGAGCAGATTAAAGAAGGTCACGACTTGACAGAAGAAGAAGAATTAACGGTGTTGTCTCGCGAAATGAAACAGCGACGTGATTCTTTGCATGAGTTTGAAGAAGCAGGACGTGACGATTTAGCTGAAAAAGTAAAAAGTGAAATTGTGATAGTCGAAAAATACATGCCGGAACAACTTTCCGACGAAGAAATTCGACAACTTGTTCAAGAAGCAATCACACAAACTGGTGCTTCATCAATGAAAGAATTTGGCAAAGTCATGGGTGCGATCATGCCTAAAGTCAAAGGAAAAGCAGATGGAAACCAAGTAAATGCCATTGTGAAAGAACTATTACAATCTTAATTTTATCATTTAAACTGCGGACAATCATTGTCCGCAGTTTTTTTGTGCTCGTAAAAAAGAAATCTAAAAAATAGCTAGACGAAAGAATAGGATTCTTTCATCTAGCTGGTTTTTTCCTGTTTAATATTTCTTATGTTAAATTGTGTTTGATCTGGTTATTCTTCTGGTAGTTCATTTGCTTCTTGTTTGTACCCTGATAGGCGATAGGCGTAATAGAAGAGTAAGCTGCCAGCGTAACCAAGTAACGTTGGGACCATCCAGCCAAGTCCTAATGCAGCAAAAGGAACGTGATGATGATAAAATTCGAGCATGCTTGCTACAACTCTTTGTTGACTCACTAAAGCAGGCGAATTTGCCAGCATATCCAATACGGCGGGAACAGCAGCAAACAACATCGTTACTTGATAGACAAATGGTGTCTTTTGGAAAAATTTTGCTGTTAAGGAAAGCAAGATCAACGCAAGCGACAATGGATACAAAAGCATCAATACTGGTAAAGACCATTGGATGATATTGTCCAAACCAGCATTTGCAACGACAAAAGAGACGAAAGTCGTTAACCGCAGCCATGTCATATAACTGACTTTAGGGAACAGTTTATGGAAATCTTGTGCAAAAGAAACAACGAGTCCCATAGCGGTAGTGAAGACACCTAATGTGACCATCACTCCTAAGAAGCTAGCGCCGAAGTTACCTAAATAAAAATTAGTGATCTGAGAAAGTGCAGTTCCGCCATTTTCTGATAAAGACATCTTATTCAAACTCATCGCACCGAGAAGAACAAGACCAAAATAGATCATGACTTCTAGCGCAACGCTCAGGCTACCAGCTTTTGCTGTTAATTCTGTGACTTTTTTATCTTTGAAACCAAGGTCACGGACTGCATGGACAAAAGTGACACTTAAGGCAAGCAAGGCTACTGCATCAACCGTGTTATAACCTTCTAGGACACCATTTGTTAAAGCGTTTGTTTGGTAAGTATCTGCAGCAGATTGATTTAGATTTCCCATTGGGTGGAATAAAGAAACGACAAAAATGATTGCTAATAATGCAAGAAACAAGGAGTTTAGATACTTTCCGACGTATTTGACCAACCGTGTGGGATGGACAGTAAGGAAATAAGCAAGTAAAAAGAAAAGAGCAGAGAATAAAAACATACCTAATGAATTATATTTTTCAGGCAAAAATGGTTTAGCAGCCATTTCAAAAGCAGTAGCAGCTGTCCGTGGTGTACCGAAAAATGGTCCGATCGTCAAATGAACAAGGATTAAGAACAAGGCAGCATACCATTTTCCGACAGGTTTAGCTAAGTCATACAGACCATCACTTTTTGTCACTACTACAGCTAAGATAGCTAGTAATGGGAAAAGAGCGCCTGAGATGGCAAATCCTACGCCAGCACTGACCCAGTTTGCGCCAGCCATTTGACCTAAGTGGACAGGAAAGATTAGATTACCTGACCCGAAGAACATCCCGAAGATAAGTGAACTGACCATCAATAGTTGTTTCCATGAATAAGTTTTTGTTTCTTCCATAAATTTTTCCTCCAATAATTATCATTTTGATTGACGATATAGACGTTGCAGCAATTAGTAATGCCACTAATATCAGATTCCATGAAAACCACCACCTTAAAATATAAAAAAAAGCCCTTTTCCACTTGGGAAAAGGGCTCTAGATTCTAGAACGGTACCACCTTTTTTCGCTTAAAAAAGCTTCTTCATTCACGGACGCTTTTTGATAAAGTTATCCGCTAGCCTGATAATGGAGGCAGCCACAATGATCTACGTTTTCGACATTGACTCGGAAATGATGTTCGTCTATTCGATTTATTGTCATTTCTCACTTACATGACTCACTGGGAATAAATCGTTGAATAGCCTACTGTTTTCCTCGACGCTTTGCTGTATGTTTATTTGTTGACGTAATAATACACCTGTTTTTTTTGAAATGCAAGAATATTTTAACTATTTTGTTTTCTTTTTTTGAAACAAGAAAAATACCTAGAGAATACCTGCTGAATGAAACGGAATATTTTGTTCTCCACTTTCATATAACTTACATTCTCAGATTCTTTTTATCAAAACGAGACCTTTAGCGAATGAAAAACGGCTATTTTTTAACGTTTCTTGGTACGTATGGTTAAGCGACTCTTTTACAACCTTTTCTTATTTGCTATATAGTTTCTTCTGAGTATGGTAAAATAGGAAAGAATGAATCGAAAAAAAGGGGATGTCTATTTTTGACGGAAGAGTCTAGTTCTTTAGAGATTAGATTGACAGCTGCTGATGATGTCAGCATGCTTTTAGGTGCACACGACAAGCATATAAAACTGATCGAGGAAACAACGGAAACAACCATCCATACACGTGGAGAAATCATTCAGATCATTGGTGAACAATCCCAGATTTCCTTGGCTGCCTCAGTCATTCGGACATTACAGGAATTGATCAAACGAGGAATCCACGTAAGTACACCAGATGTTGTGACGGCACTGAAAATGGGGCAAAAAGGTACATTAGATTATTTTGTTGAGATGTATGAGGAAGAGATCGTCAAAGACCGTAATGGAAAACCTATACGGGTAAAAAACAGCGGTCAAAAGAAATACGTTGAATCGGTAGCCAAACATGACATCGTATTTGGTGTAGGGCCAGCCGGAACAGGGAAAACGTTTCTTGCCGTAGTATTAGCAATTGCTGCCTTAAAAAAAGGCGAAGTGCAAAAAATCATTTTGACACGGCCCGCTGTGGAGGCAGGGGAAAACCTAGGCTTTCTACCCGGGGATCTGAAAGAAAAAGTGGATCCTTATCTGCGGCCTGTTTATGATGCTTTATACCAAATTTTTGGATTGGATCATACGAACCGATTGATGGAACGAGGCGTGATCGAAATCGCACCTTTAGCTTACATGCGGGGGCGGACATTGGATGATGCATTCGTTATCTTGGACGAAGCACAAAACACGACAGTCGCTCAGATGAAAATGTTCTTGACCCGTCTCGGTTATCAATCAAAAATGATTGTCAATGGGGATACAAGTCAGATAGACTTGCCTCGAGGGACGACAAGTGGTCTTGTTCATGCAGAACGAACACTAAAGCAAATCAAAAAAATCGATTTTGTTAATTTTGAAGCAAGTGACGTTGTTCGGCACCCTGTAGTTGCCGAAATCATCAAAGCTTATGAAAAGGCGGATCTTCATCAAGAATAAGCTTTGCTTAGGAGGATAAGCACATGTTGAATAAAACACTGCAGAAACTACAAGAAAAACTCGGAAAGGCAGCATTGCCTTTCCTTCTGTTCTTGTTTTTTATCATTGTCTGCGGCGTTACATTTAGTAGTGTCAAACAAAAGGCCAATGATTTTAGAGAAGGCCAAGTAGCAGAAGAGAGTATCCGTGCGAATAAAACGATCGAGAACACGGAAGAAACCGAACAAAGAAGAAAACTGGCAGCAGAAGCAGTGACTCCAGAATATACTTATCAAAAAGATCTGGCAGATGACCAGAACAATCGGATCAAGCAATTATTCGAATTGATCGATAAGACGAATGATACCATCAACAAATCTTATAATGACAAGGTAGATAAGGCGAAGGAAGATGAAAATATCCCGAAACCTACTACAGAAGAGCGGATTGCTACACTGAAGAAAAATTTTGAAAACGTGAATGCAGAAAACGTTGCGTTTTACCAAAAACTGCCGAACAATTTTTATTCGACGATATTTGAAATGACTGAAACGGAAATTCACACGGTTAGGGATGAAAGTTTGAAGCTCATTGACGAACAGATGAGTAAACAAGTTCGTGAAAGCGAATTGGAAGCTTTTAAACAAGAAGCAGAAGATCAGATTCAATATTTGAATGTCACAACAGAGCAGCAACAAATGATTCGCTACTTAGTGGATCAAGGCATTGTAGTCAATGATGTATTGAATGAGAAAAAGACAGAAGAATTAAAACAATCTGCACGAGAAGCTGTACAACCAGTGATGATCTTCCAAGGAGAAATCATTGTTCGCGAAGGAAATCAAATTGATGCTTCAGCGATGAAAAAATTGGAATTACTAGGATTGACGAATCAAACGACTTCGATTTTCCCACTCATTGCCATGGTTTTAGCTGTTTTGCTTCAAATCGGTGTACTGATTTATAATTCACTCCAATTTCAAAATGCAGGAGAAAGAACAAAATACGTACTTTTCTACGTGACAGCAATGTCAGTCAGCGTCGTACTAATGAAATTTTTCCAACTCTTCCAAACAGAACAAGCTGCTTATATTCCGCTGTTTTACCCCGCGGCTTTTGCTCCACTTGTTTTAAGCTTTTTCTTGAATCGAAGAGCAGGGATCATGGCTGGTATTTTCCAAGCAGTATCCGCACTTTTCATTTTTTATGATTCGATTGGCACGAACTTTCTGACAGTTATTTTGATGTCCTATGTATTTTCTGGTCTCATGGCAACGATCGTCAGACGCAAACGGATCTCAGAACAAGGGTTATCCGCTGCTATGTGGGTCATTATTTTTCCTGTGATGATGGATGTCATTTTGATTATCTACCAAGGAATGAGCTTTGGGGATGCAACGACTTGGTTAACGCTAGTCTGCGGATTCACAGGTGCATTGTTCTCATTCTTGCTGACGATAGGTCTGCACCCCTATATTGAATTGATGGTCAATGATGATAGTGTGATCGTATTAAATGAACTCAGCAATCCTAATCATCCTTTATTGAAACAGTTGCTGGAAGAAGCACCAGGTACGTATCACCATAGCATGATGGTAGCCAATCTAAGTGCTAATGCTGTAGCAGAAATCGGTGGACGTTCTTTACTAACTCGAGTAGCTTGCTATTATCATGATATCGGCAAGATCAAACACGCCAGCTTTTTCGTTGAGAACTTGCCTTCAGGAGCGGAAAATCCGCACAATTTCTTATTGCCAGAAGACAGTAAACATATTATCTTTGGACATGTGACAGATGGTGCCAAAATATTGGAAGATTATAATATGCCGCAAATGGTGATCGATATTTGCAGACAGCATCATGGAACCACGCTGATGCGTTATTTCTACGTTAAGGCAAAGGAACGCAACCCGGAAGTCACGGAAGAGCAATTCCGTTATCCTGGACCAAAACCTCAAAGCCGTGAAGCAGGAATCGTCAATATAGCTGACAGTTGTGAAGCGGCAGTACGGGCAATGGACCATCCAACGAGCGAAAAAATCGAAAGTTTTGTCCATAATCTTATAGAAGAGCGTATTTCCGATGGACAATTGGACGACAGTGGATTGACGTTAAAAGAAATCCGTAAAGTAGAAAAATCATTGATCAGCGGTTTAAGCAGTACCTTCCATTCTCGGATCAAATATCCTAAAATGAAATCGGAAGTTGAGAAGATAAAAGAAGAACAAGAAGAATAGCAAGAAGAATAGAAAGAAGCGATGTATAATGGATATTACTTTCATGGATGAAACAAACCAAGTATCAGAAGAGAAAATGAAAGAAATCGACGACTTGTTGCAATTTGCAGCATCATATTTAGAGTTGCCAGAAGAAACAGAAATGTCTGTTACTTTCATGGACAACGCAGCAATCCAAGTAATCAATCGTGATTACCGTGGAAAAGATGCACCGACAGACGTCATCAGTTTTGCCTTGGAAGAAGAGGGCGAAGACGAAATCCCAGTGATTTTTGAAGATGGAGAGAATCCATTACCTCGTGTACTGGGAGACATCATGATCTCTACTGAACGTGCTGCAGAGCAAGCAGAAGCTTACGGCCATTCGTATGATCGGGAACTTGGCTTTTTAGCGGTTCATGGATTCTTGCATATCAACGGGTATGACCATATGACACCAGAGGATGAGAAAGAAATGTTTGGTTTACAGAAAGAGATCTTAGATGCCTATGGACTTAAAAGATAAAAACGTAGAGAAAAACAAACATTTCCTGATGTCCGTGGAATTTGCCGTCCAAGGAGTCAAAACCGTTTTTGAGGAAGAACGCAACATGAGGAAACATGTTGCGTTCGGAATCCTCGCTTTGTTTATGGGCGTGATTTTCCAACTTGATCGGATAGAATGGTTATGGCTGCTTTTAGCTGTTTTTCTCGTATGGATAGTAGAGATCATCAATACTGTTTTTGAAAATGTCGTGGACATGTTTACGGATTTTCATTTTCATCCGATTGGGAAAAAAATCAAAGATATGGCAGCTGGAGCAGTTTTAGTGACCGCTTGTTTTGCCGTTATCGTTGGGTTGATTTTATTTGTCCCTAAAATATATCATTTGTTGTTTAATTAAAAAGGAGAACGTATATGCCAGAACATAAATCAGGGTTTGTCGCAATCGTCGGCCGCCCGAATGTAGGAAAATCCACTTTATTGAATCGAATCGTGGGTCAAAAAATTGCCATCATGAGTGATAAGGCACAGACAACTAGAAATAAAATCCAAGGAGTATATACTACACCAGAAGCTCAGTTGATTTTTATTGACACACCAGGAATCCATAAACCAAAGCATCGTTTAGGAGATTTTATGGTAGAAGCAGCTTACAGTGCGTTGAAAGAAGTGGACGCGGTCTTATTTATGATCAGCGCTGATCAAAAACGCGGTCGGGGAGACGATTTTATTATTGAACGTCTAAAAAACGTGCATTCTCCTGTTTATCTGATTATCAATAAAATCGATAAAATCCATCCAGACGAGTTGTTGGGAATCATTGAAGATTATTCAACGCAGATGCCCTTTGCACAAGTGATTCCAATCTCTGCTACAGAAGGAAACAACGTCGAACGTTTGATGGATGTATTAGTCAGTGAAATGCCAGAGGGCCCACAATATTTTCCAGATGATCAAGTGACTGATCATCCTGAATACTTCATCGTTTCTGAATTGATCCGTGAGAAAGTCTTGTTTTTAACACGAGACGAAGTGCCTCATTCTGTCGCAGTCGTTGTTGATTCGATGAAGCGAAACGAGAATGATAAAATCCATATCCAGGCTACGATTATTGTCGAAAGAGATAGCCAAAAAGGAATCATTATCGGCAAAGGCGGAAAAATGCTGAAGCAAGTAGGAACGAAAGCAAGAAAGGATATCGAAAATCTTTTAGGAGACAAAGTCTTTCTAGAACTTTGGGTCAAAGTTCAAAAAGACTGGCGAGACAAAAAAGTCTATCTGCAAGACTTCGGCTACCGAAAAGACGAATACTGATATTCTGAGCTTCTTGTAAGTTAGGTATAGAAATAAACTGGATAAAAATCCGCGTGTTGAGAAAAGCTGCGGAAGATCGCAACATAAATGATCTGGATCGGCAGAATCTGCTTTTCCAGATTTATTTTTTAGGAGGGAGAATATGAGCCAGCTTGCAGAATCAAAAGGCTTGATTTTATCTAGCCGTAATTACAAAGAAAAAGATAAATTAGTCAAAATCTTTACAGAATCTTCTGGCAAAATGATGTTTTATATCAAAGGGATCCATCGGCAAAATCAGCCCTTAGCTCCGGCTTTGCTCCCTTTTACTGAAGCAGTTTATATCGGGAATTTTCGAAGTGAAGGTCTGTCATTTTTAAGCAGTGTCAAAGATGTCCATGCGTTTCGACACATCCAAGAAGACATCTTTTTGAGCGGCTATGGCACATATTTATTGAATCTAGTAGATGCGGCAATCGAAGATCATCAGTACGACCCTCATTTGTTCCAGTTTGCGCAACAAGCACTGCAACGGATGGACCAAGGAGACGATGCAGAAATCATCACGAATATTTTTGAAGTCCAAATACTGCAACGCTTCGGAATTGCACCAATCTGGACACACTGCGTCGTATGCGGGGAAACAAAAGGAAAATTTGACTATTCTTCCAAATATGGTGGTGTGATATGCGAAAGACACTGGTCGATGGACGATCACCGTTATCATGCAGATCCTCGAGCTGTTTATTTCGTTCGGATGTTTTCAGCTATTTCTTATGATAAGATCAGTGGAATCCATCTGAAAGAAGAAACCAAACAAGCAATCCGTGAACTCATCGACCAGCTGTATGATGAATATGTCGGTATCCATTTGAAAAGCAAAAAGTTCATTGATCAAATGAAGTCTTGGGCACACGTATTAAAGACGCCAGAGAAAGACATGTCTGAAAAAGAGACACCTGAAAAAGAAGAATAGTAAATGAAACATACAACAAAAAATCAAAACCATTTGACAAACACAGGGAGTTCCGTCTATTATTAACCGTAGATCAAATAGATCGTTCAGTGAGAGGATCTATTATAGAAACAAGAAAACTGCAAAATGAATACGTACATTGACCAAGATCAGTAAAAAACACGTGGTTTAGCGAGTTCGGGAGAGTGGGAGCCGGACCCAAACGATTTTTGAAGAGGCACTTGCGAGTACGATAAATGAAGCTGCCGAATCTTTATTCGGAAGTAGGGTGGAACCGCGAATTATTCGTCCCTATGTCTGTAATCAGACATAGGGATTTTTTGTCGTTTTCTTTCCTGTATTCTTATTTGACAGCAACGCTTTAAAATTGAAAGGGGCAAAACAGATGAGTAAAAAATTGACCGTCCAAGATATGATTTTAACATTACAAAAATTTTGGTCATCAAACGGCTGCATGCTGATGCAAGCGTATGACACAGAAAAAGGAGCAGGTACGATGAGCCCATATACCTTTTTACGGGCAATCGGACCAGAACCATGGAATGCTGCTTACGTAGAGCCATCTCGCCGACCAGCTGATGGACGTTATGGTGAAAACCCAAACCGTTTGTATCAGCATCATCAATTCCAAGTCGTGATGAAACCTTCACCTGAGAATATCCAAGAGCTTTATTTAGAAAGCTTGCGCCTTTTAGGAATCGATCCATTAGAACACGACATCCGTTTTGTTGAAGACAACTGGGAGAACCCATCCATGGGCTGTGCCGGTGTGGGTTGGGAAGTATGGCTTGACGGAATGGAAATCACACAGTTCACGTACTTCCAACAAGTTGGTGGACTGCCTTGTAAACCAGTCACTTCTGAGATCACTTATGGATTAGAACGTCTTGCTTCTTATATCCAAGAAGTTGAAAGTGTCTATGATTTAGAATGGGCTGATGGCGTGAAATATGGCGAGATCTTCAAACAACCAGAATATGAACATTCCAAATATTCTTTTGAAGTAAGCGACCAAGACTTGCTACTAAGCAACTTTGATCGTTTTGAAAAAGAAGCAAAACGCTGTATCGATGAAAATCTTGTTCATCCGGCGTATGATTATATCTTGAAATGCAGCCATACATTCAACTTATTAGATGCCCGCGGTGCAGTATCCGTAACAGAGCGTGCCGGTTATCTTTCTCGCATCCGCAACATGGCTCGTGCTGTAGCCAAAATCTTTGTGGCAGAACGCGAAAAATTAGGATTCCCTTTGTTGAATAAAAACACAGCAAATCCAGAAACCGTGAAGGAGGCTGAATAAGATGGCAAAAGACTTATTACTTGAAATCGGGCTGGAAGAAATGCCTGCCCATGTTGTCACACCAAGCATGAAACAATTAGAAGAAAAAACAGCAAAATTTTTAGATGAAAACCAATTGACTTATGATACGATCGAAACATTTTCCACACCGCGCCGTTTAGCAATCAAAGTAACAAATATTCCAGAACGACAAGCGGACAGTGAAGAAGAAGTCAAAGGACCAGCCAAAAAAATTGCTTTGGACGCAGATGGAAACTGGACGAAAGCAGCGGAAGGATTTGTCCGCGGACAAGGTCTGACGACAGACGCTATCACTTTTAGAGAATTAAAAGGTGTGGAATATGTCTATGTAACGAAATACACTCATGGTAAGGAATCCAAAGAAGTATTGACAGGTTTAGCAGATGTCATTAAAAGCCTGACTTTCCCTGTAACGATGCATTGGGCAGAATACGATTTTGAATATATCCGCCCTATTCACTGGATCGTGGCATTGTTAGATGACGAAGTAATCCCATTCGAAATCTTGGATGTCAAAACAGGCAGAGCCTCTCGAGGTCATCGTTTCTTAGGCGAAGATGTGACATTTGCGCATGCAAAAGAATATGAAGAAAAATTGAATGAACAATTCGTCATTGCGTCTCCGCAAAAAAGACAAGAAATGATCGTTACACAAGCCAATGAATTAGCCGAAAAAAATCATTGGGTTATTGATCTAGACGAAGATTTACTAGAAGAAGTCAACAATTTAGTCGAATATCCAACTGTCTTTTCTGGCGACTTCGAAGAAAAATATCTTTCTGTTCCTGAAGAAGTACTAGTCACTTCTATGAAAGAACATCAACGTTATTTCGAGGTACGGAATGATCAAGGTATGCTGCTTCCTCATTTTATTTCTGCTCGTAATGGTGATCGGGTAAAATTGGAAAATGTGGTTCGAGGCAATCAAAAAGTATTGACGGCTCGTTTAGAAGATGCGGAATTCTTTTATAATGAAGACAAGAAAGCTTCAATCGACCAATACGTTGAAAAACTAAAAACTGTTACTTTCCATGAAAAAATCGGTAGTATCTATGAGAAAATGCAACGGGTACAAGTCATTGCCCGTATCATTGGCGAACAAGTAGGACTATCTGAGGAAGAATTGATGGATCTGCAACGAGCTGCTGAAATCTATAAATTTGATCTAGTAACCAACATGGTAGGGGAATTTCCTGAACTACAAGGGATCATGGGCGAAAAATATGCTCTGCTGAAAGGCGAGAAACCTGCTGTAGCGACAGCGATTCGTGAGCATTACATGCCTATATCCAGTGAAGGAGAGCTACCTCAGTCTACAGTAGGTTCTGTTTTAGCGATTGCAGATAAATTAGATAGCATCTTTTCTTTCTTTGCTGTTGGGATGATTCCAAGCGGTTCAAACGATCCTTATGCCTTACGTCGCCAAGCATACGGTGTCGTTCGGATCATCGAGTCGAAAAAATGGGCCTTTCCTTTGTCTGTTCTGCAAGAAACGATTAGTGATGTTATCAGTAAAGATACGGATCGTTTCGGTATTGGTTTATCAGAAGGGCAACAACAAGTGATCGACTTTATCAAAGGTCGTCTGCGCCAATTATTGACAACGAAGAATATTCGTCATGATGTCATCGATGCTGTTTTGAATGCGGAACAAAAAGATCTGACAAAAGTATTTGCAGCAGCACAATTGTTCAAACAACATCTTGCAGATGAAGACTTCAAACCTTCAATGGAAGCTTTGACACGTGTCGTGAACTTAGCGAAAAAAGCGCAGCTTGAAAAACAATCAGAAGTAGACCCTGAGCTGTTCGAAAACGACGCAGAGAAAGAATTACACAAAGCAGTAGAAGCAATGAAAGCAAGTTTTGCTGACCAAACGATCCACGAAAACTACGACCAGCTTGTCGCTCTTCGTTCACTGATCGAAAATTATTTTGATCAAACGATGGTCATGGCTGATGAACCAGCAGTACGTAAGAACCGACTAACACAACTTAGTCAAATAGCTGCCATGGCTTTGTCATTAGCAAGCTTGGATCAAATCATCACAAAATAGTCTTTTGTTTGAAAAACAGAGAGCATGCACGAAACGTGCTGTGTCTCTGTTTTTTTGTTATAAATATAAATAGCTGTTATTAATTCTATTTTAATAATTTTTGTTATTTTATTATTTGTTCGAATTTTCAAAACGCTCATGAAAAGTGAGGAAATAAAAATGAAAACGATTAATAACAATCTTGTTATTGTTTTATTTACTTTTAAATTAGAAATTTCCCTAGTCAAGAAAACTGTTTGTGGTATGATTATATAGGGAAAACCCGTTTATAAATATTTCTATGAATATATTAGTTTAATTATGCTTTTAAAATAAAAAGCGCTCATTCTGATGTGAATGAATCACATCTTTATTTATCTATCATCAATATTTAGGAGTGAATCTATGGAAAAGCCGTTCGTCAAGTTATTGGCTACTGTGGCGGTAGGCACAGGCGCTATTGTGATTTGCTTGTTTGGATACCATCTCAATAATCAGCGGCAACATCATCAACGGATCAATTACGCAGAATCTGCCATCACCAATCAAAAAGACACCGTGACCTCTTTATCAAAAGAAGTAGATAAGCTGTACAGTACAAAAGAAAAAATTTTCCTAAATCCTGAAATAACAGAAGAAACAGTTTCAAATTTGTCACATAAACTATCTTCTATCAAACTTTCGGCAGATGATTATGACATCAAGGAATCAGAATTACCTAATGAAGCTGCTGCGATCCAAGAAGAAAAGAAAGCAATCTTAACGCAGTTAGAGGATGCAGAATCAAAACTGAAGATCCAGACGGCTGTCAATAAATTATTTACTAAAAACGTATCAAACTGGCAGCAAGCTGTGGATGATGTCATCATCAAAGAAAAGTTAGCAAGTGCAGATGTCGCCCATATACGTGAAAATATGAGCTTTTTTAAGGATAGTGCTTGGAAAACGGTCGTTATGCAATATCTAGGATTCGCTGATACCCAAATTGCACAAGTCACGCAACTAGATCAGCTATTCGATACGATGCTGAAAGACGGACAAGTAACAACTACTGCTACTTATGATCAATATTTGACCGCACTCAGTCTCATCGAACAGATCCGGAATGAAAAAATAAGAGCCGCATACGCGTCAAAAGCAGAAACAGTCGCTCAGCAAATGGGCTATAGCAATACGAGCTATTAATAAGCGAGAATTCAAGCAAGGCTAGCAAACGGAGGAAACTATGGCAAAACGAAGAAGAAAATCAAGAGGGAAAAAGATATTTCTAATTATTTTAGCAATTCTTGTCGTACTAGTATTAGCAATCGTAGGAGTAGGAGCAAAATTATATCTAGATCTCTCACATTCTATTGAAAAAACTTACGAATCAGTGGAACGAACCCAAGGAGAACGAACAAAACCAGTTGATCTGGACAAACAAGAATCCTTCTCTGTCCTATTGATGGGGATCGATACGGGAGATTTAGGACGGGTCGATCAAGGACGATCAGATACGATGATGGTTGCCACAGTCAGTCCTGAAGATAAACAGACAACGATTGTCAGCATTCCTCGGGATACGTATGTCGACATCGTTGGTCATGACACAAAAGACAAGATCAACCACGCTTACGCATTCGGCGGAGCTGCCATGGCAATGGATACCGTACAAAAATATGTAGACATCCCAATCGACCACTATGTTTCAATCAATATGAAAGGTCTAAAAGAACTCGTTGATGCAGTTGGTGGTATCGAAGTCAATAATGACCTCACCTTCTCACAAGATGGCTATGATTTTACGATCGGTAAAATCACATTGAACGGGGATCAGGCATTATCTTATTCTCGTATGCGTTATGAAGATCCAAACGGTGACTATGGTAGACAAGAGCGTCAAAGAAAGATCGTAGAAGGTGTAGCGAAAAAAGTATTGAGTCTGAACGGTGTAAGCAACTATCAATCCGTTTTGAATGCTCTAGAGTCGAATATGAAAACAGACATGAGCTTTGATGAAATGAAAAAAATCGCTTTAGATTATCGGGATGCATTTGGTACGATCAAGCAAGATCAGCTGCAAGGAGAGGGCTTCATGCAAGACAATATCTCATACCAAAAAGTCAGCGATCAAGAACTTGACCGTGTGAAAAAAGAATTAAAAGATCAAATGAATCTAGAGAATAAATAGGAAAGTGGAGAAAAAATGGAAGAGACAATCAGCTTGAAAGAAATTTTTGAAACATTACGCAAACACGTGATAACAATCCTCATCTCAATGTTTGCTGGCTTGGCCATCTCAGGCATCGTGACGTTTTTCATCTTGACGCCAAAATACAGCTCACAAGCCCAATTGATCGTGACACTGCCACAATCAGATACTGCAAATGTCAATGATGTCAATACGAACCTGCAAATGATCAATACGTATAAGGATATGATCGTCAGTGATCTAGTACTAAATGAAGTCAAAGATCGTTTAGAAACAGAAGACAATGTGAAAATGACTGCTGGACAAATCAAAGATGCCATCTCCGTCAATCAGTCACAAAATTCACAAATGTTCTCGATCCAAGCAACAAGCACAAATGCAGTGACGGCTCAACAAATCGCTAATACAACGTCACAAGTATTCCAAGAGAACGCCAAAGATGTGATGAATGTCGATAAAATCTCGATCATCTCAGGTGCAGTTGCCAATACGACACCTGTTTCGCCAAATAATAAATTGAATCTAGTGATTGGCTTAGTGTTAGGAATGATGGTAGGTGTAGGTCTAGCTTTCTTATTTGAATTACTTGACCGGACAGTAAAAGATGAAAAATATGTGACGGATACATTAGGCTTCCCAATCTTAGGGACTGTACCAGAAATGTCAGCGAAAGAATTGAATGCTGGTATCCGTAAAAAAGGACCAGCTCCGACACAACCAAAAGCTACAAACGATAAAACAGCGCCATCACGCAGAAGCCGCTCAAGAGTCTAGGAGGAAAGAAAAATGGCACGAACACAGAAACAAAAAGCAACCCAAACTCATGCAGTCAGTTTGGTCACACTCACCAATCCCTCTTCACCAATCGCTGAACAATATCGTACGATTCGGACGAATATCCAGTTTGCCTCCGCAGCTGGTCAGCAAATCAAAACGATTGTTGTGACTTCATCAGGACCTGAAGAAGGGAAATCGACCACTGCAGCAAACATTGCCGTTGTTTTTGCCAAATCCGGTCAACGGGTGCTGCTAGTCGATGCAGACTTACGTAAGCCCGTCATCTATAAAACGTTCAAGTTGAACAACGCAAGCGGATTAAGTACTGTCCTTAGTTCATCAGGAAGTGTAGCAGATGAGATCCAACGAACACCAGTCGACAATTTGTCGATTCTGCCAAGTGGACCTAAACCACCAAATCCATCAGAACTACTAAGTTCGCCAAGAATGGATCAGATTTTAGCAGAAGCAAGACAACTATTTGATGTAGTAATCTTCGACATGCCGCCAGTCGTTGCCGTAACAGATGCGCAGATCATGTCTTCCAAAACGGATGGTACCTTATTGGTCGTACGGGAAAATACGTCACGTAAAGAATCATTGACTAAAGCAAAAGAATTGCTGGATATGGTACAAGCGCGAGTCCTTGGTGTTGTATACAATGGGGCAGAACACAGCAAAGATGCTGGCTATTACTACGGGAATTAAGAAATAAAAAGAGAGGAGACAAGAGAAATGATCGATCTACATTGCCATATCCTGCCAGGAATCGATGACGGAGCAGAAAACTTAGATGCCAGTATCGCCATGGCTGAAAAAGCGATTCAACAAGGGATCACACATATTTTATGCACACCCCATCACAATAATGGAAAATACAGCAATGAAAAATCACAAGTCATTTCTCTAGTCGCTTCGTTACAAGCAGAATTAGAGAAAAGACAATTGCCTTTGACGTTATTGGAAGGACAAGAAGTACGTATTACCGGAACACTGATTGAAGACATCCACCGAGATGAAATTTTATTTACAGATTTAGATGATACATATCTTCTAATCGAATTTCCGACACTGGAAGTGCCGTTATATGCAGAACGGCTCTTTTTTGAGTTGTTACAACTAGGAAAGACACCAGTAATCGTCCATCCAGAACGCAACGCGCATTTTCGTAAAGACCCGAATCATTTGCTGCCATTCCTAGATATGGGATGCTTGGCCCAACTCACCGCACCAAGTTATGTCGGTGTATTTGGCAAAGATATCCAGAAAACAGCCAAAACGATGGTCAAACATAACCTCGTGCAAATGGCTGCTTCCGATGCCCATGGGGTCTCTAAACGCACCTTTTACTTAAAAGAATGTTATGAGCAAATCGCCAAGGACTTTGGTAAGGAAAAAGTAGTACAGATGAAACAAGTCGCAAAGGACCTGATCAACGGGGATGAGATCAGTTATCCAGTCTATGAAGAGGTAAAAAAGAAGAAGTTTGGTTTATTTTAGGGGGAATGTAGTGTGTTTGTTTTAACAAGAAGAAGAAAAATCATTACTTTGATTTTAGTAGACAGCTTGTTATTAATTGCTGCAAATAGTGCAGCGGTTAATTTTATGGAGCCGTTTGTAGCTATACCAATAGATCTTATTTTAATCTCCAACGGGTTATCGATTGTTTTTTATCTATTATATGGTAGTTTTTTCAAAGTATTCACTCGAATCAATCGTTACACCAATTTAAGAGAGATGATTGCGATTTTTGGTTCGTTATCTGCAAGTGCGGCCTCAAGTATCATCGTATTGCTTTTCATAAATAAACAATACAGTTTACGTTTAGTCATCTTTGCATACCTACTTTCGCTATTATTGATCATTGGCAGCCGATTGATCTGGCGTATCTATATCGAAACAAAAAATATGAGGTATCTATCAACAGATTCCGCTAAAAATACCTTGATCGTTGGGGCCGGCGAAGGTGGACGTATTTTATACAACAGTTTTCTTGGATCCAAAACGGCTCAAGATATCCATGTCGTTGGATTCGTGGATGATGATCCGAATAAAAGAAATACGTATCTTTCAGGAAAAAAAGTACTGGGGTCGTTAAAAGATATACCGGAATTGATTGAAAAATATGACATCCAAATGGTAACGATCGCTATCCCTTCTTTATCAAGAAAAAAATTGCGAAGAATCTTTGAGTTAGTCGAATCCGCTCATGTGAAAGTCAACACGATGCCTTCTATGGAAGAACTTGCTTCAGGGAAAATCAGCGTATCAAAACTAAAAACCATCGACGTAGTGGATTTACTGGGAAGAGATGAGGTAGAGTTGGATATCGAATCCATCAAAGACCAGATCACGAACAAAGTCATTCTGGTCACCGGTGCAGGAGGATCGATCGGTTCAGAAATCTGCCGGCAAATCATCCAGTTTGACCCTGCAAAACTATTACTTCTAGGTCATGGAGAGAACTCGATTTACTTGATTGACCGTGAATTACGCACGCATCATCAAAAGTGTCCTACAGAAATCGTACCGATCATCGCAGATATCCAAGATCGTAAGAAAATCAATGAGATCATGGAACAATACCACCCAGATATCGTTTACCATGCAGCCGCTCATAAGCATGTACCATTGATGGAATATAACCCAAAAGAAGCAGTCAAAAACAATATTTTCGGTACAAAAAATGTAGCAGAAGCAGCCAAAGCAGCGAAAGTAAAAAACTTCGTCATGGTTTCGACAGATAAAGCCAACAATCCGCCAAACGTCATGGGTTCAACAAAACGAATCGCTGAAATGATCGTGACTGGGTTGAATGAAGAAGGCTGTACGAAATTCTCAGCTGTCAGATTTGGGAATGTCCTTGGTTCTCGTGGAAGCGTGATTCCAGTATTCCGGGAACAAATTGCTCAAGGAGGGCCAGTCACTGTAACAGACTTTCGTATGACCCGATATTTCATGACGATTCCTGAAGCGAGTCGTTTAGTTATTCAATCTGGTGCATTAGCAAAAGGCGGCGAAATCTTTATTTTAGATATGAGCGAACCAGTGAAAATCGTAGATCTAGCCAAAAACATGATTCGATTGAGCGGATATAGCGAAGACGAGATCGAAATCATTGAAACAGGTATCCGCCCAGGGGAAAAACTGTATGAAGAACTATTGTTGGATAAGGAAAGAAATGATGAAGCAGTTTATGAGAAAATCTTTGTAGGAAACATCAAAGGTTACTCCATGCAAACAGTGATGGAATTCGTCAACAGCTTGCCGCAAGACGACGAACAATTGGCTAAAGACATTGTCACTTTTGCAAATGCTTCAAATAAGTAGGGGGAGTAAAGTGTATAAAGACGGTTTAAAAAGAGGGATAGATTTTTTATTATCTTTAGTTGGTATCATCGTATTGTCACCAATTCTTTTGATTCTATGTATAGCTATCAAAATCGATTCAAAAGGTCCAGTCATCTTTAAACAAAAACGGGTAGGAAAAAACAAATCCCATTTTTATATCTATAAATTTCGAACAATGAAAGTAGATACGCCTCAAGAGACACCAACTCATTTGTTATCAAATCCTGACTTTTTTATTACACGAGTAGGAAAATTCCTTAGAAAAACAAGTCTGGATGAACTACCACAATTATTTAATATATTAAAAGGTGACATGGCAGTCATCGGACCACGGCCAGCGCTATGGAACCAATATGATTTGATTGAAGAACGAGACAAGTACCACGCAAATGATATCCGTCCAGGACTAACAGGCCTCGCACAGATCAGTGGACGTGATGAATTAGAGATCGACTACAAAGCACGTTTAGATGGACAGTACACAGCAAATATCACACCAATGATGGATCTAAAATGCTTTTTTGGAACTATAATCTCCGTCTTTAAAAGCGACGGCGTTGTCGAAGGCGGAACTGGTTCGGTGAAAAAGGAGAATGCAAAATGAAAAAGATCCTGATTACTGGTGCAAACAGCTATATTGGTACATCTTTTAAAAAATGGATGACACAATTTCAAGACGAGTATCAAATCGACACACTAAGTGTACGAGGTGACGCATGGCGAGAACATGACTTTTCGAGGTATGATACGGTTTTTCATGTAGCAGGTATCGCGCACGCAGATGTATCTAAAGTAAGCGAAGAAACTAAACAGCTTTATTATGCGGTCAATCGAGACCTTGCAATTGAGACAGCAAAAAAATATAAACAAGATCTATCAGGAAAGAACGGACAATTCATTTATATGAGTTCCATCATTATTTATGGTGAAGAAACAAATATCAACAAAAAACGTGTAATCACTCCAGATACCAAACCAAATCCTTCCAATTTCTATGGCGACAGCAAACTGCAAGCGGAAATTGGCTTACAACCATTAGATGATGATACTTTCCATGTTGCTATTTTACGTCCACCAATGATCTATGGACCGGGGAGTAAGGGGAACTACCAACAATTGGTCAAGTTGGCAAATAAATTGCCTATTTTTCCCGATGTAAAAAATGAACGATCAATGCTGCATATTGATAAGTTATCTGAGTTTGTCAAAGAACGAATCGATGCTCAAGATAGTGGCGTATTTTTTCCACAAAATGATCAATATGTTCGTACAAGTCATATGGTGAGAGACATTGCTCAAGCAAATGGGAAAAAGATTTACCTTTTCTCTTATATGAATTGGGCAATACGCTTACTGGGATATGTACCAGGAAAAATCGGACGATTGACGAATAAGGCGTTTGGGAATTTGGTGTATGAGAAAAGTAGGACAAGGTAGGAGAAAATAAAGATGAAGAGAGTATTAATTGTTGCTTCAGTTGCATCAATGATAGATCAATTTAATATGGAGAATATTAAGTTATTATTGAGTTTAGGTTATAAGGTAGAAGTAGCAGCCAATTTTGAAAACCCCGGTAACATGAGTATTCAAAAAAAAGAACTACTTACAGCTAAACTAAAACAGATGAGAGTAAAAATTCATCAAATTGATTTTTCGCGTAATATGAAGCAGGTGAAAAATCATCTTATTGCATATAAACAGTTAAAAAAAGTCGTTGCAGATAATAAAATTGATATTATACATTGTCATTCACCAATAGGAGGAGCTATTTCTCGATTAGTAGGAAAAACAAATAATGTTAAAGTTATTTATACAGCTCATGGGTTTCACTTTTATAAAGGTGCTCCGTTAATTAACTGGATGTTATATTTTCCAATTGAATATTACTTGTCTAAATATACTGATCAATTAATTGTAATAAATCAAGAAGATTATGTTAGAGCCAGAAAATTATTTCCTATTAAGAATGTACATTTAGTTCACGGTGTAGGCGTAGATATTCAGAAAATAGAAAATATTGAAATTGATAGACAACAAAAAAAGTTGGAATTAAAAATTTTAAATGAACAAATTGTTTTACTTTCGATTGGAGAACTCAATGACAATAAGAACCATGAATTAGTTATTGATTGCTTAAAAGATTTCAATAACGTAAATTTTAAATATTTAATTTGTGGTGACGGAGTATTGAAAGAAAAATTACAAGCAAAGATAAAACAATACGATTTAGAAGATAAAATAGAGTTACTGGGTTACAGAACGGATATCTTAGAACTTTTGAAAATTTGTGATTTCTTTATCTTTCCTTCAAAGAGAGAAGGACTACCTGTCTCCATTATGGAGGCAATGGCTTGTAGAGTTCCTGTAATAGGTTCAAAGATAAGAGGGAACTCTGATTTAATTCAAGATAATATAAATGGTTTTCTTTTTTCTCTAGATGACAGAAAAGAATTTATACAAATTATTACTAAATTTTTATTAAAAGAGTACGATGAAGATGACTTAAACTTTATAAAAGAAAATGCATTTAAATCAGTTCAAAATTATTCTTTAAAAAATGTATTGGATGAGTTGAAAAAAGTTTATCATAGTGAAATAGACTAGGAGCTACAGGAGAAATAACATGAGAACAAAAAATAAAAGTTTTTCACCTCAGTATGATTTAAATAACAATAAAATAATTTCTTTCTTAGTTTTTTTTATAGGTTTTTCAATGAATATATCTCAAGTAATTTCTGGTATAAATATTGCTTTAAGTGATATTTTTTTAATGTTACTATTCGGATATTTAATTTATAAAAAATTATTCTATTTAAACAGTTTCATATTTTTATATTTTTTGTTTATAATTTGTTTTAGACTTTTTGCTACATCACTAATAGGTATATGGATACCTATACCTATTAGTTTAACTTCTATAACTATTACAATAATAAAATTCTTGATTAATCTTCTTTATCTCTGTATTTTTATGTCTATTTTTAAGTCAAGTCCATAATCCTGTGTAAAATACTATACAATGTTTTACCGGTCTCTCATTGATCAAACTTAATATATTTT
>OKWN01000070.1_pt1 | contig 114932 bp, 130 predicted proteins | sample 1607151 | NCBI WGS metagenome assembly OKWN01 (sample SAMN07501046, study PRJEB24779) | human gut metagenome | isolation source: stool | host: human infant | place: USA: Pittsburgh, PA | reverse complement strand
TTTTCCAGCCGATCCGATTCGAGTTTCTTGCCCCACTCTTTCAGCAACCTCCCCTGGAACGGCTGCGCCACCGCAGCAGCATAGACCTGTTCCGGGACAATGCCTTGCAGCGGGACGTGCTTAAGCACCTGACCGGGAATGAGGCTGCTGAACAGGTCAAACTGATACCCGGTCTCATAATCAGCGTAACGCGTCAGTTCGCGCATCAGAGCAGCATTGACCGGTTCGTAGGCCTGCTGGTTTAGATCGCGCACACCAGCCAGTAGCGATGCAAGGCGACGCGCGCTGTAAGTATCAGCGCGCTTACCCTCCAGCAGAACAAGCAGCCGGGCAGCCAGATCAGCATCCATCCTGTTAAGCAGCCCCACCATTCGTCGGGCAACACCCGTCCCGTAGCGCGTCACGTAAAGTCCGTGAGCTATGGTCTCGTCCTGCAACCTGTCGTTTACCGAACGAGCCATATCACACCTCGCCCGGTGGAGGTTCAGTCAGAGATGCTGACTCAGCAAGCAACTCGCTCAGAACCACATCGGGATCCGCGTCGGCATCAATCAGGTTGAGTTTTTGCAGGGCTTTGATTGCATCGATACGGCGAAGGTCACCGCCCTGGCGCAGCGACTGAATGGCCATTGCCGCTGGTGGATTAAACTCTTTCGACTCGACATCCAGCTCGGTGCGTACGTCAACGTTGCCGCCTTCCGCTTCCCCGATGTACTCAGCCATAATTTGCAGGATATTGTCGATCGCATCTTCGAGACTTGTCGCCATGGTGTAGAGCGGTGACTGCTCCTGCATTTTCTCTTCAGAAGTCTGGTCTACCGATTTGGTAGAGGTATTTTCGGTGCGCAGCAGCTTCGCGCCCGCCTGACGCATTTGCTCCACCAGCTCTGCCAGCGACTCTTTGCCTGCACCGATGGATGAGCCTGTATGTTCGACGTATTCCAGGCCCTGGGTGTTCCGATCGGAGAATGACGTGGCAGAGGAAGAGCCAATCACTAATTCCTGATCCTGCTCGAGACCGAATACTGTCAGTATCGGCACCCGTGCGACATGCAGAATGTTGTCCTGCTCGCTCTGGCTCTGCCAGTGCTTAATGTTCAGCAGGGCCATATTGAGCAATGGAGGTGAACCACACATAAACCCGGTGCGTTTGGTGTAGAGCGTGACCAGAGTGATATCCTGGCGGGATGTCTGCCACTCCTCGAATAGCGCCCAGTTCGCGGCACCGTCAGCATCTTTGGCCTTGCGGTAAATTTCCACCTTTCCAGGTGTCAGGTACCGTATTTGCTCGACCTTGGTCTGCCCGAAGTCGTCGCCGTCTTCGACCACAACCTCTTTGATACGCAGCGCAGTCAGCACCACTTTGCCGTCCACCATTTTCGACTTCCAGCCAATTACCTGGCGTGGATTGAGCATGGTGACATAGGGGCGCGCGCCGGTAGCTTTCTCTTCAGCTTTGGTTTTCACCTTTTCGGTGTCCACCCTGGGATAATCCACCAGCGCGTGGGAGAGTCCATACTGCATCGCCAGACCGAAGAATGCCTGCGCCCATACGTCCAGGCGCGTCCCCTCAAGGTCGAAGTTTTTCGCATACTCTCGCAGCTGATCCGGCACATTCTCGGCAAGCTTAATAGGCTCTGCGAATACACGCCCGATGTTTTGCTTAATGGTCTCTTCGTAGGCTGGCAGAAGCGTGGCCACGGCGAGGCGTTTTTTGTAGTCCTCTTTGTCTTCTTTCGGCCAGCGCGGTAGATATTGCTCGCCCAGCTGTCGCATATAGAGCGTGCCGCCCATCAGGGCATCGTTGATATCCCACGCCTCGACCATGTTCCCATAGTCCAGATTGGGTGTTGAGATGTCAGGCATGGAGTTAAATCCGTAGTTGAGTGACTTTTCCGGTCGGCTTGATGATCGGGAATTGCTTCACGATGAAATAGCCACCAGCATCATTGGGGTGATCGTTGTCGGCTGATTTATCCGGTTCGCCGTTTGCCGCCCATACCTGCTGCTCAAGGCTGTCGGTATAGACCGGGCAGCGAGCAACATTCACTTTGTAACGGCGCTCGCCGTTGCCATTGCAGAACATGGCGTTCATGGAGTTAATGCGATCCTTCACTGGCGGGTTGGCTGCATTTACCACCACGCTGAACCCGGCCTGTTTGAGCTGGGCGATATCCGTAGCGCTGGCGTTATTCGATTTGCGCGAATCACCAGAGGCGTCCGGAAAGATATAAATCTGCCTGGACGAAACGTAGCGTCCGCCCTCGTAGCGCCAGAATTCTTCCTGAATGCGCTTAATCATGGCCGGTGTGTCATAAACCTTTATCAACTCGCGTACCGCTCTGGGCTGGCCGTTCCGAAGAACGTGAACGATGGCTGCCATCTTGCCAACGTTAAAGTCCATGCCGATATAGAGCGGCTCGCCGGCCTGCTCTTCATCGGTACAGTTATTCAGGTGGCGATCGAACTGATGATAAATTGTTCCGCTGGTCAGGTTTGTAAAGCGCCCCTTCAGGTACGCCTTAATAAGCTCCGGCGGGTAGGAGTTCATCAGCGAGGGAATGTAATCCGGGGGCAGGTTCTTCGCGTTGTCGAACGTGCTGGCCTGAATCAGCCCGTACAAAGCAGAAAGCTCAGGCTTTTCACGTACCGCCTTCACGAACTGCTGGTAGACGAACTTGAAGCCCTCCGGCGTAGTCGTTACATCGATGCCGTTACGCAACCCGTCGACTTTGTAACGCATACGGGCGATGATTTTTCGCCAGGCCTGCTGCGCTTTGGCAGCCGCCATGACGTCCAGTTCATCCACCATCGCATTACCGATTTTGAAACCAACTATCGAGCCTGGCTTCTCCATCGAGCGGCAGATTGTTGTACCGCGGTACCGTTGCCCCTCGTAGAAGTGAACCTCTTTGTTCCCCTCATTGATTTTGACGCTCAGGCCCCAGTCAAAGGCCACCTCTTCAATCGTCGGGTAGAAGATGTCACGAATCTGCGGGTACGTCGGCGCGAAATAACCCTGGTTGATTTTAGGGTGCTCCCACATCCCCTTACAGATGCCGCCACAACCCACCCACGTCTTACCGGAACCGAACCCGGCAACGTAGGCCTTGAATTTGTGCTGCATCGCGAGGAAGCGCGCCTGAGGAATGTTAAGTGTCGGGCTGATCCCCATCTTCCGCCCTCGCGTCCACTACGTTGATATTGATCTGCACCGGGGTCGGCTCATCATCTTCACCATCACCGGCCAGTTCTTTGCGGAGTTTTTCCACTTCCAGTTGACGGCGGTCGATTTCGATTTGCTGGAGACGTTGAGCGAACTCGCTATCCGCCAGGCCGAGCCGCTTCATTACCGCTTCAAACATTCGCTCACGGCTGATAGCGGTTATCTCGACGCCATTCTTGCCGACTTTTACGCCGGAGTAAGCGAGTCGCGAGACGGGCGGGAGTTTACGCGTATCAGGGAAATACGGCTGGCCGATGCCGTCACCGTTACAGCGCGGACAGCCAGGGTTAGGCTCTCGGGTGTGATCGTAGCCGTAACCCCCAACATCGACTGGCTCACGCTTATCGCGTTCTGTCGCTTCGAGGCGTTTCTCTTCGAACTCCACCATATCGCGCCATTGGTACTGGTGACCGAAGCCCCAGCAATAACGACACGCACCGCGGCGATACTGCGAAAGCTGGTTTGCATCGAAGGTGGCAAGCTGCCACATCTGCGCGAGGACTTCATCGGCACCGCTAAGCGTGCGCGCAATGGAGGCTTTCTGCTGTTGTGCAATAGCTTGGGCAACTGAAGTTTTCTGAAGGAGTTGATAACCGATTTGTTCAGCGGATTTTTTGCTATAACCCGCCCTGATAGCTGCTTGTGTGGCGTTACCATCCTTTAGGTATTCTGCGACAAAACGCCTTTGCTGTGCCGTTAATCCATCATCATCCACCAGCTCTTCTGCGCTTTGTTCTTTCTGCGCAGTGCGCACTTTTTTCTGCGCAGATTTTTGCGCAGTTTGCGCAGAAGGTTTTTTGATGTATCGACGGGCGGTAGCGTAATTCAGTCCCTGCGCTTCACACCATTCCTTTGGTGATACGCCGGTTGCGGCATGTTCGGACAGGAACCGTTGCTGAAGCACGCCCCAGTCCGGTTTTGCCATAAATTATCCTTTATAATTCTCGGGTTTTGCATGAAATTTAAGCGAAACAACTCGTTGAGGTTTGCAGATGAAGAGAAGCGAATGGGAATGGTGTCTAAATAATGATGACTCTCTTTATTATTTCCCAATCAACCACACCGTAGAGGGAAACTACAGAATTCATTTTGTACTGAGTGGCTCTCACAACCTCAGAATTTCTGACGCTGCTCTCGCAGGGAAGCCCGTACTTCTGTTCGAATACTTTGATAAGGATGATGACCATCTAGCCATTATTGGATTCATTGAAGCAAATTCCACTATCGAGTCCATGATTGGTCATCTTAACAGCATTGACAGCATTTACCATGAGCCGATATACAAATCCGTGTATGAATGGGCGCTACAACTTTTCTATCGATAGTCATACGCCATTACGATGGGTCTGCCCATGGTGATGACATAAAAAACCGCCCTAAGGCGGTTTAATCTTAATTAGCTTCCACTTCAACCATTACAGTAAATCAATAATTAATTTACTTTAAATCAACATATAACATTTTCCCTGCAAATAAAGCCAGCTCAGACTTAAAAACTTTACCGGCCAAGAAAGCCATTTGATGCTCACGTAAAGCACCCATGGTTTTAGAAAGACTCTCATCTGTATTTGATGAAAGATAAATATTACATCTGGAATGTAGCTCATTAAAAGCTTTTGTAATTAACTTCCTGTTAACATGACGTTCATCATTGTCAAGATTTTTATCTATAGAAATAAGAACGTTATTATATTCAATAATAGCATCCATCAATTTTATTTTCTTATCTTCATTATACTGCTGCTTCCACTGTCCTAAGGCTAAAAAAGCTACTACTCCAGCGAGTAAAGTAACCAAAACCCCAACAATACTCACAATAGTTGAAATTTTAGTCCAGAATAGCGCATCTCTGCTGACAACAAGAGATTGATAAGCAATGTAACTTTCGGTCATATTAACCTCACTTAAAATGTGAAGTTATTGTACCGAAAATTATCATCACAAGCACTCAGTGAATGCCTGCTGTATTGCCCCATGGTGATGACGATAGAAACCGCCCGGAGGCGGTTGCGTCATTATCTTTGCACAGGGCGATAGCGGGTTCGATCAATGGTTTCTTGTATGAGACCGCTTGATCCTGGTAATACAGCAACTACATATTCAGGGCCTACCCAATGAGGGAAGTAAGACGTACGTTCGTACGTGTACTCTTCCTCCCCAATGCTCACTACAAGAAAAGCGCTTCCATCAGGTTCTATAGAGTTATTACTGAAATAGTTATGAACCTGCCCATGAAGCGGTCCTCCCACGAATAAATAAGCAGACACGTTCTTTCCTCATCTTTTTTTGAATCTAGTCCGTTAAGTATTCCAGAAATGCAACATATTTTTTTAGGCGTACATGCTTAATCGTCTTTTTTAATTCTTAAGTTTTCTATGGCTCGAATTCCGGACTTATCGATATTGCACTGGCCCAGCGCTGATAGCAGGCTCACATTCATGTCCAGGCTGGCCCCGTAGGTTAGAGGTTCGGGAATGGCTGGTTGCGGCGTTTCAGCGGTCAGACTTGCCGGAAGCGACACCACCGGAACCGGTACGTAAACTGTTCGCGTATTGCCGCAGCCTGTCAGCAGCTGCAACAGGCACAGGCTGACGAGCGCAATTGTCATCCGCAATAGCCACTTTGATATCTGTCTGGGCTCTCTGTGACTCCAATGCGATCTGATTCTTTGCATCCTGATTGGCCTCTGAAATGGCGTTGATGATGTTTACAGCCTGAATGACGTTGGCGGTAATCGCTTCATTGGCGCTGGCGTTCTGCTCCGCAGCATCAGCGCGTTTCTTTTCCGCCTGGTACTTATCGTGGTAGTGGCTGGCAGCCCAGATGATTCCGCCTAGTATGCTCAACACGAACGCGAAGATGATTACTTTGTAGCGGATCTTCATTTATGACCCCACTCGCAAACTTCACGCTCAATCTCGCGCCGGGTAATCAGCCCCCTCCACTGCTTGCCACCGGCATATGTCCAGCGCTGGAGTTCTTTGCATGCCCCCGGCACATCATCGGAGTTCAGCTTCTTCAGCAGCGTGGAGCTGGCGAAAGCACCAGAGCCAACGTTATAGGTGAATGAGTAAAGCGCGGCACGGGTAGGTTCAGGGATGCGAACCTTGATCAGTGGGTCGATGGCGTTTGCCACCTTTCGCAGATCTGCTTTTAGCAGGTTGTCACACTCTTGGTCGGTGTAGCGGTGACCGCGGCGAATATCGGTACCGGTGTGCCCATCGCAAACAGTCCAGACGCCGACCACATCCTGATAGGCGTAATAGCGACGACCTTCCAGTCCATCTGCATTGCCCAGCATGACTGTTGCTATAGAAATTGCACCTGATCCGCCAACAATGGCGCCCACCAGCTTATTTCTGAGTGTCGGGTTCATCTCGCCTCCTGCTGCGGCGGTTTTCTTCACGGATTTTGAAATAGAGATTCGTCAGATACGTCAGTACAGCGATGATGATGCCCACCAGCACGCCAATCGCGTTCCACTGCTCGGGACTGTAGGCATTCAGCATGCCGTTTAGGATGCTACCGGCTGAAGCGCCGTAAGCAGCACCGGTGGTTAGTTTATCCATGCGATACATACTCTCACCTCGCGTAATTAGCGGGTGCTGTGTGTTTGAAAAGGGTCAGGCCCTCGGGACGATTTAACAAGTAGGCGTGTCGATGATGGTTCCCGGAGCCTGGAGTTATGGCCTGTTGAATTCGCCAAAGTATTTTTTGGCTGCTTCTTGATAGGCCTCATGAGCCTCGTGCTTGGTCATAAAGTTTCCCAAGCTGATAGCCTTTTTATTAACAACAATCCTTGCTCGCCATGGTCTTTTAATCCGTGGAGAGGATTCGAAATGGACCCCCTTAAAGCCAGATTTGTTGTTTTTATATTTGGTCTTGTTTTGCCTATTCTGTGTTGGCGTACAAAGGCGCAGATTGGTAATTCTGTTGTCGCTCTTGTCGCCGTTGATATGGTCAATTTCCATACCTTCAGGGATAGATCCTTTCGCTACGATCCAGACTATTCGGTGGAGACCAAGCCTCAGACCCAGCGCGCTGACCATGTGGTAACCACAATTGTTAACATAAATTGGGTTTTCCCCAGCCTTTGCTGTACTTGAGTTGGCTATTCTGACAATGCTCCCGACATCTGGGTCGCAAAAGAAGTATTTTTCAATCTCTTCCTTGGAAGGGTCTTTTAACATGGCGTTTGCCTTCTTTGAGATGAACCTTTGTCGCATAGGAAATCAGCCCGTCGAGGCTCGCCAGCACTAGCTGACTTCCTCAAAGGCTCATTTCAAAGTGAACGGTTCGACGTTAAAGGGGGGCGCATGCGAAGCGCGAAAAAAAACCCGGCGACAGACCGGGAAGATGAGGGTAAGGCAATGTCGGCTCTCTAGCCGAAGGGTCCCAGGTAGTGGGTTCTGTGTGCGGCGTACCGCAAATAAAAAAGCCCCGGCGAGATGGCGAGGCTTCATTGTTTTGGACTGACCCCGCGGATAATTCCAACTACCCGCCTTCCATTGGCGACGAGGTCAGTGGCGCGGGATATTATAGGTATCAGTCATCGGCTTATTAGCTATCAATGCTCACAGGGGTGGTGATAACGGCCCGCTGATGAGCTCTGCTTCTCCATTGTTGCAAATGTCATCACCCCTGGTTAGATGCCAGACCCCGGTAATGGACTTGCCCGTTTCCAGGTCATCAACAACATCATTGGTGTAGTAGGCAACCTGTACCGTGCCGCAGTGCTGAATCCAGTAGTAACCTTCTTCCATATTCATCTCCTCAAACTAACGAGATGAGTATAAAGCTGCCGTGAACTGAGTGGCGTTAGAAATACTAAATCGCTAATTAAGTATTCTCTGGTCCGCCATCGAGGATTCGAACCCCGAACCACAGAGGTAGAAGCTCCGTGCTCTTTCCAGTTGAGCTAATGGCGGAAAAAAAGACCAGCAATGAGTTGCTGGTCATGGGTCATGCAGTTTTCTCTGCGATATAGGTGTATCCCCACCCAGTGTTTGAGTATCGAGAGCATTATCGAATGCCTTTTTAACTATAGCATCGAGGGAAAAAATCACTTCGACAATCCCCAATGAATCGCCGCTGAGCTTCATCACAATGGGGATCGCTTTGCCGCTCCAGGGAAGTGTGCCTGGTCTCACCGGGATGTCGTCACATACTCAAAGCGATTTCCATTGTCTAGAAACTAAAAAGCCAGCGACAGGCTGGCAATGTGAGGGTAAGGAAATGGTTTCTCGAAGTCCGTGAATACCATGGCTAGGCTTGGCCTGCCAAACTGATTACTAACCAGTATTCAGCCACTTAAGGAGCGCCTGCTTGTTATTTGAACCATAGGTAGAGGCTTGATGGCTTTAAGGTAATTTTTACCTTAAAATTCAAAAGCATTTAAAAATGGAATGGAATGAAATGATCAAGGTACTTTTAGCGACAGCCGTCCTTTTCTCATCTTCTTATTGCTTAGCTTCCCCGGGAGAAGGAAAGTATCGCCAGGGAGACTGCATTATGGGAAACGATGCGCGATATAGTTGGAATGGTCAGATCGCAGCGGTTGAAGCATATTCTGAAATTTCTGGCTTCTTTGGGCCAAAATATATTCTTAATTTTCCGGAATATAAATCCAGCGCGGTTGTATTCGATAAGAACATCGAAGATCACACAATCAAAGTTGGTGAGGATTTCTGCCGAGACATTTAAAGCAAAAACCCGCTCAGCGGCGGGTTAATGTAATTCTGGCAAAATATCAGATTTACATGAAATATATGCGTTTCAGTTCGGTTTTGCAAGACTTACATCTAAATTTGTCGCCTTTTGTTGTGAACGTGATCGCATTACAGAGATAAGCGCACCGTTATCGAGTCGCTTAAAGCTGTTACGCATTGCCAGCCAGTGAGGCAAATATGTTTCCGTCCAGGTGGATTTCGCCACGCCAGCCAGTTCCGCCAGCGCCTGGTATTCGTACGTCTCACGCCCTGCCAGCTCCGCTTTCACGTCCTGCGCCGCCAGCCAAATTAGCTTCTTCAGGCGATCCATCGTCTTGCCGGCCACTTTCTTCGTGCCGAGCTGTTCCCGGAACTCTGACCAGGCCCATTGGGTGATCGCCACCTGGTACTCAAAGCGGGTATTTTCGCTGTAGTTCCACAGCAGCCATGCTTTCTGGTGGTCCTCCAGCGACAGGACAGCGCGGCGCCACGATGCGGTCACGAACTCAACCGGACCCACCAGCGTGATGGATGAGCCCTTCGCGCGCGACTGGCTGCCGCTCATCGCCGGGCCGTCCGGGTTAACTTTACGGCCGGTGACCGGATCAGTGATTTTCTTACGTCCCCGGCTGCGCGCCGTCGCGGTGAATTGCGCGTTCTCTGCGAAAGCTACCAGCTGCCCTTTCGTCGCCCCGCTCAGATCTGCGGTCGCCACAATGAGCTGCTGACGTACGTATTCCAGTTGCTGACTGTTCATGCGGCTTCCTTCTGTGGCTGGTTGGTTTTGGTCTGGCTGTGCTTTGCTACTGGCGGCATGCTGGCGCGCTTAACGCTTTCTGCCTGGTACCGGAGGAAGTCGGTATAGTTCATGCTGCCTCCCGCTGTTTCAGTGCTTTGAGCTTGGCGCGGTACTCATCCCGGATCCGGATGAAGTCTTCACGGCGGTAGTTGGTCATTTCGTGGGGACCATTGAGCCAGTCGACGTATTCCTGGCCGTAACGAGCGACCAAACCAGCTTCGTATTGCTGCGTGACCGTCGCCTCTTTGGCGGTGTACTTGCCGGCCCCGGCATTGCAGGATTTGCACTGCTTATGCGCGTTGCGTTCTTCAAATCGCAGCTCAGGGTTAGCACCGACCGTCTTGAAGTGGCCGCAGTCCCACTGGCCGCCGTGCAGATCCGGGGGATTGGTCTCTCCGCAGCTGATACATGGCAAATCGGCATCACGCGCGCGGATGTAGGCGTTGAATGCCTGCTGAGCCTGCGCTTTGTAGTAACCTGCTGGCCGTAGCTCTGCCAGGCGTTCCTTGCGGCGCTTGCGCCCGGCCTTCTCGGCTTCCTTCTGCTCCTTAATGCGCTTAGCTGCGGCTTTCACCTTCTCCTTTTCGCGCTCTTCCATCGCGAGGATTGCGCCATGTTCCGGGCAGCACCAGCGGATCCGGATGTCGTGGAATTTCGGCACGAAGTATTCGCCGCATACTTTGCACTTACGGCGTGATGGTTTACGCATGATTCCTCCGTGCCGCGAGACGCAGCCATTTCTGATCCACCAGGCGGGCGGTGTAGCCTTTCAATGTCGGGATGTCGGACGGCCTAACCGCGGGCTTACGCTGGCGGCGCGCCGGAACGCGGAAGATTTCATTGGTGATGACGCGGGACAGTGGAGTAGACATCACGCCTCCTGCTTATCGCGCAACTGCTGGTACTCGCAGCTCTGCGGAATGGTCAGGTGGCAGCCGATATTCATCGCCCAGGCTTCGACTTTGCACAGAAAGATGTACATCTCGCCGGTTTCCAGTTCTGACGTATGGCGGAGAGATTGAACCGTGGTCACCTCTCCTGACACGACGTCTACCCGGTCTTTGCTCTCATAGCCGAGATAGGTGTGCTTCATCGCGTCCTTGACCCACTCAGGTGTAGCGAAGGCCTTGCCGCGGACGATGAGGTATTCGCTGATTTCCGTGTACCACATGTGGCTGAGGGCGTTCTGCGACAGGCTGCGCTTCTCGCGCCACGGCTTAACCTGAAGGCGGAAGCATTGCCCGGCATCCAGTAATGGCTGAATCTGCTGGCCGATGGCCGCGAAGTTGCCGCGATGGAGTTTGATGCCGTCTACTGGGAGAATCATACGGCCTCCTTAACGGAAACCGCAGAATGCAGAAAATCGCAGGTGCATTTCTGCATCTGTGACAATGTGAGGAGTTCAGATTGTGGTCGCATTTAAGTCCCCTTAAATGCGCAGAAGTCATCGAAGTTGTTCAGGCTCCGATGACATGATTATGACGGGTTAATGATGAAAAATCAAAGCTGCCCAGATGCCATAACAGTGATTTTTACTTCAAAAACCTTGTATACTTTCTCTCATCACATCAAGAATTTTGGATCTCACATATGACTAACAAAGAAAACAAAAATACCTACATTAAAAAATTCAAGAAGGAACTTTCCAAATATATACAACCAACCGCTGGTGTAGACATTCAACTTTTTGACTCTAAAGATGGAGGCGGTGTAATTAAAGCCACGCTGAATAGAAGTGGAAATAGAAGAACGTCTATTGCAGGTAATTTTACTAAATTAGGTGAAGCAATTAGCTCTAGTGGGCAGAGAGCATTCGGTGGTGATCTATCAAATATGAATTTTTATGGTACAAATACGATCTTCGATGGGGATACAATATTTTTAATTAAATCTCCTGATTCAGAGGAATGGTCATCACAAAAAGCTTCCAAGGACGTAGAGGGTATCGTATTTGGAGGAAAAAAATGATCAATATTACTACTAAGGACGGCACTCAAGTCAGTGGTGAAGTAAGAGACCTTGTTATCCTCCTTGAAACTGATGGGAAAACGGTTTCTGATTATTTACAACCCATACCACCCAAAAGAGACACCCACTGGAGCATGATCCTTATTCCGGTCGTAGCCTATATACTACTTAATCTTGGTTATATTATTGCTCAACCACTTTTACCTGCACAATATTTAAAAACATCCACATCTATATTTCTGTTCATTTCCTTCTTATTGAGTGCCACAGTATCATATTTTGTTTTTCATAAGCATAAATCTGCCTCTCTATCTATATGCTGCTTAGTTTTCTTAGTGTTGATTGTGGGTGCCAATGTAGGGTTTATTAGTTATAGCGACCTTACACAGAAAGCAACACAAAAATTAGATAGTTTATCAAAATAATTATACAGCCATGCATATCATGCGTGGCTGTATATTGACCTTCCATTTTATAATGGGTTTAAACCTATAGTAAATCTCAAATGCATTCTTTATCTTCTTCTATACCACATCACAACATCCCATTCGACTTAATGCGGTTGTACTTCGCCTGAAGCAATTGGATCGGCGTCGGCCCGTGTTCGGCAGCTGGTGCTGCAATTGCCCGGCGTACCGGCGGTACAGGCTTACCCTCGGTGACGCGCTTCTCCCACATGTCCAGCAGATCACCCGCCTCGCGTGCCAGCTCACCATGCGTTAACTGGCGCTCTGTGCTGCGATGACGCAGTTCAACGCAGATGTGGTACATGACCGGCTGCGACCAAGGGAATTGCTCACTGTAAGTGAACTCGAACGAACGGTTACGCCAGTCCCAGTATTCGGTGATCACCTGGTCAACGGTGATGCCCAGCGTCCCGCCACTCTGCTTGCACCAGGCGACGAACTGGCCCGGCGACGGCAGGAATGGACGCTCCTGACGGCGGGCAATGCGCATACCGGAATCGACTTGCGCCATTGAGTGGATCCCGTTCTCCTGAAACGCCAGTAGCCACTGACGGCGGAATTCGTTCAGGTCGTCCTGGGTGCGGAAGTTCGCCATGCTGGCCGGGAACGCGGCGCGCAGCTCGTTGAACAGCTTGTTGAAAACCTGCGCCACCTGCTCGACCGGGGCGCGTTCCTGATACTGCTCTGGCAGGTTATGAGCCATGCGACTCATCTGCTCGCGGTCGTGGTTACGCATCTGCTCTGCAAGAGATTTCATCGGATCACCCCATAAGCCCAGTCAGTGTTGTTGAAGTCCAGATCCGGCTTGGCGGCACGCTGTTCACTTCCGGCGTTGCGCTGCATTGTCAGCTTGTCCCACTGCTTACGCAGGCTTTCCGGGCTCAGGATGTTGGTCTGCCAGAAGTGGTGTTTGCTTGCCCAGTCATACAGCGCGCAGATGTCCTGGTGCGACCGGTTGTCTATCTGGCGCATCAGGCGAACGGTGTTAGACCAGGAGGTCATGTCCGGGGCTTTGCAGGTTGGGTTAATCAGCTTCACCCTGGAGGAAATCCACTTAGCTGTCTCGAGGTCTTCAGCAGAGCCCCACTTCGCACCGGATGGCGTGTAGACCTCAGCTTCAGGATGAGCTGATAAAAATTTCTTCAGACGTGCGTCAGAGGATTCGTCAGAATTCTCGGACGAAGATCTTTTAATACTGTTCTTGTTCTTGTATTGGGTGTCTACCGTTTTCGGGAAGGTTATTCCTGATTTCGGGAAGGATTTTCCCGTGTTCGGGAATTTTCTTCCCGTTTCCGGTTTGTCTAAAATCCAGGCTGAAAGGTCAGTGTTTACACCGACGATTTTCATCATGCCCTGCTTCTGTGAAAAGATGATTTTGCGTTCTGCGAGAGACTTAAGCGCGTTAGATACATGCGTATCGCTCAGGCCCGTAAGCTCAGCAATAACCGTATTTGTCACGCGGTCCTGTTTCTTGTTCCAGCCGTAGGTAAGCCAGATCACCGCCTCAAAACATTGCCATTCCCGGCCTGACAGTCTCAGGCGAGGCTTAAGCTGTTGGATCTCGTTAGCGACCTTGGTGTACCCGTTCGACAGGTCGGCCATACGACCTCCCGGTTGTTCGGTTTTGTTTGGGAAATTGATAATTTCAGCGGTGTTTGACATACTTACTCCCGTTACTTGGCGTAACACAGTGTTTGGAAGGCCTTTGAAGTTACAGCTTCAAGGGCTTTTTCTTTTCTGGTGCCTCTCACATAACCCCCAGCATAGAAGTGACCATGGCCATCAGCGGCGCGGTCAGGTCCGGGTCGACACGGAACATCTCTACAATCCCCTCACTGAGTTCCTTGAGCTTCTGGTGACGCGGGGCGTTCATCGCAACGGCCACTTTCGCCTCGCTCGTTTCCTTCTCAAGTCGAGCTAAGCGGGACATGAAACTGTCCTCGGGAAGAAGTCGATGGCGATACTCCAGAGGCAGGACGGCCATGATTGCGGGCGTCAGATGGCGCACGTTCTCGCGGTACTGCTCAGAGTCGAAGCGGTTATCCAGAAAGCGAAATAGCTTCTGCCGCGCCCGGCTGATGTCTTCCGGAAAGCTTATGGAGTTCCCGCCCTGCTCCCGGTACTCGTTGATGATCAGCGCCGAGACCACGTCCTGATTGTCCAGCGCCGACGACCATGCCCGGACCGCATCGCGGATCTTTTCGTGGTCTGGCGCCGCCTTAGGTTGAGCGCGGTTTATCATCGCTCTAGGGTGTATTCCGGTATTGTGTTGGTACGCAAGTGAATGCATTTGCTATTCCTGATGTTCCTGCTTCTTACTGTGAGGAAATTCGCGGTACTCGACCGCCTTAACCTCGCCAGTAGGAAGCTTGTTGATGAAAATCTGACGGCCGACCCTGATCGCTTTGCTAATTGCCGTTTGATGAACACCAATGGCATCAGCTGCTTTTACCTGACCAACCTCGTCGACATATTCAGCGAGTGAAATTTTCATTTTTAACGTGACTCCTTACCGTTGATACAAAAACAATACCATAAGTATTAAAACATGCAATACCGGCGGTATTTTTAAATTAATAGCTCAGGTATTACTATCTGAAAATGGAAAAGAAAAAAGACATCACACCGACTCAGGCTGAGGACGCAAAGCGCCTTAAAGCCATCTATGAGGCGAAGAAGAAAGTACTCGGAGTTACCCAGCAGTCGATTGCTGACGAGCTGGATATTACTCAGGGAGCGGTAGGCCATTACCTTAACGGGAGGAATCCCCTTAACCTTCCTGTAGCTTCAGTTTTTGCTCGCCTTCTGAAAGTTGGCGTTGAGGAATTCAGTCCGACACTGGCAAAAGAGCTTTCAGAAATGGGGCTAACCAGCGTTAATGAGCCATCAGTTCCGTATGTAATTGGATATACACCAGGTAAACGCTACCCGGTTATTAGCAGCGTTCAGGCCGGATCATGGTGCGAGGCATTGGAGCCATACTCGATTAAGGATGTTGATCAGTGGCTGGAATCAGATGCTCACATTCAGGGAGATGCATTCTGGTTGCGTGTTGAAGGGGATTCAATGACTGCGCCAGCAGGCTTAAGCATACCAGAAGGCACGTTTGTTCTTTTCGATACCGGACGAGAACCAATCAATGGCAGCCTCGTTATCGCTAAACTATCTGATTCAAACGAAGCTACATTTAAGAAACTGATCATTGATGGAGGCCAAAAATACCTTAAGGGCCTTAACCCGCAGTGGCCCCTCGTTCCCATCAATGGTAATTGCAGAATTATCGGTGTTGCTATTGAGACGAAACTAAAGCTCGTTTGATAAGTTTGCGAACAGGGGCGTTTGCGTCCCTCTATTTGCACTGACCGGCGACCCTTCCCACCATTGCCTTTGTTGAATCCATCCCTCCAAAACCAGACAGCGTTTTACTCATCAACACCACGCCATCAGGCTGTACAACCCAAGTCTCCATGGCGTGCTTTCCAGGCTCAGTGGTAAGCCCTACGACAACATTTTTACTCATAGCTCGATATACCATCCCTCCGCCATCAAGACCGTCATACAGTACTGTCGCATTATCGCCATCAATAACGATTGTGAATGTTCCAGAAAACGCGTCGTCAATCCGCGAATACCCTTCTCTCTCACTGTAGCTTGACCCTTTAAGATCTTTCACGGTCCAGCACGATGCGTTAGCAACCATTGGTAAAGCTAACGCCGCAGCTATAAGTAACCTCATTTACCCTCTCCAATAAAGTTCGAAACCCCATCAATAGTAGCCGCTCTGCTCGCTAACAAAAAAATATTTCTTCCTAGTTATCATAAACATAATACCGCCACACCAATAATTAATACCGCCAGTATTGATTTATATTAATACCGCTAGTATTGTTTACTCATCGAAACGAAACATCGACAGCTGAGCGAAGTTAGCCAGCGGCGAAGTGGAGATTCGGTCAGTCGAACGGCGCGACAGTAAACCATGCGTCGGACGCCCGGCGGGCTCAGGGAGAGCGGCAATGGTGCGTAACTGGAATGTTTTGGGGTGTGGTGGGCAGCTGATTCGTGATGCTCACGGATCAATCCGGTCCACGAATCCACCACACCGACCAAAGCATTTCTCCCGCATCAGCGGGTAACTACAGAGCCAACCTCAAGCACCGGGCGCCGATGCTTGGTGATGGTAATACTGCCATCTCAACCGCACAGGAGACGATGATCCTGTTCTGGTTGGATTGGAAAAGTCTTCTTGGCCCGCCAGCGCGCGGGCATTTTTTTGGAGGTTGCATGTTTGCTACTGACATCTCACTGAAATACGGCACTCATCAGCCAGAGACGATTCTGGAAACAATGCCGATTGAAGAAGCCTCCGAAATCATCAAGGAGAAGCTTCGTGATGAAGTGCGCCAGGAACTCGAGTGCGAGTATGGCGATCGCCTTTATGAGGCTGAAGAAGAGGCATCAAACTGGGAAAGCAGAGCTGATGACTATGAAAGCGATGCGGCTTGCCTGGCTAAGGCCATAAGAGAGGCTTTTGAATCTGCCAGCTTTGAAGATGCAAAGGTGATCCTCCAGCGAGCGATGCACGACCATAAAGACTATATCTGAAGACCCGCCACGGCGGGTTTTTTCATACCTCAGTCGCTTCACCGAGGCGGCTTAGTTATGACAACCGGCGGCCATCCACCGCCAAATTGTTTGAATGTGCGCTTGCGCAGAAGTCTTGTATTAACCGTTCCGTTCGCCGCGATAAGGCAATAGAGTTAAATAAAATGAAATTTATATATCTTTTAGTCTCCCCGCTGTGAGACCCAATAAAAAATAAACACCGTAAAACCTAAAACTGAAGAGGTGATGAGAGGCATAACATATAGCTCATATTCTAAAATAGCTGTTAAGTCACTAAATTTTACTAAAAAATATGCCGATAGCCCGAAGCATATCGAAATAAATATTTCAGAGTGAAATTTTAGAGCATCTATCTCACCTTCGGATTCTCGAGCGTTAGCAATCGAAGCACCTATCCACAGCAAAAGACTGCTATAAACGCTAATTTCGCCGGGTAAGTCGTCTATACCTGGTGTGAAAAGAACATCTATCCCTAAGAGAAATAAAATAGCTATCAGTATTCCCAGCAGTGGCCTGAGTTTCATATAAATCTCTGTAATTGAGTTGTCTCGCCACTTTATTACAAAGAGAAAATGAATCGAAGCCCCCAACAATAATAGTTTCAATCAATAAGGCAGATATTCGTGAGGATAATAAATTGAGACACCATATGATTCTCAAGGCTCCGCGTCTTGCCTCTTTCGCAGTGCTCCACCGCAACGTTCCACTCCCGAGAGGCACCATGACAATCACCCAAAACGGCAAGCTTTACACCGCCAAAAAGCTCAACGATAACGAGTGGCAGCTGACGTCGGTATCGGCACCGCGCGACAAGCTGGCGCTTAACCGCTGGCAGATGCACGTTGCTGGCCACCTCGAACAGGTCGAGGTGAAGGTATGATGTACCACTACGGATACGTTGAAGTTAACCGCGGCGCAGTTCTGCCTGGCATGCTGGTTAAGCACAAAGACGGCATGTGGACGGCATCAGCCAATAAGCGCGGAAAGCTCTATCTTCACCGCGGTTGTGAGCGCACCTTCACCAGAGAGCTTCTGGTTGAGGTTTATCTTGATGGCCGCGGCGGCGGATTGAGTCATTAACCCATTATTTGTTTGGGCCGTGAGGTGCAAGTTTAAACTCCAGATGATACAGCTTGCCGTCAGGTGCCTGGAAGTCGACCTCGAATGAATCCGGCGGATTGAATGGGTCAGGTGCGTTTCTTGCGATACACGTAGAACGCCACGCAATATGTCCATTCTTGCCTAAGCCAAGCGATCGTGACTTCCACCAGTCATACCATGACTGATCGTGCGGCTGGTCACTTCCCTTTTCTCTCACAAACCAATGATTCCGCTTCGAGCGCTTACCCATTTCTTTAGTTGAGTACATTGGGGAAGAGCATTTTTTATTTATCAGCATTTAGTCACCTTGCTTGTTGCCGCTGCGCTTCATTCATTCTGAACCGTATCGCTGTTTAATCAAGTTTCACATTGGAATACCGGGCTGGCTTCACGCAGCCGGGATCTGCACATCCAAATTTCAGGAGTTCAGCCATGAACGCATACCTCACTTACGACCGAATCGAAGAACGGCGCTGGGTTGAGCAGCAGCTCACCGACGAGAAGGAGAAGTGGATCGACGACAGGGCACAGCAAATCATCGACATGATGCCAAATGAGCCGTCCGGCCTCTTCCACTTCACGATCCCGATTGACTCCAGCCCATACGAAGGACTTCGCAGCGATAAAGCTGGCGAGGCCTACAACGATTTCATTTCGGCAGTTGCTTACGCCCAGGCGGAATACGACTGGGAACACCGTACCGGCTGCCCGTTTTAATTTTTGAGGGTTTTAACAATGAGTACTGCACTTTCCACCATGGCCGGGAAACTGGCCGCACGCCTCGGCATGGATGCCGGTACAGACCTGATGAATACACTGAAGAATACAGCGTTCAAAGGTGGCAACGTCACGGACGAGCAGTTTACAGCCCTGTTGATCGTCGCCAACCAGTACGGCCTGAACCCATGGACAAAAGAGATTTATGCCTTCCCAGATAAAGGCGGGATTGTCCCGGTCGTCGGCGTTGATGGATGGGCTCGCATTATCAACGAGCATCCTCAGTTTGACGGCATGGAGTTCTCTTACGACAAGGAGGAAGGCGCGTGCACCTGCAAGATTTACCGCAAAGACCGTAAGCACCCGACCATCGTCACCGAGTACATGGGAGAGTGCAAACGCAACACTCAGCCATGGCAGTCCCACCCTACCCGCATGCTTCGCCACAAGACGCTGATCCAGTGCGCGCGTCTGGCCTTTGGTTTCGCTGGCATCTTCGACCAGGACGAGGCAGAGCGAGTGATTGAAGGAACAACGGCAGAGGTTCATGCGGGCCATGAATCAGATAGCCGTCGCCCGGATCTGATCGCAAAAGGTGAGTCAGCCGCGCGCCTTGGAACCGTTAAGTATCAGGAGTTCTGGGTGGCGCTGAGCGCTGAAGAGAAGCAGGTGATCGGCGCAGTTGAGAAGCGACGCATGTATGACATGAGTCTTGCCGTCGACAACGCCGAACCTGCCAATGTCGCAGATGCGGAGGCTGAATGATGGAGCAACGCACCCCTGAATGGTTTGCTGCGCGCTGCGGCAAGGTCACTGCCAGTCGCCTGGCTGATGTCATGGCCCGGACTAAGTCAGGCTACTCAACCAGCCGCCATAACTACATGGCAGAGCTGATTTGCCAGCGGCTGACCGGGAAGCTGGAGGAAGGGTTTTCGAATGCCGCGATGATGCGCGGTACCGAACTAGAGCCAGTGGCGCGTGAGATGTACGCGCTGAATGAGTTCGATGCGAAAATCACTGAAGTTGGACTCATCGATCACCCAACCATACCCGGATTCGCAGCCAGCCCGGACGGACTTGTTAACGACGACGGGCTTATCGAAATCAAATGCCCAAACACCTGGACCCATCTTGAAACGCTGAAAACTGGCGAGCCAAAGCGCCAGTACATGCTGCAAATGCATGCGCAGATGATGTGCACCGGGCGGAAATGGTGTGATTTCGTTAGTTTCGATGATCGCCTGCCGCCTGACCTCGCCTATTTCAAGAAGCGAATTCATTTCGATGAAGAGCTGGCGCGCGAAATCGAGTCTGAGGTTAAGAGCTTCCTTGCAGATCTGGAATCGGAAATTCTGAAAATCACAGAGCGTGCAGCATGAAACGCACACCCTTTTACCGCAGGCCCGGGAGAACCGGGCAATTCTCCGGCCTACGTGAGCGCGTGATCTGGATGATTCAGACGCGCGGCCGCCCGGTAACCGGCAGCGAAATCGCTGAGAAGTTTGGCGTAACGCTCATCGAGTTCAACCGGGTCGCCAACGGCATCACCCGCGGTTCCGGGCAGATAGCGCAGATCGTTGAGTCGAAGAAATGGCTCAACGATGACGGCATCTGCGACCGCGCTTTCGACCTCGTTACGAAGCCGAAGGTTGTTACGCCGCAGGGTAAATCGCGGCTGTTCACCCGGCGCGCCATAGAGCAGTCACGGGAAGGCCGACGGCAGGAGTGCATTGAACGTGCCGCCCGGCGTCGCCGCCTCATTGCTCAGGGCCTCTACATCGACGAAATGGAGTCAGTGCTATGAAAGCGTGGTCTCTCGAAGAGCTGGCGCTGCTGTGGCGACACTCAAACGCTGAAGTCGCAGAGATTACCGGCCGCAGCATTGAAGAGGTCGGAGATAAGCGGCTGCAAACCAATATTGAGCGTAATGGCTGGGATGTTAACGATCCGGAGCGGGAGGAATCATGACCGATTACACCGGAAGTAATACCCCAGCGGATCAGCGCGACCTCTGGCGCACTCCACCAGCCCTCTTCGCCTCCCTTGATGCTGAGTTCTGCTTCCAGCTGGATGCCGCCGCGGCGCCTCATAACGCACTGTGCCGGAAGTTCATCACCGCCGAACAGAATACACTGGAGACTCCCTGGGCTGATTATCTGAATGTACCTGGCTACGTCTGGATGAACCCGCCATACAGCGACATCACACCGTTCGTTAATAAGGCCGCTACCGAAAGCGCAAATCAGATCGGCACGGTGATGCTGGTTCCGGCAGACACTTCGGTTGGCTGGTTCAAGGAGGCAATCCAGACCGCCAGCGAGGTTCGTTTCATCACCGCCGGGCGGCTGGCGTTTATCAACCCGGTCACCGGTAAGCCAGTATCGGGAAATAACAAAGGGTCGATGCTCATCATCTGGCGACCGTACCCGCGTACACACTGCCACTTCGCAACTGTGGGCCGGGACGAGCTGATGGCTTTTGGGGCGAAACTTCTCGCCCGCCGGGAGGCCGCATGACGCCAGAAACAGACAACGCCATCCGCGCCGCCTGCCGCCGATGCACCGAGGAAATCCAGCAAGCCATGCGCAAGAAGCCAAAGCCAAACTGGAACGAAACGGTGCCTCCCATCATCAACAAGCATCACAAGAAAATAGAAGCTCTGGGAGTTAGCCTCCTGGAGTTCGTCGTATACACAGGGCGGCTTAATCGCCGCTTCGGAGTTGAATCGTGAAAAGATTTCTTTTTACCACTGAGGTCAAGCGAGCAGAAGGATCGCAGACCTTCAGAGTGGATGCTGAAAGCCTGGAAGAAGCCATGGAGATTCTTGAAAGTGGCGGAGGGGATATTTACGAACACGAAGTTGAGGTTGTCGTTATAGGCGAGTTTAAGTTCGATCGCGAAACTGACCTTGCTGACTTCGGTGATTTTCCTGAAGGCGGTGCAGCATGACCAAATACGCGAAACTGGATAGCGAGGTGTTAAGCGCTATCGGCGCTCAGCCAACCTCTTTTTCGGAGCTATTTAGCCCCTCCGTCAGGCAGGAGTGCCTCGTCATTGCTGAAGCAGAAGGAAAGCACCCGATGGACGTCTTCCGCATCCTTGACCGCCGCCTCCAGTCACTCAGGAAGCTTGGCGTCATCCAGCACGTCAAAGGCAAGGGGTGGATTCAGCCATGACATCGCAAATCACTAGGTCGCTAAAGCGGCCTTTTTTATTGCTGGCATTCACCTTCAACCGCATTAATCGACTCTTCGAGGAATAACTATGGACGAAATGACACAGGAATTTAAAGACTGGTACGAAAAAGAAACTGGATGGTGTGTAGAAGATGCACCCTCAGACGATGTAACAGCGCTTATCTGGCTGGCATGGAAAGCCGGGAAAAAGGCTGGTGAAGACTTTAAGGAGTGAATCATGGACATCATCGACACAGCAGCAGAGATTGAAGAGCTTCAGCGTAACGCGGCCCTTTCCGCTCACCGCATCGACCGCAACGCCGTATCAGCTGAACGTTGTGAAGAATGCGACGAACCAATTCCCGAGCCGCGACGCGCAGCTGTTCCCGGCTGCCGAACGTGCGCAGAATGTCAAAGTTTTAAAGAAATAAAAAATAAAAACTTTCGTTCAACCTAACAGAAGCCCTATGGTTCTCTATAAAGTTTGTTGATAATCTCCGTGAGGTGTTTTTTTATCTTAAAGGGGGATACAGTGAATCCATGGGGTGCTATTACCGCAGCAATCATAGCTGGCGCAATCGCTTTTGTAGGAATGGTAGTTACTAAAGAAAGTAAAATATCTGATTTCAGGCAGGAGTGGATTAACGACTTGAGAACTAAAATTGCCGAGTTAATATCAATTTTTGATGTCATTAGCAAGGAAAGTGATTTTAGTGCCGATGAGAAAAACGAGGCCAAAAAAAACGTGAACCGAGTCATAGCTGAAGTTAGGCTTCGATTAAATCACTCTAATCCTACAGCAGCAGAGAGAGAACTCGGAGAAGTTATAACAGATATAAATCTTGAAATAATGACTCGTGGCGGTGAGGTATCGAAACACTATGAAAGACTTACGAAACTCACGCATTTAGTTCTTAAAGAGGAATGGACAAGGGTTAAAAAAGGTGAAAATAGTTATATGATGATAAAAAACTTCCTTTCAGTAATTGCAGTTATACTCGCAGCAATGACCATCACATGGTTCGCAATTTTCATTGTGACGCATTCAGGTTTGTTTAAAACACCTTTATTCTAAACGAAATATAAAATATTTAATTCTTTAATGCCTCCTTTTTATTAGTTCGGGAGGCATCGCTAGATGTGCAGATCTCCCCCCGTATAATCAAATTAATTTGATTTCGATTAATCAACACGTCAACGCGGCCTCGCATATAATGCCAGGCGGCTAAGGAGTTCTCATGGCTAAGCTTCTCAACTTGCAGGAATGGGCTGCTGAGGTCTACACGACCCCACCATCCCTTTCTACTCTGCGCCGATGGACGCGGGAGGGGCGTATTTATCCCGCGCCGGAGCTGCACGGAAAGGAATATAAGGTTCAGCCTGACGCTATCTATGTGGATCCGCGCAAGAAGATTCTGCGCGCTAAACCGAAACACACCAAACTGCCGTCCGGCGGCACCTTACTGGAGAGACTAACTCATGGCGAAAAGGCCAGTACGTTACGACGCTAACCTGCCCCGTAACCTGACCTATCGTAAAAGAGACAGACTTTACAGCTGGCGAAATCCGGTGACCGGGCAAGAGATTTCTCTTGGACGGATTGATCGCAAGGACGCTGTTGCCCAGGCCATTGAGGCCAACAACTACATCGACCAGAATTACCTCCCCTCTTCTCTCCTGGATCGCATAAAAGACGTGCCCACTTTCACAGTGGCTGCATGGCTTGAGCGTTACGAGGTAATTCTCGAGCGGCGCGAGCTGAAACCAAACACGATGAAGGTCAGGCGAAACCAGATCGCCACCATTAAGGAAGAGTTCGGCAAAATTCCCCTCGCTTCTGTCACGACAAAAGACATCGCCTCATTCCTTGAAGCGTACGTTCTCTGTGATAAAAAGAGCATGGCTTCCGGGCTCAGGTCTGTGCTGATGGACATCTTCAGGGAGGCGATCGTAGAAGGACATGTCGACAGGAACCCGGCCGAGCCGACGCGAACGCCAACGCCGAAAGTTAAGCGAGAGCGCCTGTTACTCGAACAATTCACCGTCATCCGCCAGGCTGCGTTAACTCACTCTGAATGGGCGCCAAACGCATGCGATCTGGCACTGGTCACCGGCCAGCGTCGTGAGGATATTTCACTGTTCAGGTTTAGTGACATTAAAGATGGGAGGCTTTTCGTTACGCAGGAGAAAACAGGTCACAAACTGGCGCTTCCCCTTGATTTGAGGCTGGACGTTGCCGGGCTTGTGTTGCAGGATGTCATTGATCGTTGTCGGTTGAACAACCCTTCCGACTTCATGCTTTACTCGCCGGTTCGCCGCGGGGGTAGAAAGCCGGGGCCGCTGACTCCTGACGGACTCACCCAGGCCTTTGCAGAGATAAGGGATTCGACCGGGTTAAAATTCGGACCTAACCCACCTCCTTTCCATGAGATCAGAAGTCTGGCGAGCAGGCTCTATGAAAAGGAGCGCGGGGAGGAATTTGCTCAGCGCTTACTCGGCCACAAAAATTTAACAATGACCAAAAAATACCTGGACGCACGTGGTGCAGAGTATGTTATGGTTTAAACAGGATATGGAATATTCGAGTAATTTTCGAGGGATTTCGTGTTAATACCGAAAAATACCTTGAAAAAACAAATAGATAAAAAGAGACCGAATACGATTCCTGTATTCGGTCCAGGGAAATGGCTCTTGGGAGAGAGCCGTGCGCTAAAAGTTGGCATTAATGCAGGCTCAATCGCCTTGCCCTTTAAGAATAGATGACGACGTCAGGTTTTCCAGTCCACAGTAAAAGTGGTCTGAAAAAAAGCGTCAGAACATCACTAAATGTGAAAAACCGCAGAGCTTTTACAAGCACCTGCGGTTTTTTTTTACTGGAAACCTGACGGCTAGCAGAGCTTTTCAGCGCGCTCAATAAACGGTGCCAGACTCTTCTTCTGCCCGGGGTTTGCCGGGTCATCTACCTGGATCACGCTGACAGGCTGTCCGTTACTTTTCCCTCTGGCAACCTGCTGCTCCGCCACGTCATTTAACGGATACTGCACGAGCGTACTGGGATTGATGACATACAGCGCGTTACCGGGACGGCAGGTAAGCATGACTTCTTCACGATTAAATGCCCAGTTGTCCTTACCCACTTCAAACCGGCTGACGGTGATGACCTGCGGCGCGGCTAACGCACTGCTGGCACAGGTGAGAAGTAAAAGAGAAAGCAGTGTCTTTTTCATATGTTATTTAACCTTGTCAGAAGGGTTCCCAGGTCGCGAACAGGCTGACGGCGGCCAGTACCAGCGCGCCCAGCACCACCTCTGCCTGTGTCATCCTGATAAAAATCTGTTGTTCCCGCCCGGCCTCCGGGCGAAAGCGTGGCACAAGAAAATACCGATTCGCCAGCGCAATTGCCACCATCATCATGACCAGCGCACATTTGAACAACAACAGCTGGACATAAGGCGCCTGCCACGGCACGTTTATGCCAACAATAAAGAGCGTATTGATTATCCCGGTCAGCAGCACGCCTGCCACGGCGTAATGCCCCACGCGGGAGAAGCGCATCATGGTAAAGATAGCGGCTGGCTGCCAGCGGCCTTTCGCCAGACGCATACAAAACAGCAGCGGCAGTAAACCACCCACCCAGGTCGCGGCGCAGAGCAGGTGAAGCGCATGGTTGAGACGATGCAACGCTCCCGGTGCGCCACCGTTCATCGCGGCATGTCCCACGCCCGCCAGCAGCACCAGCTGCCCCATCGCGAGCAGTAACAGCCGTGAGCCTTTTTGCGGGGTAAGCCATGCGGCGCCCGCCGTCACAGCGGCCAGCACCATTTGCCACAACCAGACGCCGCCAAATTGCGTTCCCAGCACGCTGCGCCAGACCGCCGGACGAATGACATCGCCCCAGCCGTTGCCCATCAACCCACTTTGCAGGCCAAACATCAGCAGAGCCGCTATCAGGCTGATTAAGGCCGCGAGTTTCTGCTGCCGCTGGAAACGCCGGGTCATGAGGCGCTGCAACGAAGACGGCGCAAACCAGACGCTGTAAAGCGCGTTGCCGAAAAGCAGCATCAGCGCAGCAAAATGGATAAAGCGTAACGCGACGTAGCTCAGGGTCAGCATGCTATTTCACGCTAAAGTGATAGCTGCCTTTGGTTTTGTGGCCATCCACGGAGACCACATGCCAGTCCACCGTGTAGGTGCCGGACGTCAACGGTTTCTCAAGAGGAACAATCAGCTTTGCGTTATCCTTCTCGTCACGCTTCACCGCGCCGGTCTGGATCTTGTGCTGCTGTGCGTCCGTCACCACCACGCCGCTGAAGGCAGGCTCAATGCCTTCCGAGAAGTTCAGGGTAATGACCTCTGGTGCCACCGCAACGGTATTTTCCTGCGGGGATTGCTGCTTAAGATGCGCATGGGCCAGAACTGAGGGCGTGATGGCTGAAGAGAGCAGAAAGACCAGCGCGCACGCGACACGGGAAGGGGTAAAATGCATCACAATCATTCCTTTTCGTTATGCCTGAATGCTAAAGAATAACTCTGTATAATTAACGAGTCGAGGAACATCCTTTGCTCCCTTGTCATCGTTGAACAATCGCGGTAACGTTGCCGCCGCAGAAAAAGGAGAAGGAAATGAACGTTAACCTGGCCGCCCTTCCTCAGGACGAGATGGACAAAGTGAATGTCGATCTCGCCGCCGCGGGGGTCGCATTCAAAGAGCGTTACAACATGCCCGTCGTGGCTGAAGTGGTAGAGCGTGAACAACCCGCGCATCTCCGCGACTGGTTTCGCGAACGTCTCATTGCGCATCGCCTCGCCTCCGTCAATCTCTCGCGCCTGCCGTACGAACCTAAAGTTAAATAAGCTTAACGTCTCGTTACACTTCCTTACGCGTTATGTGGCAGGATAAGAAAACCCTGATAAATTTAGGTGTAATCTTAAAATCCCAGCGACTTAGTGTATAAGGAAGTCACGATGTCACGATGGAATATTGCCGCGGCTCAGTATGCCCCGCGGCACAACTGTGTTGATGAGCACGTAAAACATCACCTGCACTTTATTGCCGAGGCTGCATGGCATGGGTGCGATTTAATCGTCTTTCCGGAGCTTTCGCTTACCGGCCCTGGCGGAACAACCTTACCCCCACCCCCTGACGATTTGCAGCTTGCCCCCCTCCTTCACGCCGCCCAGTCACGTTTCATCACGGTGATTGCCGGTATTACGCTCCAGCAACACGGCCAGCGCCAGAAAGGACTCGCGCTTTTCACCCCTAACCTGTCGACCATCCGGCGTTATCCGCAGGGCAACGGTGCGGGTGTTATTCCTGGCGATAAACGGTTAACCATCGTGGATAACCAGGCTGACGCCCCGGAACTGGACCCGGAGGCAACGCTGTTCACCAGCAGCCTGGCCGTGGGCGAGCATCGCTGGCGGCAATCCATCGGTTCGTTACAACGCTTCGCGCACAAGTACGCCATCGCGGTATTAATGGCGAACGCGCGCGGCGGTAGCGCGTTATGGGATGAAAAAGGTCAGCTGATCGTACGTGCGGATAAGGGAGAACTGCTGCTAACCGGTTCTTTAGGCCAACAGGGTTGGCAAGGCGATATCATTCCATTAGGCTAGGCATTTTTGGATCAGGAGCGATCAATGCTGCGCGTTATCGATACCGAAACCTGTGATTTGCAGGGTGGAATTGTGGAAGTCGCTTCTGTCGACGTGATTGACGGAAAGATAGTCAACCCCATGAGCCATCTGGTGCGCCCGGATCGTCCCATCAGTGCGCAGGCGATGGCGATACATCGTATTACGGAATCGATGGTGGCGGATAAGCCGTGGATTGAAGAGATCATCCCTCTTTACCACGGTAGCCAGTGGTATGTGGCCCATAACGCCAGCTTTGACCGCCGCGTGCTGCCGGAGATGCCCGGCGAATGGATTTGCACTATGAAGCTGGCGCGCCGTCTGTGGCCGGGGATCAAATACAGCAATATGGCGCTGTATAAGTCGCGCAAACTCAGCGTACGGACGCCGGAAGGGCTGCATCATCACCGCGCTCTTTACGACTGCTACATCACCGCAGCGCTCCTGATTGATATCATGAATACTTCCGGCTGGACGCCAGACGATATGGCGACCATTACCGGGCGCCCCGCGCTACTGACCACCTTTACGTTCGGAAAATATCGCGGGAAGCCAGTATCGGAAGTGGCGGACAAAGATCCGGGCTATCTGCGCTGGCTGTACAACAACCTCGACAGAATGAGCCCGGAACTGCGCCTGACGCTGAAGCATTATTTAGGCGAAGCCTGAGTCCCCGCCCGGCCTGGCAGCGTATCCTGCGCCAGGCCAATCAAAAAGGCGTACTCCAGCGCCACCCCTTCATAGGATTTAAATCGCCCTGATTTCCCTCCGTGCCCCGAGTCCATATCGGTACACAGCAGCAGTAAATTATCGTCAGTTTTCAGCTCACGCAACTTCGCCACCCATTTCGCGGGCTCCCAGTACTGTACCTGGGAATCGTGCAGGCCGGTGGTCACCAGCATATGCGGATAGGCTTTCGCCTCGACGTTATCGTACGGGCTGTACTCTTTCATGTAGCGATAATAGGTTTCATCCTGCGGGTTCCCCCACTCCTCAAACTCCCCGGTGGTCAGTGGAATGGACTCATCCAGCATGGTCGTCACCACGTCCACAAACGGCACCTGGGCGATAACGCCTTTAAACAGTTCAGGCCGCTGGTTGATCACGGCGCCCATTAGCATGCCCCCGGCGCTGCCCCCCATGCCAAAGCAGAGCTGCGGATCGCCATAACCCTGCGCGATCAGCGCATCGCAAACATCAAGGTAGTCATTAAAGGTATTTTTCTTTTTGAGAAATTTTCCGTCTTCATACCAGTGCTGACCCAGCTCGCCGCCGCCGCGAATATGGGCAATCGCATAAACAAAACCGCGGTCGAGCAGGCTCAGCCTGCTGCTGCTGAAATCGGCGTCCATGCTGGAGCCATAGGAGCCATAGCCATAGACGAGGATGGGGTTTTTACCTTTGTTGAAGTGCGCCTTGTGATAGACGAGCGACACTGGGACTTCAACGCCGTCGCGTGCGGTCACCCACAGGTGCTCACTGCGATAATTTTCCGACTCAAAACCCCGGACCTCAGCCTGTTTAATCACCTGACGCTGCCCGGTGTCCATATCCAGTTCAAACAACGTATCCGGGGTGGTCATCGACGAATAGCCGTACCGCAGGCGGGACGATTCCGGCTCCGGGTTAAAGCCGATCCACGTTACGTAAGCCGGGTCATCGAACGCAATGCCCACCACTTCGCGGGTTTTGCGGTTGATTTGGCGGATGCTGGTCAGTCCGCGCTGACGCTCTTCCACCACCAGCCAGTCGGTAAACAGGGTGAACCCCTCCAGCATCACCTGATCGCGCGCGGGAATTAACACTTCCCATTTGCGTTCATCGCGCACTTTGGTTTTATAAAGGCCAAAGTTTTTGCCCTCGCGGTTCGAACGCAGGTAAAAGCTGTGCTGGAAGTGATCCAGGCTGTACTCATGATCTTTACGGCGCGGCAGGAAGCACAGAGGCTGCGCATCCGGCAGCTCTGCATCCAGCAGCAGCACTTCTGAGGTGGTGGCGCTGGAGAGGAAAATGATCACGTAGTGGCGAGACGACGTTTTGTGCAGGCTGACATAGAACGTCTCATCTTTTTCCTCATACACCAGTTCATCGTCGGCGGAATCGGTCCCCACCGTATGACGCCAGACCTGATAAGGCAGCAGCGTTGAGACATGCTTTTTAACGTAGTAGACCGTTTCTGAATCGTTACCCCAGACGAAATCGGGGGAGACATTATCCAGCATTTCGGGATACCAGTTTCCCGTTTCAAGATTGCGGAAACGCAAACCGTACTGGCGGCGGGAGAGGTAATCCTCAGCCAGCGCCATAATGGCGTTATCGGGGGAAATGGACATGCCGCCCAGCGTATAAAACTCACTGTGGGCAGCACGTTTGTTGGCATCCAGCAGGATCTCCCATTCATCCCACTCGGCGCTCAGCACAGACTGGCGCTGGTAGATGGGATATTCGTTTCCCGGCTCATAAATATGGCGATAGCGATAACCGTTTTTGCACCACGGGGCAGAGACATCACGCTGGGGGATACGCTGCACCATTTCCTTCAGAAGTTGATCCTGAAGCGCCTGCTGGCTGGCCATGACCTGGCGGCCATAGTCGTTTTCCTCGTGCAGATAGTCCAGCACTTCTGGCCGGGAACGAGAATCGTCCCGCAGCCAGTAGTAGTTATCGATACGCGTATCGCCATGCGTGGTGATCGCATAAGGAGTACGTCGGGCTTTTGAAGGCATGGCATTCTTACTTTTTCGTTTTACATCCTATAAGGTTGGCAAAACACGCGTATGATGCAAGCGAAACATGGCCTTCTAGCCCACGAGGGTCTGCTTCTGCTGCTGAATATCCTGCTCAATTCCCTCACGAACGTCCTGTGGGATCTTCAGCGCATCGCCCAGGGCGTTCAGGTAGCTGCGCTCCATAAAGTGATCGATATCGATGGCGGCACAGCTCAGAAAATAGAGTTCCAGCGCCTCTTCTTCGTTTTTCACGCTTTGCGCCAGACGCTGCGGATCAAGCGGCTGTTCGATGGCCTGCGCCACCAGCGCCCTGCCCTGCTCCTCAACGCCCGCTTCCCGCATCTGCTGTTCAATTGCGGCACGTTCACTGGCATCAATATGCCCGTCGCTCTTGGCCGCAAAGACCAGGGCGAGGATCAACCGCTCGGTGCGTAAATCTAACGGCGATACCTGCTTCCCGTACTGCGGTTCATCCTGATGCGCGCTGCGCACCTTGTCTTTGTATTTGTTCCATAAGACGGAGCCTGCAATAGCCCCTCCGCCCGCCAGCAGCGCGCCGGTACCGTATTTGGTAAGCAGTTTCCGCGATGATTTATTGGCAACCAGCAAACCGGCCAGCCCGCCGAGCGCACCCGGCACCAGCAGCTTGCTCAGACCCTGCTCGCCCGACGACGAGCCTTTTTGTCCCAACAGGGATTGCAGTTGATTCATCCAGCCTGACATATTTTTCCTCACGTAACAGTGCGTAACCTTCACAGCCTAAGCGAGCGGGTGTCAGGAAATGTCTGTCAGTGCTAAAGAAGCGCAAATTTCCCCCCTGTCCGGTTATCCCCATACAAGACAGACGCAAACGTTTTCGTTTATACTGCCCGCATCTTTTTCAGGGGGATTTTTATGACTCGTTTAGGAACCGCGCTGCGTCCCGCCGCGACGCGCGTCATGCTGTTGGGATCGGGTGAACTGGGTAAAGAAGTGGCCATTGAATGCCAGCGTTTAGGTGTGGAAGTGATTGCGGTGGACCGTTACGCGAATGCGCCCGCCATGCACGTCGCGCATCGCTCGCACGTTATCGATATGCTTGACGGTAATGCGCTGCGGGGGTTAATTGCCGACGAAAAACCGGATTTCGTGGTACCTGAAATTGAGACCATTGCCACTGAGATGTTGATTGCCCTTGAACAGGAAGGCCAGCGCGTGGTGCCCTGCGCCACTGCGGCAAAACTGACCATGAACCGGGAAGGCATTCGTCGCCTGGCGGCAGAAGAATTACAGCTCCCGACCTCCAGCTACCGTTTTGCCGGGGATAAAGCTGCGTTTCTCCAGGCCGTAGAGGAGATTGGCTACCCGTGCATCATTAAGCCGGTAATGAGCTCCTCCGGCAAAGGGCAGAGCTTTATCCGCGACAGCAGCACGCTGGACAACGCCTGGGACTATGCCCAGCAGGGAGGCCGAGCCGGGGCCGGGCGCGTCATCGTGGAAGGCGTGGTGAAGTTTGATTTTGAAATTACCCTGCTCACCGTCAGCGCCGTGGATGGCGTTTATTTCTGCGACCCGATTGGTCATCGGCAGGAAGACGGCGATTATCGCGAATCCTGGCAGCCGCAGCAGATGAGCGCGCTGGCGCTGGCACGCGCACAGGAGATCGCCCGCAAGACGGTGCTGGCGCTGGGCGGCTACGGCCTGTTCGGCGTGGAATTGTTTGTTTGCGGCGACGAGGTGATCTTCAGCGAAGTCTCCCCTCGTCCGCACGATACCGGGATGGTTACGCTGATTTCACAGGATCTCTCCGAGTTCGCGCTGCACGTACGCGCTTTCCTCGGCCTGCCGGTTGGCGGCATCCGTCAGTACGGCCCGGCAGCCTCGGCGGTGATCCTGCCGCAGCTGACCAGCCAGAATGTCACCTTTGATAACGTCGAAGGTGCGGTTGGCGCAGGCTTGCAGGTCCGGCTGTTCGGCAAACCGGAGATCGACGGAAGCCGTCGTCTGGGCGTGGCATTAGCGACCGGGGAAAATGTGGACGAAGCCGTCGCGAGAGCGAAAAGAGCTGCTGCGAACGTCAGCGTAGCAGGATAAAAAAACGGGCCGAAAGGCCCGTTTTAACTGTCTGGCTGGCCGGGTAAGGCGCAGCCGACACCCGGCAAACAAACTTACTGTTTCGCGCCTTCTACCGCTTCGCGAGCCAGTTTAGTGATGCGATCCCAGTCGCCTGCTTCCAGCGTATCCGCCGGAACCAGCCAGGAGCCGCCGATGCACAGCACGCTTTTCAGCGCCAGATAGTCGCGGTAGTTGGCCGGAGAGATGCCGCCCGTTGGGCAGAAACGCACCTGGGAGAATGGGCCCGCAATGGCCTGCAACGCTTTGGTGCCGCCGTTCGCTTCAGCCGGGAAGAATTTGAACTCTTTCAGGCCGTAGTCCATGCCCAGCATCAGTTCAGAAACGGTGCTGATACCCGGGATCAGCGGAATAGAACCTTCGGTTGCGGCTTTAAGCAGGGGCTCAGTCAGCCCCGGGCTGATGGCAAACTGTGCGCCCGCTTCGGTCACTTCCGCCAGTTGCTGCGCATTCAGAACCGTACCGGCACCAATGATCGCTTCCGGCACTTCTTTGGCGATAGCACGGATCGCATCCATCGCACAGGCGGTACGCAGGGTCACTTCCAGAACGCGAACGCCACCCGCAACCAGCGCCTTCGCCATTGGGACAGCGTGCTCCAGTTTGTTTACCACAATAACCGGCACGACAGGGCCAGTGGTCAGGATTGCTTCTGCACTTGTTTTCCAGTTTTTCATCAGAGTTTTCTCTCGCCAGATCGTTAAAATCAAGTCGTCTTAAAACGTAATACAGGTTGCGCCCTGCTCCGCACCGGAGAGTTTCTCACGCAACGCACCAAACATTTCGCGTCCGGTACCCACGCGTGACGCGCTCAGGTCAGGAATATGTGGCTGACGCGCCGCCAGCTCTGCTTCATCCACCAGCAGGGTTAACTCGCCTGTCTGACCGTTAACGCGGATCATGTCACCATCACGCACTTTCGCCAGCAGGCCGCCGTCGTAGGCTTCCGGGGTGACATGAATCGCTGAAGGCACTTTACCGGATGCCCCTGAAAGGCGTCCATCGGTTACCAGTGCAATTTTGAAACGGCGGTCCAATAATACACCAAGCGGCGGCATAAGTTTATGTAATTCTGGCATCCCGTTCGCTTTTGGTCCCTGATGACGCACCACGACCACACAGTCTTTATCAAGCAGACCCGCGTCAAAGGCAGGTAAAACGTCGTGCTGGCTTTCAAACACCACCGCCGGGGCCTCAATAACCTGATTCTCTTCCGGCACGGCGGAGGTTTTCATCACGGCACGCCCAAGGTTACCGCTCAGAACTTTGGTGCCGCCGTGAGGAGAGAATGGCTGTTCGAAGGTTGCGATAACCTGAGGATCGAGCGAGTCGCTCGCCCCTTCGCGCCAGTCCAGCTCACCGTTGTTCAGCCAGGGTTCAAGGGTATAGCGATGCAGGCCAAAGCCCGCCACCGTGTTGACATCCTCATGCAGCAGGCCGCCTTTCAGCAGCTCGCGCATCAGCACCGGCACGCCGCCCGCGGCCTGGAAGTGGTTGATGTCCGCCGGACCGTTCGGGTACAGACGGGCCATCAGTGGTACCACGGAGGAGATATCGGAGAAGTCATCCCAGTTGATCAGAATGCCCGCCGCGCGCGCCATCGCGACAAGGTGCATGGTATGGTTGGTTGAACCGCCGGTCGCCAGCAGGGCGACAATCCCGTTTACGATGACTTTTTCATCCACCATTTTGCCCATTGGCATCCACTCGTTGCCGTTACCGGTCAGGCGCGTCACCTGACGGGCTGCGGCTTCGGTCAGCGCTTTACGCAGTGGCGCATCCGGCTGGATGAACGACGAGCCCGGCAGCTGCATACCCATAAACTCCACCACCATCTGGTTGGTGTTGGCCGTACCGTAGAACGTACAGGTGCCCGGCGCATGATAGGACGCGGCTTCCGCTTCCAGCAGTGCCTGACGGTCCGCTTTTCCTTCGGCATACAGCTGGCGGATACGGACTTTTTCCTTGTTTGGCAGACCGCTAGCCATCGGGCCTGACGGCACAAAAATCGCTGGCAGATGGCCAAACGACAGCGCGGCCATCACCAGCCCCGGGACGATTTTGTCGCACACGCCCAGATAGAGCGCGCCATCAAACATGTTGTGAGAGAGGCCCACTGCCGCCGACATGGCGATCACTTCGCGGCTCAGCAGGGACAGCTCCATACCGTCCTGGCCCTGGGTTACGCCATCACACATGGCCGGCACGCCGCCTGCAACCTGGCCCACCGCGTTCACGCTGTGCAGCGCATTGCGGATGATAGCCGGGTAGGCCTCATACGGCTGGTGGGCTGAAAGCATGTCGTTATAGGAGGTAATTATGGCGATATTGTTACGCAACATGCTTTTCAGCGCGTCTTTATCACCAGGCTGGCAGGCCGCAAAGCCGTGGGCCAGATTCCCGCAGGCCAGCTGAGAGCGATGGACAGTTTCACTCTTCGCCTGTTCGATGCGGGCAAGGTAGGCAGTACGGGTCTCTTTCGAGCGCTCAACAATGCGCTGTGTTACGCGTAACAATGTCGGATTCATAAAAGCTCCTCTAATTTATCTGTCCAGGCTCGGGAGTTTACACAGTTTCTGACGGTTGTTAACAACGCTGAAACGCCTGATATCCGGAGCACAGGGGCAAAATGTCTGAAGGGAGTGTAATAAAAAAAGCTCCGCGGGTGAATCCACGCGGAGCTTAAAAAATAAAAATTATGCCACTTGCTGTGTTAGATCATGTTACCGGTAAAATAACACCTTTGGGCTAGAGAAGGTGGTTATTCAAACTCGTTCCAGGAGCGGCCATCACGGGTGATCATCGCAACGGAGGCGACAGGTCCCCAGGTTCCCGCCTGATACGGTTTTGGCGCGTCCTGATCGGCTGCCCACGCTTCAGTGATAGAGTCGACCCACTTCCACGCCTCTTCCACTTCATCGCGGCGGACGAACAGCGCCTGGATACCACGCATGGTTTCCAGCAGCAGACGCTCGTAAGCATCGGCGAGATGCGTCTGGTTGAAGGTTTCAGAGTAGCTCAGGTCCAGCTTGGTAGTTTGCAGGTTGTGTTTGTGATCAAGGCCTGGCACTTTGTTGAGGATCTGAATATCCACACCCTCGTCCGGTTGCAGACGGATGGTCAGTTTGTTCTGCGGCAGTTCCTGCCAGGATTCTTTGAACAGGTTCAGTTCCGGATTCTTGAAGTAGACCACCACTTCGGAGCATTTTGCCGGCAGACGTTTACCGGTACGCAGGTAGAACGGCACACCGGCCCAGCGCCAGTCGTCGATATCCACGCGGATCGCCACAAACGTCTCGGTGTTGCTGGACTTGTTCGCGCCCTCTTCTTCCAGATAGCCAGGAACTTTTTTCCCCTGGGCAAAACCTGCGGTGTACTGGCCGCGCACGGTTTTCTCGCGCACGTTGGAGCGGTCAATACGGCGCAGTGATTTCAGAACTTTCACTTTGGCGTCACGAATGCTGTCGGCCGTCAGATCTGACGGTGGAGACATGGCAATCATGCACAGAATTTGCAGCAGGTGGTTCTGGATCATGTCCCGCATCTGGCCGGCCTGGTCGAAGTAGCCCCAACGGCCTTCGATGCCCACCTCTTCCGCCACGGTAATTTCCACGTGGTCGATAGTGCGGTTGTCCCAGTTGTTCACAAACAGGGAGTTGGCAAAACGCAGCGCCAGCAGGTTCAGTACCGTCTCTTTGCCCAGATAGTGGTCAATACGGTAAACCTGACACTCCTCAAAGAACTCGCCCACCTGGTCGTTGATTTCACGCGAGGTCGCCAGCGACGTACCCAGCGGTTTCTCCATCACCACGCGCGCCGGTTTGGCGTTCAGCTTCGCTTCGCCCAGACCTTTGCAGATGGCGCCGAAGGTGCTTGGCGGCATGGCGAAATAGTTAATAGTGACACGATTTTCCTGGTCAAGCATTTCACCCAGACGGGTAAAGGCGCCTACATCGTTGACGTCCAGGTTGCAGAAATCGAGACGCCCGCTCAGCTTATCCCAAAGGCTTTCATCGATTTTCTCTTTCATGAACGTTTCGAGCGCCTCGCGCACGACTTTGGTATAAGCCTCCTTATCCCAGTCTGCGCGCCCTACCCCAAGGATTCGGGTGTCGGGATGGATCTGGCCCGCTTTTTCGAGCTGATACAGGGAAGGCAGCAATTTTCGGCGTGCAAGATCGCCTTTCGCGCCGAAAATGACCAGGTCACATGCCTGGGCTGTTTGCGTTACCGCCATGTCATTCTCCTCAGTTAGATCGCCTGGTACTCTGCCAGGTATCGTTGTAATTTTATTACAATGCACTGTACTGCTTTTACGCGTTTCCTGAAACCATTAGCGCTTAACGTCGCGTGCGATACGGTGATTTTTCGTCGCCCGGGCCATTACGCCCGTCTGATGACGCAACAAACGTCGATTCTTTGCGCAACAGGGTCAGAGCAAAACCCGACGTCGATCAAGTAATGAAAAAAAACAACAACATTTCTTGTCGACGATTACCCTTTCGGGAGTCCCGGGGGTAATATCGGCTAAATCGAATCAAGATTTCATCTCTTTATGAAATCGTTTATGCCCTCATGAGCGTCTTGTTAACAATGAACATGCTGGAAAAAATCCAGTTTCAACTGGAACACCTTAGCAAATCCGAGCGCAAAGTGGCTGAAGTTATTCTCGCCGCGCCCGCTCAGGCGATTCATTCAAGCATCGCCGCTCTGGCACAGGAATCGGGCGTCAGCGAACCGACGGTCAATCGATTCTGTCGTAGTCTGGACACGCGCGGCTTTCCTGATTTTAAACTGCATCTGGCCCAAAGTCTGGCAAACGGCACCCCGTATGTTAATCGCAATGTAGATGAAGACGACAGCGTTGATGCTTACACCGCAAAAATATTTGAATCGGCTATGGCCACGCTCGACCACGTTCGCCAGTCTCTGGACATGAGTTCAGTGAATCGCGCGGTCGATCTTCTCACGCAGGCCAAACGGATTGCCTTCTTTGGCCTTGGCTCGTCCGCCGCCGTGGCGCATGACGCCATGAATAAGTTCTTTCGCTTTAACGTGCCGGTGATTTACTCCGATGACATTGTGCTGCAACGCATGAGCTGTATGAATTGTAGTGAAGATGATGTCGTGGTACTCATCTCCCATACGGGCCGCACCAAGAGCCAGGTGGAGCTGGCGCAGCTCGCGCGTGACAACGATGCGATGGTCATCGCCCTGACGACGGCAGGTACGCCGCTGGCCAGGGAAGCGACGCTCGCTATTACCCTGGACGTACCGGAGGACACCGACATGTACATGCCGATGGTCTCCCGCCTGGCGCAGTTGACGGTCATCGACGTGCTGGCGACCGGTTTTACCTTACGCCGGGGCGCAAAATTCCGGGATAACTTGAAGCGGGTCAAGGAAGCCCTGAAAGAATCGCGTTTTGATAAAGAATTGCTTATAAAGAGCGATGTTCCCTAATAACTACGATGTACGATTTACGGCATTCGGTCCCCTCGCTACTGCCTTGCGATAGATGAAGGCCGATTCTATGTTCACGCAACACCAAAGTTGTTTCAGTCAACGGAGTATTACATGTCCAGAAGGCTTCGCAGAACCAAGATCGTCACCACCTTAGGCCCGGCCACCGACCGCGATAATAACCTCGAAAAGATTATCGCCGCGGGTGCCAACGTGGTGCGCATGAACTTCTCTCACGGTACGCCAGAAGACCATAAATTACGTGCCGACAAAGTGCGTGAAATCGCAGCTAAACTGGGCCGCCATGTTGCTATCCTCGGTGACCTGCAAGGTCCAAAAATCCGCGTATCGACCTTTAAAGAAGGCAAAGTCTTCCTCAACATCGGCGATAAATTCCTGCTGGATGCCAACCTGAGCAAAGGCGAAGGCGATAAGGAAAAAGTGGGTATCGACTACAAAGGTCTGCCTGCTGACGTTGTGCCTGGCGACATCCTGCTGCTGGACGACGGACGCGTACAGCTGAAAGTGCTGGAAGTTCAGGGTATGAAGGTATTCACCGAAGTGACCGTCGGCGGCCCTCTCTCCAACAACAAAGGCATCAACAAACTCGGCGGTGGCCTGTCTGCCGAAGCGCTGACCGATAAAGACAAAGCGGATATCGTGACCGCAGCGCAGATCGGCGTGGATTACCTGGCCGTCTCCTTCCCGCGCTGCGGCGAAGATCTGAACTATGCTCGCCGCCTGGCGCGCGATGCAGGCTGCGATGCGAAAATCGTTGCGAAAGTGGAACGCGCTGAAGCGGTCTGCGATCAGGACGCGATGGACGACGTGATCCTGGCGTCTGACGTGGTGATGGTTGCCCGTGGTGACCTGGGCGTGGAAATTGGCGACCCTGAACTGGTCGGTATCCAGAAAGCGCTGATCCGTCGCGCGCGTCAGCTGAACCGCGCGGTGATCACCGCCACCCAGATGATGGAATCCATGATCACCAACCCAATGCCAACCCGTGCGGAAGTCATGGACGTGGCGAACGCCGTGCTGGATGGTACCGATGCGGTGATGCTGTCAGCGGAAACCGCGGCAGGTCAGTATCCGGCAGAAACCGTGGCCGCCATGGCGCGCGTGTGCCTGGGTGCAGAGAAGATCCCAAGCATTAACGTCTCTAAACACCGCCTGGACATTCAGTTCGACAACGTGGAAGAAGCGATTGCGATGTCCGCGATGTACGCAGCCAACCACCTGAAAGGGGTCACGGCGATCATCACCATGACCGAATCTGGCCGTACCGCGCTAATGACGTCCCGTATCAGCTCCGGTCTGCCGATCTTCGCCATGTCCCGTCACGAGCGTACGCTGAACCTGACGGCGCTGTATCGCGGCGTGACGCCAGTATACTTCGACAGCACCAACGACGGCGTGGCCGCCGCGCACGATGCCGTGAACCTGCTGCGCGACAAAGGTTATCTGGTATCCGGTGATATCGTTATCGTGACGCAGGGTGACGTGATGAGCACCATCGGCTCAACCAATACCACCCGCGTACTGACCGTAGAGTAAGCTCCGATCCCCTCTCCCCTAAGGGGAGAGGGGTGAAGGTTTCCTATTTCTTCGGGAAAAGCTCTTTACGCTTGTACGGCTCTGTTTCGCCAGGTTTGCGCGTTTTGAGCAGCTTCAGGATCCACGTATATTGCTCCTTATGCGGCCCCACCAGCACCTCCACCTCTTCATTCATGCGACGTGCGATGGTGTGATCGTCTGCGGTCAGCAGATCGTCCATCGGCGGACGTACCTCAATGCTCAGGCGATGCGTTTTACCGTCATAAACCGGGAACAGTGGGATCACGCGGGCGCGGCAGACTTTCATCAGGCGACCAATCGCGGGTAGCGTGGCTTTATAGGTTGCGAAGAAATCGACAAACTCGCTGTGTTCCGGGCCGTGGTCCTGATCGGGCAGATAGTAGCCCCAGTAACCCTGACGTACCGACTGAATGAAAGGCTTAATGCCATCGTTTCGGGCGTGCAAACGCCCGCCAAAGCGACGGCGCACGGTATTCCAGACGAAGTCGTAGATTTTGTTTCCCTGATTATGGAACATCGCCGCCATTTTCTGGCCCTGCGACGCCATTAACATCGCCGGAATGTCTACCCCCCAGCCGTGCGGCACCAGGAAAATCACCTTTTCATCATTGCGACGCATCTCGTCGATGATCTCCAGCCCTTTCCAGTCAACGCGTTCGACGATCTTCTCCGGCCCTTTCAGCGCCAGTTCCGCCATCATCGCCATGGCCTGGGGCGCGGTGGTATACATGTCATCAATGATTGCTTCGCGTTCGGCGTCGCTTTTATCCGGAAAACAGTACAACAGATTTATTTGCGCGCGGCGGCGTGCGCTTTTACCTAAGCGCCCTGCCAGGCGCCCCACTTTGCCGAGCACCGGATCGCGGAGGGAAGCAGGTAGCAACGCCATGCCAGCAAACGCGTATACGCCAAGCCAGGCGCCCCAGTTACGCGGGTGGCGGAAAGATTTTTCAAACTCGGGAATGTACTCAATATTGTTTTTTTTGGTTTCCATGCGGGTTCCAGGGTCTGGTGACGCAAAAATATATTCGGATAGTGTAGCGAGGCTGCCGCCCGCGCACAAAAGAAAAAGCCGGCGCATACTGACGCCGGCTTTTTAAATCAGGAGAGCTTAGTCGAAGCGCAGCTGCGGCATCACCTCTTTCACCTGCGCCAGGTAATCTTTGCGATCTTTGCCGGTCAGCCCTTCGGTACGCGGCAGTTTTGCCGTCAGCGGGTTAACCGCCTGCTGGTTGATCCACACTTCGTAGTGCAGGTGCGGACCCGTCGACCGGCCGGTGTTACCGGACAACGCGATGCGATCGCCACGTTTCACTTTCTGGCCCGGTTTGACCAGCAGTTTACGCAGGTGCATGTAGCGGGTGGTGTACGTACGACCGTGACGAATAGCAACGTAGTAGCCAGCAGCACCGCTGCGTTTCGCCATGACCACTTCACCATCCCCTACCGCCAGCACTGGCGTGCCCTGCGGCATGGCGAAGTCAACGCCACGGTGCGGCGCTACGCGGCCAGTTACCGGGTTCAGACGACGCGGGTTGAAGTTGGAGGAGACGCGGAACTGTTTCGCCGTTGGGAAACGCAGGAAGCCTTTTGCCAGACCCGTACCGCTGCGGTCATAGAACTTACCGTCTTCCGCGCGAATAGCGTAGTAGTCTTTGCCGTCTGAACGCAGACGAACACCCACCAGCTGGCTCTGCTCGCGCTTACCATCCAGCATTTCGCGGGACATCAGGACAGAGAACTGATCGCCTTTTTTCAGTTTGCGGAAATCCATCTGCCACTGCATGGCTTTGATCACCGAGCTGATTTCAGCGCTGGTCAGGCCGGCATCGCGTGCGCTGGAAACAAAGCTGCCGCCGACGGTCCCTTTCATGACGCTGTTAACCCAGTCGCCCTGCTGCAATTCGCTGGTCATTTTGAAACCGTTTGCAGTGCGATCGTAGGTGCGGGTTTCGCGACGGGACATCTCCCAGGTCAGACGTTGCAGATCGCCGTCGGGCGTTAGGGTCCAGGAAAGCTGCTGACCAATTTTCAGGTTACGCAGCTCTTTATCGGATGCGGCGAGCTGGCTGATGTTGCCCATGTCGATACCGTACTGGTTCAGGACGCTGCTCAGCGTATCGCCAGTAGAAACAACATATTCATGAATGCCGGCTTCATTCTGGATCTTGTCATCCAGCTCATCCTGGGGAATCGCTTCATCTTCCTGAGCGGCCTGATCGATAGGCTCGCTGGCCTCAGGCAGCAGAGAGCGGATCTCGCTCTTCTCCAGTTCGATGGTTTTAATGATTGGGGCGGAACTCGGGTGGTAAACATAGGGCCGCCAGACGGCGACCGCTAATGTGAGAACTGTAAGCGACCCCAGCATAACGCGGTGGGGTCGAGGCAGATTGTTAAATGCCAGGGCGACAGAGCGGGCTATCTGTTGCACGTATTCACTTCCTCGTTAATCTCCTTTCAGGCAGCTCGCATACTGATTCGCCAGTTGACTGAGGAACTGCGAATAGCTCGCTTTGCTCAACTGGATGTTCGTACCTAGCGGGTCAAGGGTTCCCATGCGCACGGATGTTCCCCTGGCCACGGCTTCTACGACCGCTGGCCTGAACTGTGGCTCAGCAAAAACGCATGTCGCTTTTTGCTCAACCAACTGTGTTCTGATTTCATGTAAACGCTGCGCACCAGGCTGAATTTCAGGGTTGACGGTAAAATGCCCCAGCGGGGTCAGACCGTAATGTTTCTCGTAATACCCGTAGGCATCATGAAAAACGAAGTACCCTTTTCCTTTAAGCGGTGCGAGCTCGTTACCCACCTGTTTGTCGGTTGCAGCTAATTGAGCCTCAAAATCCTTCAGGTTGGCGTCGAGTTTGATTCGACTTTGCGGCATAAGTTCCACTAATTTGTCGTGGATTGCAACCGCTGTAAGCCGCGCTATCTCTGGGGAGAGCCAGAGATGCATGTTGTATTCGCCGTGATGGTGATGGTCGTCACCTTTTTCACCGTGAGCATGGTCGTGGTCGTGTTCGTCACCCTCGTCCTCAGCTCCTTTCATGAGTAACGGTTTCACGCCGGATAGCCCGGCAATCGTCACCTGTTTCTCAGCGGGAAGCTGACTGGCTGACTTCTGCATGAACGCTTCCATCTCAGGACCAATCCAGACGACTAAGTCCGCGTTCTGTAAGCGTTTTACATCAGATGGACGCAGGGAATAATCATGCTCGGAAGCACCGTCAGGCAGCAGAACCTGGGTCTCAGTGACCCCATCCGCGATGGCAGAGGCGATAAACCCAAGCGGTTTAAGCGAAGCGACAACGGCGGCGTTAACATCTTGTGCTGTTGTACCCCAAAGAGCAGCGGATAAAGCTGCGAAAAGAAGCGTATTTTTCTGTAACATAATGCGACTAATCATCGTAATGAATGCGTGGAATGTGATATTATAACATTCGATGACTTCTGCAAGCTTAAATTGACATGACGACTTTAGTTTCTCTTGAAAATGTTTCGGTCTCATTCGGCCAGCGCCGCGTCCTTTCTGAGGTGTCGCTGAATCTGAAGCCCGGCAAAATACTCACGCTGCTCGGCCCTAACGGTGCAGGCAAGTCGACGCTGGTACGCGTCGTATTAGGCCTGGTAGCCCCTGATGCAGGTGTTATCGTCCGCCAAGACAAGTTGCGTATCGGCTATGTGCCGCAAAAATTACACCTCGATGCCACCCTGCCCCTGACGGTGAGCCGCTTCCTGCGCCTCCGTCCCGGTACGCGTAAAGCGGATATCCTCCCGGCGCTGAAACGCGTTCAGGCGGGACATCTTGTTGAGGCGCCCTTGCAAAAGCTGTCGGGCGGTGAAACCCAGCGCGTATTACTTGCCCGCGCCCTGCTCAGCAGCCCTCAGCTGCTGGTCCTGGACGAGCCGACGCAGGGTGTTGACGTCAACGGTCAGGTTGCGCTGTACGATCTGATTGACCAGCTCCGTCGGGAGCTAAACTGCGCGGTGCTGATGGTGTCCCATGATCTGCATCTGGTGATGGCCAAAACCGACGAAGTGCTGTGCCTGAACCATCACATTTGTTGTTCCGGCACGCCGGAAGTGGTGTCAATGCATCCGGAATTTATCTCTATGTTTGGCCATCGTGGCGCCGAGCAGCTGGGCATCTATCGTCATAATCACAATCACCGCCATGATTTACAGGGACGAATCGTCCTGCGTCGGGGAAATGGACACTCATGATTGAACTGTTACTGCCCGGCTGGCTGGCCGGGATTATGCTTGCCTGCGCCGCGGGTCCACTCGGCTCGTTTGTCGTCTGGCGCAGAATGTCCTATTTCGGCGATACGCTGGCCCATGCTTCATTGCTGGGTGTGGCGTTTGGTTTGTTACTGGACGTGAACCCGTTTTATGCGGTGATTGTCGTCACGCTGCTGCTGGCTGCCGGTCTGGTCTGGCTGGAAAAACGTCCTCATCTGGCAATTGATACCCTGCTCGGCATTATGGCGCACAGCGCCCTGTCGCTGGGCCTGGTGGTGGTGAGCCTGATGTCAAACATCCGCGTGGACCTGATGGCCTATCTGTTCGGCGATCTGCTGGCCGTCACGCCCGAAGATCTGATTTCTATTGCCATTGGCGTGGCAGTGGTGCTCGGGATCCTGCTGTGGCAGTGGCGAAATTTACTGGCTATGACCGTCAGCCCGGATCTGGCCTTTGTCGACGGCGTGAAGCTTCAGCGCGTGAAGCTGCTATTGATGCTGGTGACGGCGTTAACCATCGGCGTGGCGATGAAGTTTGTCGGCGCGCTGATCATCACGTCGCTGCTGATAATCCCTGCCGCCACGGCGCGCCGTTTTGCGCGTACGCCGGAGCAAATGGCCGGTATCGCGGTGATTATCGGAATGATCGCGGTCACGGGCGGGTTAACTTTCTCGGCGTTTTATGACACGCCAGCGGGGCCGTCGGTAGTATTGTGCGCGGCGGTGTTGTTTATTTTCAGTATGATGAAAAAGACCGCGCAGTAGTCAGCATGTCCCCGGTGGCGCTTCGCTTACCGGGGCTACCATTTATCGCTGCTTACGGCATCGCGGGCGGCGTAATACCGAAATGATTCCACGCCCGCACCGTCGCCATACGACCACGTGGGGTACGCTGTAAGAAGCCCTGCTGGATCAGATACGGCTCCAGCACGTCCTCGATAGTCTCACGCTCTTCGCCAATTGCCGCCGCCAGGTTATCCAGTCCTACCGGCCCGCCAAAGAACTTATCCAGCACCGCCAGCAGCAGCTTACGGTCCATATAGTCAAAGCCTTCGGCATCGACATTCAGCATATCCAGCGCCTGGGCGGCGATCTCGGCCGATATGGTGCCGTCGTGCTTCACCTCGGCAAAGTCACGCACCCGGCGCAGCAGGCGGTTGGCGATACGCGGCGTACCGCGGGAGCGCTTCGCCACTTCAAACGCCCCCTCTTCGCTCATATCCAGCCCCATGTAGCGCGCGCTGCGCCCCACAATATGCTGAAGGTCAGGCACCTGATAAAACTCCAGACGCTGCACGATACCAAAACGGTCGCGTAGTGGAGAGGTCAGCGAGCCGGCGCGGGTCGTGGCGCCAATCAGGGTAAACGGTGGCAGATCGATTTTGATCGAGCGCGCGGCCGGACCTTCACCGATCATGATATCCAGCTGGTAATCCTCCATTGCCGGATAGAGCACTTCCTCCACCACCGGTGAAAGACGGTGGATCTCATCGATAAACAGCACGTCATGCGGTTCGAGGTTGGTCAGCATCGCCGCCAGGTCCCCTGCTTTCTCCAGTACCGGGCCGGAGGTGGTACGCAGGTTAACGCCCATTTCATTGGCGACAATATTCGCCAGGGTGGTTTTACCTAACCCCGGCGGACCAAAAATCAGCAGGTGATCGAGCGCATCGCCGCGCAGCTTTGCCGCCTGGATGAAAATCTCCATCTGAGAACGAACCTGCGGCTGGCCGATGTACTCATCCAGCAGTTTGGGACGGATCGCGCGATCCACCACGTCATCTGGCTGAATAGTGCCTGCCGATACCAGGCGGTCTGCTTCAATCATCCTTTACCTCACAATGCAGCGCGCAGCGCTTCACGAATCAGAGTTTCACTGCTGGCATCCGGTTTAGCAATTTTGCTCACCATCCGGCTGGCCTCCTGAGGTTTATAGCCCAGCGCCACCAGCGCGGCAACCGCTTCCTGCTCGGCATCATCATCAGATGCAGGCGCGCCCGGGGAAGTCAGCACCAGATCGGCTGCCGGCGTGAACAGATCGCCATGCAGACCTTTGAAGCGGTCCTTCATCTCGACAATCAAACGCTCGGCGGTTTTCTTCCCGATGCCCGGAAGTTTAATTAACGCAGCTGGATCTTCACGCTCAACGGCGTTCACAAACTGTGGCGCTGACATACCGGACAGAATCGCCAGGGCCAGCTTCGGCCCGACGCCGTTGGTTTTAATCAATTCGCGGAACAGGGTGCGTTCCTGTTTGTTATTGAAGCCGTACAGCAGCTGAGCGTCTTCACGCACCACAAACTGGGTAAAGACAACCGCCTCTTTGCCCGCCTCCGGCAGCTCATAGAAGCAGGTCATTGGCATATGGACTTCATAGCCCACGCCACCCACTTCCAGCAGTACTAACGGGGGTTGTTTTTCAATGATGATGCCTCTGAGTCTGCCTATCACGTGACGCTCCTGCGTTCTGGAAGAAATTAACTGCCGACATAATAAAAAAAGGCTGGATAAACATCCAGCCTGATTTGTCATTATCGTAACCTGCCTCGCGCCAGATTGAGCCGCGACTCGCTCATTTGCATCGCATTCTGGCTGACGTGACAGTGGGTAATCGCAATGGCCAGCGCATCGGCGGCGTCAGCCTGCGGGTTCGCAGGGAGCTTCAGCAGGGTACGCACCATGTGCTGCACCTGGCTTTTCTCCGCGCTACCAATGCCCACCACCGTCTGCTTAACCTGACGGGCCGCGTACTCAAACACCGGCAGATCCTGGTTCACGGCGGCAACAATCGCCACGCCGCGCGCCTGACCGAGCTTTAACGCCGAGTCAGCGTTTTTCGCCATAAAGACCTGCTCGATGGCGAAATAGTCCGGCTGGAACTGGGTGATGATCTCCGACACGCCCGCATAGATAAGCTTCAGGCGCGACGGCAGATCGTCCACTTTGGTGCGAATACAGCCGCTGCCGAGGTAGGTTAGCTGGCGTCCCACCTGACGGATAACGCCATAGCCGGTGACGCGTGAGCCGGGGTCAATCCCGAGAATAATCGACATCACGCGTCTCCCGTAAACGGTTTACAGGCTCTCATCAGAGAGTCGCTGCAACCTCATCAGAGATTTCACCGTTGTGATACACTTCCTGCACGTCGTCGCAGTCTTCGAGCATGTCGATCAGACGCAGCAGTTTCGGTGCGGTTTCCGCATCCATGTCCGCTTTGGTAGACGGGATCATGGAGACTTCAGCGTTATCCGCCTTCAGGCCAGCCGCTTCCAGCGCATCGCGCACGGCACCCATCTCTTCCCATGCGGTGTAAACATCAATAGCACCGTCGTCGTAGGTCACCACGTCTTCCGCACCGGCTTCCAGCGCCGCTTCCATGATCGCATCTTCGTCGCCTTTCTCGAAGGAGATGACGCCTTTTTTGCTGAACAGGTACGCTACGGAACCGTCAGTGCCCAGGTTGCCGCCGGTTTTGGTGAACGCGTGGCGCACTTCCGCAACGGTACGGTTACGGTTGTCGGACAGACACTCAACCATCACCGCCGTACCGCCAGGACCGTAACCTTCATAAATGATGGTTTCCATGTTCGCGTCTTCATCACCGCCCACGCCACGTGCGATGGCACGGTTCAGGGTGTCACGCGTCATGTTGTTAGACAGGGCTTTATCCACCGCTGCGCGCAGACGTGGGTTAGAGGCCGGATCGCCGCCGCCCAGACGCGCCGCTGTCACCAGCTCACGAATGATTTTGGTAAAGATTTTACCGCGTTTGGCATCCTGTGCCGCTTTGCGGTGTTTGGTGTTGGCCCACTTACTATGACCTGCCATAAAAAGTTCTCCAAAAATCGCGCCTTCTCAGGCTGCGTTAATAACAAATTCTTCAATCGCCTGCCGGTTGCTCCACGACTTGGTCAGTGCGGCGGCATCCGCCGCATTCACCCAGCGGTAGGTCAGGTGTTCCGTGAACACGATCTCCCGCTCATGGGGAAGCGCAAGGCAGAACCACGATTCCGTATTGCGCTCAATGCCCGGTGCATAGCGATGACGTAAATGGCTAAAAATTTCAAACTCCACCGTGCGCTGACAGTCCTTCAGGGTCAGTTGCTCGCGAGCAACGTCAATGGCGACCTCTTCCTTTACTTCACGCGCGGCGGCCTGCGGCGCGGTCTCCCCCTCTTCCAGGCTGCCGGTAACCGACTGCCAGAAATCCGGATCGTCGCGCCGCTGCAACATCAGCACCCGCTTCGTGTCTTCTGCATAAATGACCACCAGAACCGAAACGGGACGCTTATATGCCATATCAGTTTTTCTCTTCCTTCTTCACCACCTCAATGCCCAGCTCAGCCAGCGCGGCCGGGTTGGCAAAGCTTGGCGCTTCAGTCATCAGACACGCCGCTGCGGTGGTTTTCGGGAAGGCGATCACATCACGGATGTTGTCGGTGCCGGTCAGCAGCATGGTCAGACGGTCAAGACCGAAGGCCAGACCCGCGTGCGGAGGGGTACCGTACTTCAGGGCGTCCAGCAGGAAGCCAAACTTCTCGCGCTGCTCCTGCTCGTTAATGCCCAGAATGCCGAACACGGTCTGCTGCATTTCACCGCTGTGAATACGCACGGAACCGCCGCCCACTTCGTAGCCGTTGATGACCATATCGTAGGCGTTTGCCACCGCGTCTTCCGGCGCTGCTTTCAGCTCTGCCGCCGTCATCTCTTTTGGCGAGGTGAACGGGTGGTGCATCGCGGTCAGGCCGCCTTCACCGTCGTCTTCGAACATCGGGAAGTCGATTACCCACAGCGGCGCCCATTTGCTTTCGTCGGTCAGGTTCAGGTCTTTGCCAAGCTTCAGACGCAGCGCGCCCATCGCATCCGCAACCACTTTCTTGTTGTCTGCGCCGAAGAAGATCATGTCGCCGTCCTGCGCGCCGGTGCGCTCAAGGATCGCTTCCACGATGTCCGCATTCAGGAATTTCGCCACCGGGCTGGTGATGCCTTCCAGACCTTTTGCACGCTCGGTTACTTTAATATAGGCCAGACCTTTCGCGCCGTAGATCTTGATGAAGTTGCCGTAGTCGTCAATCTGCTTACGGCTCAGGGCAGCACCGCCCGGAACGCGCAGGGCAGCCACGCGGCCTTTCGGATCGTTAGCCGGGCCAGCAAAGACCGCGAACTCAACGGCTTTCACCAGGTCTGCCACGTCCACCAGCTCCATCGGGTTACGCAGGTCTGGTTTGTCGGAGCCGTAGCGACGCTCGGCTTCCGCGAAGGTCATGACAGGGAAATCGCCCAGCTCAACGCCTTTCACGTCGTTCCACAGGCTACGCACCAGGGCTTCCATCACCTCACGCACCTGCTCGGCGGTCATGAAGGAGGTTTCCACATCGATCTGGGTAAATTCTGGCTGACGGTCAGCGCGCAGGTCTTCGTCGCGGAAGCATTTCACGATCTGATAGTAGCGATCGAAGCCGGACATCATCAGCAGCTGTTTGAAAAGCTGTGGTGACTGCGGCAGCGCGTAGAATTTGCCTTTATGGACGCGGGATGGCACCAGGTAGTCGCGCGCGCCTTCCGGCGTGGCTTTGGTCAGCATCGGGGTTTCGATATCAAGGAAACCGTGGTCATCCATAAAACGGCGCACCAGGCTGGTGATTTTCGCACGGGTTTTCAGGCGCTGAGCCATTTCCGGACGTCGCAGATCCAGGTAGCGGTATTTCAGACGCGCTTCTTCGGTGTTGACGTGGTTGGAGTCCAGCGGCAACGCTTCCGCGCGGTTGATGATCGTCAGATCGGACGCCAGCACTTCGATAGCGCCGGTCGCCATGTCGGCGTTGACGTTTTTCTCGTCACGCGCACGCACGGTGCCCGTCACCTGAATGCAGAACTCATTGCGCAGCTCAGAAGCCAGCTTCAACGCATCAGCGCGATCCGGATCGAAGAACACCTGAACGATACCTTCGCGGTCACGCATATCAATAAAGATAAGGCTACCAAGATCGCGACGACGATTGACCCAACCACACAGGGTGACCTGCTGCCCGACGTGGGACTGACGCAGCTGCCCGCAATATTCTGTACGCATGAGATATCCCTTAATTAGCCGCAGGCTGATTGTCGCCTGTCTCGCAGGCTACGATGTCGCAGCTTTCTGTATGTCACAACTGGATGAAAAAAGGCGGCTATTATACTGGAAATTCTGCCGCACGATAAGAGCGAAGCACGGCCTGACGCGCGTTTGCTGAACTCTTATTGCCTATTCTCACAAAAATTAACAAAATTATCCGACCGATAACAGGCCATCACGTCGTAAGGTGTAGAAAAGCAATCATTTGACGGGAGTGACGATGTTTACACTTGATGCCACCAAAACCGCCCTTGTGGTCATTGATTTACAGGAAGGCATTCTGCCTTTTGCCGGTGGTCCGCACACCGCTGACGATGTGGTCAGCCGCGCTGCGCGCCTGGCAGAAAAATGCCGCGCCAGCGGCTCGCCTGTTGTTATGGTGCGCGTCGGCTGGTCCGCTGATTTCGCCGAAGCGTTAAAGCAGCCGGTTGATGCCAAGGCCCCGGCGCAGGCGCTGCCGGACAACTGGTGGACATATCCTGTCTCGCTCGGTAAACGCGACAGCGATATAGAAGTCACCAAACGCCAGTGGGGCGCATTCTACGGCACCGACCTGGAGCTCCAGCTGCGCCGTCGCGGGATCGACACTATTATTCTGTGCGGGATCTCCACCAACATCGGTGTGGAATCCACCGCCCGTAACGCCTGGGAGCTGGGCTTTAACCTGGTGATCGCGGAAGATGCGTGCAGCGCAGCCTCTGCGGATCAGCACCAGGGCAGCATGACCCATATCTTCCCGCGTATCGGTCGCGTGCGCAGCACGGATGAGATCCTCAGCGCGCTATGATGTACGTTGGCCTGCCCCAGTGGTCGCACCCGAAATGGGTGCGCCTGGGTATTACCAGCCTTGAAGAGTATGCCCGACACTTTAACTGCGTTGAGGGCAATACCACGCTGTACGCTCTGCCCCGCGCGGAGATCGTCGAACGCTGGCGCGAGCAAACCAGCGACGACTTCCGCTTTTGCTTTAAATTCCCGGCGACCATCTCCCACAACGCCGCGCTGCGCAACTGCGATGATTTAACCCACGAGTTTTTCACCCGGATGTCGCCTCTGGCCAACCGTATTGGCCAGTACTGGCTCCAGCTTCCCGCCACGTTTGGCCCGCGCGACCTGCCTGCCCTCTGGCAGTTTCTCGACGCCCTGCCGCATGGCTTCACCTACGGCGTAGAAGTAAGGCATCCGGAATTCTTTGCCAAGGGCGACGTGGAGAAAGCGCTCAATCGCGGCCTGCATGAACGATCGGTCAACCGCGTGATCCTCGACAGCCGCCCCGTACATAGCGCAATCCCGCACAGCGAAGCCGTTGTTGATGCCCAGCGCAAAAAACCGAAAGTGCCCGTCCACGCGATCGTAACGGCACAGAACCCGATGGTCCGGTTTATCGGCAGCGATAACATGCAGCAAAATGAGGAGATGTTCGCCGTCTGGCTGCAAACGCTGGCGAAATGGGAGCACACCACCACGCCGTACCTTTTTTTACATACGCCGGATATCGCACAGGCGCCTGAACTGGTCGATGCTCTCTGGCAAGCCTTGCAGCAGGCGGTTCCGTCGGTTGGCCCCGCGCCGTCCATCCCACAACAATCTTCTCTTTTCTGAAATCACCCCCTATCATAGAGACGTGCCATCTGCCAAAAACAGGGAGTTAGTATGGTCAGCGCGCTGTATGCGGTGTTAGGTGCATTACTGCTGATTAAGTTTTCATTTGATGTTGTGCGCCTGAGAATGCAGTACCGCGTCTCGTACGGTGACGGGGGCTTTTCTGAGCTACAAAGCGCAATCCGCATCCACGGCAACGCGGTCGAGTACATTCCCGTCGCGTTAATTTTACTGCTGTTAATGGAGATGGATGGCGCAGAAACCTGGATGGTGCACGTCTGTGGGCTGCTGCTGATAGCAGGGCGTTTGATGCATTATTATGGTTTTCACCACCGCCTGATCCGCTGGCGTCGTTCCGGCATGAGCGCGACCTGGTGCTCGCTTTTGCTGATGGTGCTGGCTAACCTTTGGTATATGCCGTGGGAGTTGGTTTTCTCCTTCCATTAGCGCACAATATGCCCCTTTATTTTTCCCGGATTTTTACGTTATGTCAGATCGCGACACGCTTTTTTCCGCGCCTATCGCCAGCCTGGGCGACTGGACCTTTGATGAACGGGTAGCCGAAGTCTTCCCGGATATGATCCAGCGCTCTGTTCCCGGTTATTCCAATATTATCTCCATGATCGGCATGCTGGCGGAGCGTTTTGTTCAACCCGGCACGCAGGTCTATGACCTGGGCTGTTCGCTGGGAGCGGCAACGCTGTCCATTCGTCGTAACGTTCATCACGAAGGCTGCAAGATTGTGGCTGTCGATAACTCACCGGCCATGGTCGAACGCTGCCGTCGCCACATTGACGCGTATAAAGCCCCTACGCCTGTGGAGGTGGTAGAAGGCGATATCCGCGATATCGACATCCAGAACGCCTCGATGGTGGTACTGAACTTTACCCTTCAGTTCCTGGTGCCGGACGATCGTCAGCGGTTGCTGGATAAAATTTATCAGGGCCTGAACCCGGGCGGCGCGCTGGTGTTGTCTGAGAAATTCAGCTTTGAAGACGCCAGCGTGGGCGAACTGCTGTTCAACATGCACCATGATTTCAAGCGTGCAAATGGCTACAGCGAGCTGGAGATCAGCCAGAAGCGCAGCATGCTTGAAAACGTCATGCTGACGGATTCCGTAGAAACCCACAAAGCGCGCCTGCGCAAAGCCGGATTTGAACACAGCGAACTGTGGTTCCAGTGCTTTAACTTTGGTTCTCTGGTGGCGCTTAAAGCCGGAGACGCAGCATGATCGAGTTCGGTAATTTCTATCAGCTGATTGCCAAAAACCACCTTTCCCACTGGCTGGAAACCCTGCCTGCGCAAATTGCCACCTGGCAGCGCGATCAGCAGCATGGTCTGTTGAAGCAGTGGTCCAACGCCGTGGAGTTTCTGCCTGAACTGACGCCTCATCGTCTGGATTTACTGCACAGCGTGACGGCGGAGAGCGAAGAGCCGCTCCCGGCCGGGCAGATCAACCGCATCGAAACGCTGATGCGTAACCTGATGCCGTGGCGCAAAGGGCCGTTCTCGCTGTACGGCGTAAATATCAACACCGAGTGGCGCTCTGACTGGAAGTGGGATCGCGTTCTGCCGCATTTATCCGACCTGACCGGGCGCACCATTCTGGACGTGGGCTGCGGTAGCGGCTATCACATGTGGCGCATGATCGGCGCAGGCGCGCATCTGGCCGTCGGTATCGATCCGATGCAGCTGTTCCTGTGCCAGTTTGAAGCGGTGCGTAAGCTGCTGGGTAACGACCAGCGTGCGCACCTGCTGCCGCTGGGTATCGAGCAACTCCCTGCCCTAAAAGCGTTTGATACCGTTTTCTCGATGGGCGTGCTGTACCACCGTCGTTCCCCGCTGGAGCATCTGTGGCAACTGAAAGATCAGCTGGTCAGCGGCGGCGAACTGGTGCTGGAAACGCTGGTCATCGAAGGCGATGAACATGCCGTTCTGGTGCCGGGCGATCGCTATGCGCAGATGCGCAACGTTTACTTCATCCCTTCCGCGCTGGCGCTGAAGAACTGGCTGGAGAAATGTGGATTTGTCGATGTACGCATCGCCGATGTGTGCGTGACGTCAGTTGAGGAACAGCGCCGCACCGACTGGATGATCACCGAATCGCTGGAGCAATTCCTCGACCCGGACGATCACAGTAAAACCATCGAAGGCTATCCGGCCCCGATGCGTGCGGTATTGATTGCGACCAAGCCGTAGCCTTTAGCCGGGTGGCGGCTGCGCCTTACCCGGCCTACGCGTGATTTCGTAGGCCCGGTAAGCGCAGCGCCACCGGGCAAAAAAGAAAAAAAGGCCCCTGTGTAATTTGCAGGGGCCTGGTACAAGCAAGCATCATATTGGGCGACATGATGCGCGGTAAAAATCGGTACGTTGCTACACGTGATGACGTTCAATCAACGATTTCATTACCGCAACCGACTCTCCATCCACACCGTAGCGCGAGTACTCATCCGCTTCAGCATCCGTCGACATTGACAACCCTGTATTGCGATAACGCATGGGTGAAGGTATCCATTTACCCGCCGAGCTGTGCAGCTCTTCCACCCCTGCGTTTAAAAACAGTTCCAGATTGCTGGCGCGTACTCCTGCGCCCGCCATGATTATTGGAACACCGGAATGTGCTTTTAGTTCCGTAATTAATTTCAGTCCTTTTTCAGCCGAGGACTGCTGGCCCGACGTCAGAACGCGCGCCACGCCCAGTTCTGCCAGCGTATCAAAGGCTTGTATCGGATCCTGACACATATCGAACGCACGATGAAAAGTGACCGCCATCCCCCGGGCGGCGCGCATGACCTGACGCATACGCGGAAGATCGATGTTGCCGTCTTCGTCCAGCACACCGATCACCAGCCCCGGAAAACCGGAATCACGGACGAGGGCGATATCCTCAAGCATGGCACTGAACTCACCCGCCGTATAACAAAAATCACCGCCGCGCGGGCGAATAATCGGGTGCACCGGAATGGTGATGGCCTGGCGGGCTGATTTCAGCACGCCAAAGGACGGGGTTAATCCCCCTTCTTTCGGTGCCGCGCAAAGCTCGATGCGATCGGCCCCGTGCCGTTGCGCAGTGACGCCACACTCCACGCTGTAACAACAAATTTCCAGCAGCGCCATGTCATCCTCCTTAAATTTCACTCAACGTACCATCGTGGCACGTTGCCCGATTGGTGTCTGGATCGACGCTCACAATGCTTACGCTTCGCTGGCGACGATCTGCTCGATAGTCCAGGGATGGAATTTCACCGTCACGTTGCCGTCCGTTACGGCAAGCGTAGGGTTCGGTAAGCGTTCGCGCTCCCCTTTTGGCGAGCTGGTTTTGACGAAAATACCCGGCTGGCTCAACCCCTCGTCGGAAAGCAGCGCCAGCGCACGGGCGTTCAGCGTCTCGGGCTCCCCAGGCAGAACAATTTCGATATGCTCCCAGCCTTCGTGCGGATAACGCTTCTCCCCTGGCCAGGGCAGTTCCACAACGGTGAATTGCCAGTGCGCCACCGTTACCGGCGCGTGAAGTTTGAACAGGCAGATCGGACGACCGTTAATGATATTCTCCGACAGCAGTTCTCCGCACTGCTCAAAGCCACGCCGCCAGCGTTCGGCGGTAGCATTCTGGTGGCAGCGCAAAGAGATGTGATCGGCCTCAAGCGGCGCGATATCCAGCCCGAGACGGGTGGCAAGTTCTGTGAACGCCTGAGTGAAGCGCGGTAAATCTGCGGAAATATCATGCAGTTCGTCAATGGTATGCCAGTTCGCCATAGGTCAGTCTCGTTTCGTGTCGCAAAGCCGCTAATTTACTCTGTTGCCCTCTGTCGACCAACCGCAGAATCACGGTTTTTTCGACTGCATGATTATGCATACCGTCTTCGCCTGGATTCTGAGCGATCTTCGCCCCCCGCAGGGCTGACGCCCGAAGGCATTTGCAGTATACTCCCGCCCTAAATTCTTAAACTGGCGTGGGTGTTTTTTACCCGCATCAAAAACGTAAGGTATCCAGGTGAATATTCAGGCTCTTCTCTCAGAAAAAGTCAGTCAGGCACTGATTGCCGCAGGTGCGCCTGCGGATTGCGAACCACAGGTTCGTCAGTCAGCGAAAGTACAGTTTGGCGACTATCAGGCTAATGGCGTGATGGCAGTGGCTAAAAAACTGGGCATGCCGCCGCGACAGCTCGCTGAGCAGGTACTGACGCATCTGGATCTCACCGGCATCGCCAGCAAAACCGAAATCGCCGGTCCAGGCTTTATCAACATTTTCCTTGAGCCTGCATTCCTCGCAAGCCACGTTGACGCGGCGCTGAAGTCTGACCGTCTGGGCGTGGCTCAGCCAGAAGCGCAGACCGTGGTGGTTGACTACTCCGCGCCAAACGTGGCGAAAGAGATGCACGTCGGTCACCTGCGCTCCACCATCATCGGTGACGCGGCGGTGCGTACCCTGGAGTTCCTTGGTCACAAGGTGATCCGCGCTAACCACGTAGGCGACTGGGGCACGCAGTTCGGCATGCTGATCGCGTATCTGGAAAAGCAGCAGCAGGAAAACGCAGGCGAAATGGCGCTGGCAGACCTGGAAGGTTTCTACCGTGAAGCCAAAAAGCACTATGACGAAGATGAAGCCTTCGCCGAGCGCGCGCGCAGCTACGTGGTGAAACTTCAAGGCGGCGACCCGTACTTCCTCGAGATGTGGCGCAGGCTGGTGGATATTACCATGTCCCAGAATCAGCTCACCTATAACCGTCTGAACGTGACCCTGACCCGTGACGACGTGATGGGTGAAAGCCTGTATAACCCGATGCTGCCAGGCATTGTGGCGGACCTGAAAGCTAAAAATCTGGCGGTGGAAAGCGAAGGCGCAACGGTGGTGTTCCTTGATGAGTATAAAAACAAGGAAGGCGAACCGATGGGTGTGATCGTCCAGAAAAAGGATGGCGGCTATCTCTACACCACCACCGACATCGCCTGTGCGAAATACCGTTACGAAACCCTGCATGCGGATCGCGTGCTGTATTACATCGACTCCCGTCAGCACCAGCACCTGATGCAGGCGTGGACTATCGTGCGTAAAGCGGGTTATGTGCCGGATTCCGTGCCGCTGGAACATCACATGTTCGGCATGATGCTGGGTAAAGACGGTAAGCCGTTCAAAACCCGTGCGGGCGGCACCGTGAAGCTTTCCGATCTGCTGGATGAAGCGCTGGAACGCGCGCGTCGCCTGGTGGCCGAGAAGAACCCGGATATGCCAGCAGACGAGCTGGAGAAACTGGCTAACGCGGTTGGGATCGGCGCGGTGAAATACGCGGATCTCTCCAAGAACCGTACCACCGACTATATCTTCGACTGGGACAACATGCTGGCGTTTGAAGGCAACACGGCGCCATATATGCAGTACGCTTATACCCGCGTACTCTCCGTCTTCCGTAAAGCCAATATCGACGAAAGCGTGCTGGCGAATGCTACGGTGACCCTTACCGAAGACCGTGAAGCACAGCTGGCTGCCCGCCTGCTTCAGTTCGAAGAGACGCTCTCCGTGGTCGCGCGTGACGGTACCCCGCACGTTATGTGTGCATACCTGTACGATCTGGCCGGTCTGTTCTCTGGCTTCTACGAACACTGCCCTATCCTCTCTGCCGAGAGCGAAGCGGTGCGTCACAGCCGCCTGAAGCTGGCGCAGCTGACGGCGAAGACACTGAAGCTCGGTCTGGATACCCTGGGTATCGAAACCGTAGAACGTATGTAAAAAAGAAACCCGGCGAGCGCCGGGTTTTTTATTATCAGAAATATTTCCGCAAATATTCCGTCAGACACAGAACCGCCATTGCCTGGCCATACGGCATCGAGGTCAGCGGTATCTGGCGGTAAAACGCCAGATCGCTTCCCATCCCCGTCCCGAAGGACGTTTGCAGCAGCTCCCCTTCCGGCGAGATGTTTTGCACGATGCCGCGAATCGCTTTCTCCGCCACCTCTGCGTACTCTGCGCCGACATAACGCTTGCGCACGGCTTTCAGAATGCCGTAAGCAAACCCTGCCGTGGCCGACGCCTCCAGATAAGAATCAGGATCGTCCAGCAGCGTATGCCACAATCCACTCTCGTCCTGACATTTTGCCAGTGCGGCGATCTGCGCGTTCAGTACCTGCACCAGATAGCGACGAACGGCGTTGTTTTCCGGCAGATCCACCAGCTCGAGGAAATCCGGGATCACGATGGTCAGCCAGCTGTTGCCGCGCGCCCAGCGGGCCCGGGCAAAGTTGTGATTACCGTCGTAATTCCAGCCGTGGAACCACAGCCCGGTCTCCCGATCCATCAGATTCTGTACGTGGAGCAGGAACTGATAGATCGCCTCCTCGACGTACTCCGGCTTGTTCAGCAGCTTGCCGATTTTCGCCAGCGGCAGCACCGTCATCATCAGCGTGTCATCCCACATCTGCTGATGGTTCTCTTCCGCCAGGGTGATGTGCTGCATGCCGCCATGTTCGGTGCGCGGCATCTCATTCATCGCCCATTCCGCCCAGCTTTCCAGCCACGGCAGCCAGGCAGGGTTTTTGGTCTCTTCGTAGCGATACGCCAGCGTCAGGAACGGCGACATGGTATTCACGTTTTTGGTGGTTGCGCCTTCAGCGAAACGGTCAGCAAACCAGCTGTCGATAATCTCGCGCATGCCTTCGTCACCGGTCTGGCAGTAATACTGCCAGATACCGTATAAACCGACGCCGTGGGTCCATTCCCATCCGGCCCAGCCTTTGGTGTCGATCACGCGCCCGTCGTCCAGCCGCAGCAAAAACTCACCCGTTTTGTCGTGGATATTGACCAGGTTATGCGTCACCTTTTGAATCAGCGATTTCAGCTCATCCCTGGCGATAAAGCGCTCAGGCTGACGCAGTAACGGGCTATGTTTGACAGGCCAAACTTTCATCATCTTAACCTCTGTTGTATGTCGAATTCAGTACCGCGCGATCCTTCAGCGAAGGGGCCGCCGGCTTATTGCGATTCAGATAACCGATGTTGTTGTTGCCCCACAGGGATTCATACGGCATTCCCGCCAGCATCTCCACGGTAGCGCGGGCCTGCGGGGTCACCGCCTCTGGCATCGCATGGCCGGACTCGCGCATTTTCGCGGTCTCTTCACGCAGGGTGCTGTGAGTCTGCAAATTGAGTTTGAAGCGCAGGGAGACAAGGAAGCCGCAGAACAGCACCAGAATAGTGCCAACGCTCAGGATCATCAGAATGGTGTGGCTCACTTCCGCAGGCTGCACTTTTTGCCCGCTGACAAAGCCCGACATCTGCATCACGATCCCCACCAGCATCACCGCACCGGCCTGAGACGCTTTACGGGTCAGCGTCATGATGCCCGCGAAGATCCCTTCGCGACGCTGACCGGTGATCACTTCGTCCACGTCAGCAATGTAGGTGTAGGTATTCCACGGTACGTAGTTGATACCCCCGCGGCCAAGACCGGCAACCGCAGAGATCAGCAGCAGCAGAGCGTAAACGTCGCTCAGGCCCGCGTAATAAAGCACCGCGTAAGAGAGCGAGGCCAGACCAAACAGCACGACCACCATGCGGTAAGACGGCGCAGGTCCGAAGCGAATGCACAGCGGGATCATGCCGATCACGGCGAGGAACTGGAAGATGGCCATCGTGCCCAGCAGGTTGGACGCCATTGACGCCTCCTGCATCAGCACAAATACCACGTAATAGGTGAACACCGCATTAAAGACGTCCTGGGCGATGTAGCCGCCAAGGTACATCCCCAGATGCTGGCGGAAAATCTTGATGCGCAGCGTCGAACTTAATTCGACAAAAAGACGGTTCAGGCTCTGGCCCAGGGTCAGCTTTTTCTTCTCTTCCTCGGCACGCAGAGCCGCTTCAGACCACTCTTCCCGCGGACGCTCCCAGGTGAAGAACCAGACGAAAGTAAGCATCAGCGCGCAGAGTACGGAGAAGACCAGGCTTGCATAGAAGAAGGAGATCGCGTTGTCTTTGCCGAAATGCGTAAGCAGGATCCCCGGCAGGAAGGAGGCCAGAATGGCGGACATCTGCGCCATAGAGATTCGCGCCCCGGAGAATTTGGTTTTCTGTTTGAAATCGTCCGTCATCTCCGGCACCAGCGTTTCGTACGGCACCAGGATCATGGTGTAGACGATATCAAAGATCAGATAGGTCAGCAGGTAGTACCAGAAACTCATGTCCCCTACCCACATCAGCGAGTAGCTGAAAACGCAGGGAATACCGAGCAGGATGAAGAACTTACGACGGCCAAAACGCTTGCCCAGCCAGGTGGTGCCAAAGTTATCGGTTAAAAAGCCCATTAACGGGCTGACAACCGCATCCAGCACCCTTGCGGCAGCGAAGATAAAGGTTGCTTCAATCGGTGTGAGTCCACAGAAGGTGGTATAAAAATACAAAAGCCAGGCGGCCGTCAGGGCGGTAGTCCCCGCCCCGAGGAAGTCCCCTGACCCGTAAGCAAAATAATTTGCGAGTCCAATTTTACGTGTTTTCATTGCCGTCAACCCTAATCAGTTTTGGGAGACTCCCTGTAAGCAACCTCGTCCGGGAGTTTTTACACGGCTACAGTAAAAGTATCGACCTGTTGATACCTTTCTGTTTCTGCCATCACAAAGTGGTGAATGGCAAAAACGCAAAGAGTGTCAATACGCGTGTCACTGATTTATAAAACAGCGTTTCTTTTGTATCAAAAGGGAAGGTCATTTTTGCGAGCCAGCCTTCAGAAATGCCTGGAGACTGGCGAAAAGGCGGGCAGTTAGCGGTAGTTGACGAGCACCTCGTTGCGCTGAACCTTCAGCGCCGGGATCAGACGTCCACCGCCTGGCACTTCCCAGATAAAGCGTAAAGGCTCCTGAGCAGACACCCCGTTGAAGGCCTGGGTAGTGCCACGTTGACCCTCGATTTCCGCGCAGCGGGTCAGCGAGCACAGCCGCACCCGCAACCCGGCCGGTGTGGGTCCCGTCAGGGTGTAATTCCAGGCCACCAGCGTCATCTGCCCGGACACGGGCTCAGAGGCGGACAGCGGACGGGAGGAGATCGACTCACCCCGATGGTTGAGCGTCAAGCCGATACTGCTGGCCTGCCATGCCCCCTCGCCTGCGGCCTGCGCCGCCAACGGGAAAAGTAAGATCCACAGCCACTTACGCATTATTTCCCTCCTATGGTCGCCGTCATGCGAATATTGCGGTTATCGGACAGCTCCATATTCGACAGCACTACCAGCTGGTTCAGGCTCCGGCGCAGGAAGCGCGACAGCAACGGACGCAGCGCGTGATTCACCAGCAGCACCGGCGGCGCGCCCAGCATCTCCTGACGCGCCAGCGCCTCCTGGGTTTGCGCCAGTAATCTGTCCGCCAGACCCGGCTCCAGCCCGCCACCGCCCTGCAACGCCTGAAGCAGCAGACGTTCCAGCGGCGTGTCCAGGCCAATGACCTGCACTTCGCCGGTTCCCGGGAACCATTGCTGGGTAATGGCGCGTCCAAGCGCCACGCGCACCACCGCCGTCAGTTCGTGCGGATCGCTTTGCAGCGGCGCATGTTCGGCCAGCGTCTCAAGGATGGTACGCATATCGCGAATGGGCACCTTCTCATCGAGCAGATTTTGCAGCACTTTGTGCAGGGTGGTTAAGGTCAGTACGCCCGGCACCAAATCTTCGGTCAGCTTCGGCATCTCCTGCGTTACGCGGTCGAGCAGCTGCTGCGCCTCCTGACGTCCAAACAGTTCCGCGGAGAACTGGCCAATCAGGTGGTTGAGGTGCGTCGCCACCACGGTACTGGCCTCAACGACCGTGTAACCCTGAATCTGGGCCTGCTCTTTCAGGGCGCTCTCAATCCAGATTGCCGCCAGACCAAAGGCCGGGTCGGTCGTCTGCTCACCCGGCAGCGTGCCTGCGGCGGTGCCCGGGTTAATCGCCAGCCAGCGGCCGGGGTACGCATCACCGCTGCCGATTTCCACCCCTTTCATCAGGATGCGGTAGCGCGCGGGCGGGAGATCCATATTGTCCCGGATGTGGACCACCGGCGGCAGGAAGCCCATATCCTGGGCGAATTTTTTACGAATGCTGCGGATACGGCCAAGCAGCTCACCATCCTGCTGGAAATCCACCATCGGGATCAGGCGGTACCCCACTTCCATCCCCAGCGAATCTTCGAGCTGTACGTCGTTCCAGGTGGCTTCCACCGCCTGGGTGTTCTCAGGCATTTTGACCGGCGCAGGCTCTGCCTTAGGCTGCGTTTCCCGGCCACGCATCCACCAGGCAAGCCCCAGCAGCGCAGCGGTGAACAGCAGGAATACCAGGTTTGGCATGCCCGGCACCATACCGAGCAGGCCCAGCACCGCCGCGGAGAGCAGCATAACGCGCGGGTTGCTGAAGAGCTGCCCCACCATCTGCTCGCCCACGTCCTGATCGGTACTGACGCGAGTCACAATCACGCCCGCCGCGGTGGAGATCACCAGCGCCGGGATCTGCGCCACCAGACCATCACCAATGGTCAGCAGCGTATAGCTTTCCGCTGCGTGGCCCATGTCCATGCCGTGTTGCAGCACGCCGACAAGCAGGCCGCCGACGACGTTAATCACCATGATCAGAATGCCCGCGATGGCGTCACCGCGCACAAACTTACTCGCACCGTCCATGGAGCCGTAGAAATCTGCCTCCTGGGTCACTTCGGCACGGCGTTTTTTCGCTTCATCTTCCGCGATCAGCCCGGCATTCAGGTCGGCGTCGATGGCCATCTGCTTGCCCGGCATCCCGTCGAGCACGAAGCGCGCGCCCACTTCAGCGATACGTCCCGCCCCTTTAGTGATAACCATGAAGTTGATAATCACCAGAATGACGAACACCACGATACCGATGGCGAAGTTGCCGCCCACCAGGAAGTGACCGAAGGCTTCGACCACCTTGCCCGCCGCCGCCGCGCCGGTGTGCCCTTCCATCAGGATGATACGCGTGGAGGCAACGTTCAGCGCCAGGCGCAGCAGCGTGGTGAACAGCAGGATCGTTGGAAACGCGGCGAACTCCAGCGTGCGCTGGGTGAACATCGCCACCAGCAACACCATGATGGACAACGCAATGTTGAAGGTGAAAAGCAGGTCGAGGATAAATGCCGGTAACGGCAGCACCATCATCGACAGAATTAACAGGATCAGAATCGGTCCGGCAAGGATCTGCCATTGCGTCGATTTCAGGTTGCCGGGCAGGCGCAACATTGCCACCAGATTAGCCATCAGTGTCCTTCTCGTTCAAAAAATCCAGTGCTTCAGGCACCGGAAGGTTCTCAGGTTTTACAGGTCGTTGACCGCCCGCTAAACGCCAGCGTTTCAGTTGCCACACCCAGGCCAGCACCTCTGCGACAGCGGCGTAGAGCTGGCCCGGGATCTGTTGTCCAATTTCCGCGTGGCGATACAGCGCGCGAGCCAGCGGCGGTGCTTCCAGGATCGGCACACGGTTTTCCGTGGCGATTTCACGAATGCGCAGCGCAATCAGCCCGGCCCCTTTCGCCACCACTTTCGGCGCGCTCATTTTGTTTTCGTCGTACTGAAGCGCCACGGAGTAGTGAGTCGGGTTGGTGACGATGACGTCGGCTTTCGGCACATCTTCCATCATGCGCCGACGCGCGGCGGCGCGCTGCATCTGGCGGATACGGCCCTTAACGTGCGGGTCGCCTTCCATCTGCTTATATTCATCGCGGATGTCCTGACGCGACATTCGCAGCTTTTTGATATGGGAATAGATCTGGAAGATAACGTCGAATGCCACCATCGGAATAATGCTGAGTACCACCAGCAGCGAGCATAACCCGACCAGGTTCAGGGCATTCTTCATCGCCGTCATCGGGGACTCGCTGATGAGGCGCATCATCTCCGGCCAGTGGTGCCACAGAAAAAACCCGGCGGTACTGCCCATAAGAAGCGATTTCAGGATCGCTTTAAGAAGCTCAGCCCCGGTTTGCGCGGAAAACATTTTCGCAATGCCGGGGAACGGATTGAGCTTAGAGAATTTCGGTTGCAGCGATTTTCCGCTGAACACCAGGCCACCGAGCATGACCGGCGAAACCAGGGCCACGATGACCACGCCCGCGATCAGCGGCAGCAAGGCGAGCATCGCGCTTTTCACAAGGTTGATGATCTGAATGAGGATCAGATTGGGGTCATTGACCATGCTGTGATCAAAACGTAAGCCAGCCGAGAGCATTCCCGCCAGTCTGCGGGCAAGCATCTCCCCGCCCCACCAGATTATGCAGACGCCCACCACCAGGATCAGCAGGGATGTCAGCTCTCGGGATCGGGGGATCTGCCCATCCTCACGGGCTTTTTCAAGTCGGTGGGGTGTGGGGGCTTCTGTTTTGTCGTCGTTCTCTTCTGCCACTGTGCCTGCTCGCAGCCCATTAATTCACGGGTATCATGCCAGCGCAGAGAAAATCCAATGGCGGGAAAAGCCCGTTTATTCGGGCTCTTTTCGCTGTTTTTGTTCTGAGCTGCCTCAGGCCGCGTTAACGACCTGAGGCAGAACGGGCAATCAGAAACCAAGACTGTCCAGCAGATCGTCCACCTGATCCTGGCTTGCCACCACGCCCGCTTTGCTGGTGTCAAGCTGTGGACCATTGAGCAGGCTTTCGTTCTCGCGTTTCGGACGGGCAGCCGGTTCCGGTATGTTCTCCAGCAACACCATCAGCAGCTGACGTTCAATCTCCTGAATCACATCCATCATGCGCTTGATCACCTGGCCGGTGAGGTCCTGGAAATCCTGCGCCATCATGATGTCCAGCAGCTGGGCATTGGTGAAGCTGGTGTGGCCCGGCACGTCACCCAGGTACTGACGGGTATCCGTTACCAGTTCGCGGGCATCCGCCAGCTCAATAGGGTTCTCAAACCACTCATCCCAGCGTTTGCTCAGCGCTTTCGCCCCCTTCTCCATCGCATCCTGGTGCGGCTGCGAGGCTTCAACGCTGTTCAGCGCACGCTCGGCCGCCTGCGCGGTCATCTGTACGACGTAGTCCAGACGGTCGCGCGCGTCAGGGATGGCTTCCGCCGCTTCGGCGATAGCCTGGTCCAGCCCCAGCTCACGCAGGCTGTCACGCAGCATGCGGGTCAGGCTACCAATGCGGGCAATAATGTCGCTCGGCGAATGTTCTTCAACGGGTTTCATAGCAGGTTGCAACATATCCATCACCTCACATGCCGAGTTTCTCGAAGATCTTCCCGAGCTTCTCTTCCAGAGTCGCCGCGGTGAATGGCTTCACCACGTAGCCGCTTGCGCCCGCCTGTGCAGCGGCAATAATGTTCTCTTTCTTCGCTTCTGCGGTCACCATCAGCACCGGCAAAGAGGCCATGCCCGCATCCGCGCGGATGGTTTTCAGCAGTTCGAGACCGTCCATGTTCGGCATGTTCCAGTCGGAAATCACAAAACCAAACCCGCCAGCCTGGAGTTTGTTCAGCGCATCCACCCCGTCTTCTGCTTCTTCAACATTGTTGAAGCCCAGCTCTTTCAGCAGGTTGCGCACAATGCGACGCATGGTGGAAAAGTCATCCACAACCAAAAACTTAAGCTCTTTATCCGCCATAAAATAATACTCCTGAGTCAAATACGTATTGCCTGTCCGGCACTGATTTTCGCCAGCATCTGCTGGCTTACCTGGCTAAGATCGACCACTTCGCTTACGCCACCCATATTGATGGCCTCGCGCGGCATGCCGAACACCACACAACTTGCTTCATTCTGCGCAATCGTCCAGGCGCCAGCCTGGTGCATCGCAAGCATTCCGGCGGCGCCGTCGTTGCCCATTCCCGTCAGGATCACCCCAACGGCGTTGCGCCCCGCATGTTTCGCCACCGAATGAAACAGCACATCCACCGACGGACGGTGCCGGTTAACCGGCGGCCCGTCATGAATTTTGATTTGATAGTTCGCCCCGCTGCGCGCCAGCTCCATGTGCTTGTCACCCGGGGCGATATAGGCGTGACCCGGCAGCACGCGCTCGCCGTCTTCCGCCTCTTTCACGCTGATCTGGCACAGCTTATTCAGGCGCTCCGCGAACGAACGGGTAAACCCTGGCGGCATATGTTGCGTGATCAGAATACCCGGGCTTGAGAGCGGCAATGGCTGGAGTACATGGCGAATTGCCTCTGTTCCTCCGGTTGACGCCCCAATGACCAGCAACTTTTCCGAGCTGAGTAACGGCCCTGCCTTCAGGGTTGCCGGAGCTGCCATCGGCTTGTGGGCCGCGAGTTTTGCGCGCGACGCGGTACGGATTTTCTCGGCGATCATCTCGCTGTACGCCAGCATCCCCTCGCGAATGCCGAGCTGCGGCTTGGTGACAAAATCCACCGCCCCCAGCTCCAGCGCGCGCAGGGTGATTTCTGAACCTTTACCGGTCAGAGATGACACCATCACCACCGGCATCGGGCGCAGGCGCATTAATTTTTCCAGGAAATCGATGCCATCCATGCGCGGCATTTCAACATCCAGCGTCAGCACGTCGGGGTTATATTTTTTGATTAAATCCCGCGCGACCAGCGGATCGGGTGCTGTCGCCACCATCTCCATATCGCTGTGGCTATTGATGATTTCGGTCATGATCTGACGCATCAGCGCCGAATCATCGACAGACAATACCCTGATTTTACTCATGCTTTTTCCTTACTCAGCGCATATACCGTTTGCCCACGCAGGCTAAACTCACGCACGAGGTTGCTGAAGTTTTCCGAGTGCCCGGCAAACAGTAAACCGTCAGGCTTGAGCAACGGAACAAAGCGACGCAGGATGTCCTGTTGCGTCGTTTTATCAAAATAGATCATCACGTTACGGCAAAAAATGGCGTCGAATGGCCCCGGCACGTTGTACTGCTTATCCAGTAAATTAACGGGAGCAAATTCCACGCAGTTCGCCAGCTCCTGGCGTACGCGCACCAGTCCTTCATGCGGGCCGGTACCGCGCATGAAGTAACGCTGTAGCTGCTGAGGAGACAGCGTTTTAAGCTCATCCTGGCGATAAACGCCGTTACGGGCTTTTTCCAGCACTTCGGTATCGATGTCGCTGGCGTACACTTTCCAGCGGCCCGGCGCCATGCCCAGGGTGTCCGCCAGGGTGATGGCCAGCGAGTACGGCTCTTCCCCGGTAGAGGCCGCAGCACTCCAGACGCGATACTCCCCGCTACGGCGACGGGCGTGTTCCGCCAGCACCGGGAAGTGATGCGCCTCGCGGAAAAACGCGGTCAGGTTGGTGGTTAATGAGTTGATAAATGCCTGCCATTCGGCGCTGTTCTGGTTCGCTTCGAGCATGCTCAGATAGCGGCCAAAATCATCCAGCCCCAGCGTACGCAAGCGCCGCACCAGCCGGTTGTAGACCATGTCTCGCTTATGGTCCGCAAGCACGATCCCCGCACGCTGGTAGATTAACTGACATATCCGACGAAAATGCGCGTCGGACAGCGCGAGGCGCTGTGTCATCTGCAACAATAATGACGTTTGCCCTGAGGGCATGGGTGATGTCATAGCGCCTTCTTAATCACATTCAGGATACAACGGGCACGGCCTGTGACCGTCCGACTTCTGTTACTGCTTCAACGTGCTCTTTCACATTAAATACGGCGACCAACCCGGTAAGGTGATCCGCCTGGTTTGCCAGCTGATCGGTAGCCGCCGCCGCCTCTTCCACCAGTGAGGCGTTCTGCTGCGTAACCTGATCCATCTGTGTAACGGCCTGCGCCACCTGCTCAATACCACGGCGTTGTTCATCAGACGCCGAGGCAATCTCGCCCATAATGTCGTTAACCCGCGTCACGGAGGTGACAATCTCGTGCATGGTCTGCGCGGCGGTATCCACCAGCGCGGAGCCCTGCTGAACGCGGGAGACCGACTCTTCTATCAGCCCTTTGATCTCTTTCGCCGCATTGGCGCTGCGGCTGGCGAGGTTTCGGACTTCACCGGCAACCACCGCGAACCCGCGCCCCTGCTCCCCGGCACGCGCCGCTTCAACGGCCGCGTTCAGCGCCAGAATATTGGTCTGGAACGCGATACCGTCGATGACGCTGATAATGTCGCCAATTTTCTGCGAGCTGGCGGCAATCTCCTGCATCGTGCTGGCGACGTGAGAAGCCTGATCGCCCCCACGTTTCGCCGTCATCGCCGCCTGTTTTGACAAGTCGGACGCCTGACGCGCGTTATCGGCGTTCTGGCTTACCGTCGCGGTCAGTTGCTCCATGCTGGCCGCCGTCTGCGCCAGCGATGCCGCCTGCTGTTCGGTGCGGGATGAGAGATCGTTATTGCCTGCCGCAATCTCGGAGATCCCGGTATGCATGGCGTAACTGCCCTGGCGAACGTTGCTTACCGTTTCCCGCAGCGACCCCTGCATCGCCTTCAGGCTGGCGAAAATCGCTGATATTTCATTCCTGCCATACACGGCCACCGGACGCGCCAGATCGCCCTTCGCCATACTGTCGAAGTGGCTGCTGACGATGGCCAGCGGCTGGACGATCATCTTGCGCGACCACCACAGCGAGCCGCCGGTCAGCAGGGCGGCCAGGATCACCATGGTCAGGAAAATCGCCCCTGACATGCGGTAGCTGGTACGGCTGTCCGCACCGGCACGCGCCACAAACTGGTTAATATCCTGCTGCCAGGCGTTAAAGCTGCCGTCGAACGCCGCCTGAGACGCCTGCACCGGCGCGGTCAGGAAGTCAGAAAGCTGGTTGTTCTCTAGCCACGTCGCCTGATGGTCGAGATCGCCGTACCACACATCAAAGGTCTTTTTCATGGCGACTTTCAGCGCTTTCTCTTTCTCACTGACCGCCTCCTGCGCCGTAAAGGCCTTAAACTGCGCGTCGGCCTGCTTCAGGCTGCTGCGGGCCACGACCATCAGCGCCTTAATATCCTCCGGCGGATAGCTCAGCGCGGTTAACGTCCCTGCTTTGTTCAGCGCAGTGCTTGCCTGCAACAGCACGGCACGCGTTTGTGCCAGTGCGGAGCGCTGCTGATTACTCGTCTCAACTTCCTGCAAATTCTGATAGCCATCGCGAAACGCCCAGAAAGACAACCCGTTACTGCCAACCTGCAAAACCCCACACAGGATCAGAATCAAAAACAGTGTGGTCGAGATACGAATACGATTTAACATCCACGCTCCCATCAAGCGGCAAGCAGCCGCGGTTTAATTGTCAGTCAAAATGTTTCCCAGTTTTCATCTTGTCCGGTCACCGCTGCGCGCGTACGTGTTGTCACGGGCGCCGGGGTTGCTTCGCTGTACGCCGACCGCGAGCTGACCGTATTTGTCGTTTTTGAAGTAAGACGGAACGCCGAGACGGCCATTTTCAGGCGGCTCGCCTGGTCCTCCAGCGCAGCGGCCGCGGCAGCGGACTCCTGCACCAGGGCGGCGTTTTGCTGCGTCACACGATCCATTTCCGATACCGCCAGGGCGACCTGGTCAATACCACGACTCTGCTCATCCGATGCAGAGGCGATTTCACCCATGATGTCCGTCACGCGCGTCACGGCATTCACGATGTCATTCATGGTTTCACCCGCACTTTCCACCAGCACCGAGCCGGTATCCACGCGTGAAACAGAGTCTTCAATCAGGGCTTTGATCTCTTTCGCCGCATTGGCGCTGCGGCTGGCGAGGTTACGCACTTCGCCGGCGACCACGGCAAACCCGCGCCCCTGCTCGCCCGCACGCGCCGCTTCAACGGCCGCGTTCAGCGCCAGGATATTGGTCTGGAAGGCGATACCGTCGATTACGCTGATGATGTCGGCAATTTTCTTCGAGCTGTCGGCAATGTCATGCATGGTTTTCACCACGCCGTCGACCACCCGACCGCCGCGCTGGGCGGTGTCGGACGCGCTTTCTGCAAGCTGCGACGCCTGGCGGGCATTGTCGGCATTCTGCTTCACGGTCGCGGTGAGCTGCTCCATGCTGGCCGCCGTCTCTTCCAGTGCGGATGCCTGCTGTTCGGTACGGGACGAGAGATCGTTGTTGCCCATCGCGATTTCACTCGTGCCGGTATAGATGGCATCCGCCCCCTCGCGCACGTTGGCGACGGTATCAATCAGCGAACGCTGCATATGGTCGACGCTGGTTGCCAGCTCGGTGATCTCATTGCGCCCAGAAACGGTCAGCGTTTTCGTGAGATCGCCCCGGCCAATATCACGGATATGGGCAATGACGCGGCCAAGCGGGTTAAGCAGGATATGACGAATGCCGTACCACACGGCCACCAGCACGATGACCAGCGCGAGGGCGAGAACCGCCATCTGCCATTTCGCGAAACGGTAGTCGTTCTGGCTTTGCGTGAACGCGGAGTGATAAAGCTCGCCGCTGGCTTTGGCGTACTCGCCGAGCGCCGCGCCGAGGGCGTTCTGCATTCCCTGGGTCGGCTGCGCGAAATAGGCGTCCATATTGCCCTTTTCCAGGAACTGCACCAGCTCCGTGAGGCCGGCGAAGTAGGCCTGATATTTTTCATCTATGTTCGCGCTCGCCTGCGCCATTGCCGGCTGAGGGGCGATTTTTTTGAAGGCGTCGTAATGTTTCGCCGCGTCTGCCAGCGTGGCGCGCGCATTCTTCAGCAGTTCCGTTTTTGCGCTGCTCTGCTGGTTATTTGGGTCCATCATCATGCGGGCAGACGAGCGGCTCAGGTTGATACGCGTCTGCAACATCAGATCCCAGGTCGTGGTCAGTTCGCTTTGCTGCATTCGCAAATCGTTCGAGGCCGCGAAGCTGTCCTGGTTCTGTTTTAACGACGAGAAAAAGAGGCCGCCAGAAGTAAGCTGAAGAAGTGCGAAAATGACCAGCACCATCATAAGCATTGTGACAACGCGGATACGGTTCAACATACAACACCTTCTCATAGATTTATTAACGGTGTTATCGGCACAGGCCACAGGAACTTTACATTTGCGAAAGGGAAAAGCGCGGGAGTCAGAATGCGACGTCGACAATCAGCGTGTCGGTGTAGGTTCCGGCAGGCGGCGTGGCCTGGCTGGTCAGAACTTTGGCGGTGTAGTTGTAGGTACGTAAAAGCCCGTCCGTACTGACCTGCGATGAGCTGGCGCTGGCCCAGCGCTCGCTGCCGCTGCTACCCCAGCGGTTGCTGGTCGCCTCTTTGTAGATGTCGTAACTCATGAAGTTGCTGCCGCTGACCATACGACGCACGTTGTTCAGGGCATTTGCCCCATTATTAATGCCTATGGTGTAGGTGCTGCCTTTGGTGCAGGTGACGGCAACCGACTGTGAAACGGTGGGAAAATTTTGCACCAGCGGCGCGCTGTTAAAATTCACGTCCGGCGTGGTCATGGTGCTGCAATCGTTGGTGACGGTCATGTTGAGGAGGATCGAGGTGGTTGCCGTGCCGGTTTGCGGGGTCAGGCACGCTCCGACCGCGCCAACGGCGCACACGTTGTAGTTAATGCTGAACGTTAACAACACCTGATACGGCCCGGCGGTGACGTTCTGCCCCATTACGGTCCGGAAATAAAGGGGAATGTTGTAGCGCCTTGAACCCAGCAGCCCGAGCAGCGTGTTTCCGCTCCAGGTATAGGCTTTGCTGATTTGTATTTCACTGTTTCCGCCGCAGCCGGACGCCCCGCACAGCCGCGCAGGGATGACATCGGTAATAGCCGCGTTGTCCGTACGCTTCATGGTCGCCCGGCTATTCGCGAAGACGGATGCCGAGGTGTAATTCAGCGTCACCGAGTCGTTGGTTAACAGGTTGAGAACGGTATCGCAGGTCACCACCAGCGTGCCCGTCGTTTCCACTTCCCCGGTGCCGCTGAGTGCGAACGAGGTGACGCTGCCAAACGAGGCATTCACCGTACTGACGGTACAGGCCGCCCAGCTGCCGCCGGAGCACAGCAGCAGGAGCGCGATTAACAGGCGTCTCACGGCGCCTCCCGACAGGTCAGCGGACCGTAGGTTTGCAGCTTATGTTCAGGGTTTGCGCCAACGGTCAGCGTTGCCGTACAGCGTTTACCCTCCGGGGTGATGACCTCGAGCGGATTCACGTCGTTGAGGTTTTCCAGCCAGGCGAGGCCGTCGTAGCCGACAACCGCGCTGCTGCGCGACGCGCGTCTGACCTGGCTTCCTACCGGGATCGCATTGCCCTGCGCATCGTGCAGGATCACGCTGGCAACCCGCTCCTGCTCCATCGGAAAATCCACCAGATAACCGTTATGCCGACGAATCGCCACCCGACGCTCGGTCTCTTTCAGCCGGGTATCCGCGGGTAAGTTCAGGGTATCAATGCGGTAACTTGCCGGGTAATAGGCGGAAACGCCGCTCACCAGCAGATAGCCTTTGTTATTGGTTTTTCCGACCGGCTGGTTTTCGTAGCTGACGGGAACATCCGGATGACCGTCGGTGCTGATCACCACAAACGCATCGTTGATTTTGTTCGCCGCAAACAGCTCACCGTCCATCAGCACGACAGAGCCCATCGCCTCGCCCCACCAGGTCATCATGCCCTTCTCACCGTAGCCGCCGCCCTGTAGCTCCACGTTGTTATTCCGCCAGCCGAGCGTGGCCTGCTGATAGTTACTCGACCGCGACTGGTTGGCCCAGGCCATGTTCCAGCTAAATCCGCCGTCTGAAGGCATCGAGTGGTTGTAGTTAATGCGTTGAGTGCTGCCTGCGTCAGGGGTGTTTTCAAAGGTGACGGCGGCGCTGTCACGTTCGCCGAGGGGAACCTGCAACGACAGCGCAACCGTCCAGTCGCCTCGCTGATGGTCACGGCTGGCAGCCAGATAAATACTGCTTGAGCCCCACAGATTACGGATCCAGGAGAGGTTGAGCAGTTCAGTTTTCTGGCTGTCAAAACTCTCAACGCCGATCCACGCCGCGCCGATATTGCCGTATCCGCCGAGGTTAAAGGTTAAGGAATACTGGTCGGTATTGCGGCTCAGGCTGGCAACGGGGTTATCATTTTCATCATAAACGGTGGGCTGATCGTACAGGGCGAGATTGCCAAAACCACGATCACGTCGGGTATGCTGGGTCGCTACGCTAAACTCGCTGGTGTTGTATTGATAGCCCCAGTTTATCTGGCCGCCGCTGTCGCCGCGCATGCGGCTTTGGGTCCACGAGGTATTTACCACGCCAAAACGCCCGAGCTTCAGTACCGTGCCCGCGCCGCCAAGCGCCAGCGACTCCGCCCCTTCCGCATGCCCCTCCAGCGTCAGCCAGTCGGTCACCCCGTAGCGGTACGATCCGCTGCCCGCCGCCGGGCCATAGTCAAAATTCTCAATACCGTAGTTACGCCGCAGGCTGCCCAGCGTCACGGCGCCGTCGCTTAACCCCTGCTTAAGCAGATCGCTGCTGACATAAAACGGCAGCGTGGTACTCACCTGACGACCCAGCGCATCAGTGGTAACCAGTACTGCATCGCCAGCACCGTTGATATACGGCAGATTGGTGAGGGTAAACGGCCCCGGCTGAAGGCGGGTGGAGCCGGAACGGTAGCCGTTAATAAAGAGATCGACCGAGGTCGGGACAGCCGCCTCGCCGGAAAACGCCGGCAGCGGCCAGGTCACCAGATCCGGACGCAGGGAGAAGTCGCGCCCGTAGCTGATCCCGCCCATGCGCACGCTGGTGCTCCAGCTCAGCGCATCGCTGATGACGTCCCCGGCGGACCAGGTGGTGGCATCCTCTTCGTTGGTGATCAGTAAGGTAGAGTCATAACGCACGTACCCTTCCTGCTGCCCGCTGTTACCGGTGAAATTCTGCCGGGCGTAACCCGTCGATGAAAATGAATAATCCTCATTGAAATAGCGGAACTCGTGCCATACCGACGCCTGGCCGCCCGTGTGTTCGGAATGGTTGGTATAAACGTCGTAATTGAGCAGCGCGCCGCGGCCATAATGCGGTTTGCTTTGCGTGCTCTGTTCGCTGAACGGCGTGATCCGTGCCGCGACCCAGTCCCGGGGGACCGTCAGCAACAGGCGCTGGGCCGTACTGTCGTACTCTGCGCGTACCGACGTAAGCGTCGAGAGATTCACCTCTCCGGCTGGCACATGCGCGGGCGGCAGCCCGGCGCGGAGCAAATCCGCGCCCGAAATAAACCAGGCGCCCTCACGCTGCGTCACCGGCACCACCAGACCCGTGTCATAGTGGTTCAGCACCAGGACGAGCTGAAATACTGCTTCGCCGTTCATCGTCCGTGCATCCGGCGGCGGCGGTAAACTGTCGTCGCCGGTTTCGGCAAAGGCGCTGGTACTGACGCAAAGCAGGATCATCATCGCCGGTTTCAGTTGACGGGCGTCGATTGCCATTGCGTATCCCTGGCATTAATTTGCGCGCTCATCCGGTTCGGCTGATAAATCCCTGCCGGAAGCGGCCAGCTTCGGGTGCTGCCTGGCAGCACATAACCCAGCAGCCCCTCGGCAACCGTGCGTTTTTGCCCGCCCTGCTCAACCGTAACCTGGCTGAGCCGGACGTGCACATCCCCCTGATTACGGACCTGAAGCGCGGGTTTCCCCCCTTCCTGAACGACCCGCCAGCTCAGCTGTTGAGTATTCGCCAGCGCGTGGTGCGCCCCTTCGTTGAGGGTGGGGATCCCCTGCCCATAAACAAATAAGGGAATGGAATAGCGCATTTGCAGTTTGAGGCCCATGGACGGTTCCGCTTTGGCATCCGGCTGGGGAATTTCATCCACAATAATGCGGTAGGCCTGCTCAACCCCCGACGGGATTGTCCCCTGCTTGATCAGGCGAATAAGCTGTTTACTGCCTTTGGCGATGGTCACGATCGGCGGGCTGGCGACCACATCCTGCTGGGCGGTGTAACGCTCATATCCTCCCTCCTGCTTCCAGCGCACAATACGCACCTGCATTGTCGTGGCGCTGTTGCCCTGATTCTGGATCCACAATTCAGTTGCTCTGGCCTCTGCCGAAAGCCACGGATCGATGGGCCACAAAAGAATGGTTGCCGCTGCCTGCGCCTGGCTCGCTGCCAGAGCCGTTGCCCCCAACAGACCCACCAGGCCTGATCGCCTGAAAAATGGCTTCATCGATGTTCTCCCTTTCCTACCATGACAAGGTCACGGTGAGTTGATCTGAATATGTTCCCGGCAGGCTAAACCCCGTCAGGATCGCGACGCCAAAAAGAGGCAGCGCGATGTTATTGCTGTTGGTATAGGTAATCGGTATGGCCTGGTTAACCCCAATTTCGCTGTTCGCCGCCAGAGAGCTGCTGCTGTAAAGCCGGTAACCAACAACTTCGGTCCCACCTGAACGCGTCATCCGTCGCACCGAGCTGTAATTCTGGCCGCCGTCAATGCTCATGCTCAGCGCCACGCCCGGCGTGCAGGCGATGGACAACGCACCGTCGGCGACAAAGCTGGTGCTGACCGGCGTGTTGTCCACGCCGTTACGGGTTCCAAAATCCAGCGTCCCAAAGCGCCCGCCCGTGCCGGTACTCACCGAGCACCCTGGTACTACCGTCGCGCTCACCCTGAAGGACTGGGAGGTCACCGCTCTGGCGTCGCAGTTCATCATCAACCCGACGATCAGGGCCAAAAAAGGTTGCACGACGCCCTCTGCGCTTTCGCGCAGACATAAACACAATGCCTTCATGGCTGAATCAGTAGGTGACGCTGACGTTAATCGTGTCGGTATAGGTTCCCGGTACAACCGTTACGCTATTGCCACCGCCCGTTATGCGTCCGTAGAGGGTATAGCTGTCCACCCCGCCCGCCGTGGAGGCAACGGGCAACGCGGCGTTGTTAGCGATCACGTTGTTGTACCCGCTGTCGCTATAGAGGCTGTATGCCACGCCCTGTGCCGCATTGGCGGTGTTCACCAGATAGCGGGCGGGTGTGCCGGGGGTGCCGACAACGGTTCCGGGTGCGGTCGCGTTGGTGTTGCCGGTGATCGCCACCGTGTAACTGGCAGTGGTACATTGAATGGTAAAGGTGTTTCCGCCGCTGGCCCCGGTTAACTGGGTTGTCAGGGTGGAGAATGTCGCAGGATGGGTCCCGAAATCGAGTGTCCCGAAGTTAATGCCGTTTTGCGTTGGCGAGCCGTTGATCAAACAACCGTTCGTCAGCGTCAGCGTCGCCCCGATAGTACCGCTACTGGTGACTGCCAGCGCCTGACCGACAGTCGCCGCCGTCAGCAGTGTACCCGCGCAGATAAAAAGAAGTGTTCTTTTCATTTACCACCCTCCAGAAGAAATAATGGTCCGCTTACCCTATTTTATTCATACTGTTCAGTATGTTAGCCCCGCTTAAACATTCCCCGGCGCGGTTACTGAGAATTTAGTTTATGGTTCACGCTTCAACCACTTTCAGCGAAGGTGAGACACCCGCCCTCCAATTAACAGACTATTAACAAAAATTACAAAGAGTTAGCAAAATAAAACGGGCATTATTTTTGCTTAATTTGAGGATATATCGCCTGTAACGTGATCCGCGTCACAATATATCGTCATCGTAAAAACAACGAATTTCATAAAAATTAAAAACAAGTTGTAACTCACGCAGCTTTACTTCAATTTATGCCCCGAATATTTTCCTGCGCTTAAATAAAAATTTTGTATGCATTGACGCAGGAAACTCTTTTAGCGCATAGAGGATCTTTTTGTGGCAAGTGCAAACAAACTCACGCTCTTCATCGTGATTTTCATGCTGGCGGGCATTCTTTCAGGTGCGGCAATCCATGAGTATGCTTCGCCCGACGCGATACAGGCCTGGTCGGAGAACATCACCCTGCTGACCGATATTTTCCTGCGGCTGATTAAGATGGTGATTGCCCCGCTGGTGTTCAGCACCCTGACGGTGGGCATTATGAAGCTGGGTGAAACGTCGACGATTGGGCGCGTCGGGAGTAAAGCGATGGTGTGGTTTATCAGCTCATCCGTACTTTCCATTCTGGTGGGGCTGTTTATTGTTACCCTTGAACAACCCGGCAGCGGTCTGAACCTGAGCATTCCGACAGAGACGGTTGATACCGGCCTGGCCGTTAGCGGGATGTCGCTGAAAGCCTTCCTGTCACACACTATTCCAACCAGCATTGCCGGCGCGATGGCGAACAATGAGATCCTGCAAATTGTGGTCTTCTCGATGTTCTTCGGCATCGGCGGCGCGTCATTAGGTCAAAAATTCAACGCCCCGCTGGTGGCGGCGCTGGATGTGGTCTCCCACATTATGCTGAAAGTGACGGGCTACGTGATGTACGTTGCGCCACTGGCCATTTTTGCCGCGATTTCGTCCGTGATTGCCACTCAGGGTCTGGGCATTTTGCTGAACTATGCCTCGTTCATTGGCGGTTACTATGTGGCGATCCTTCTGACCTGTCTGGTATTGCTGGCGGTAGGTTACATGGTACTGAAAAAAGAGATTTTCCGTCTGGTGGCGATGCTGAAAGATCCGGTGCTGGTCGCGTTTACCACCAGCAGCTCAGAAGCGGCATACCCGAAAACGCTGGAGCAGTTAGCGCGCTTCGGCTGTTCACGTAATATCGCCTCTTTCGTCCTGCCGATCGGCTACTCGTTTAACCTGGTCGGCTCCATGGTGTACTGCTCGTTCGCCTCGATGTTTATCGCCCAGGCATACAACATTCACCTGAGTTTCACCGAGGTGACGGTGCTAATGTTAACGTTGATGCTGGCCTCGAAAGGGATTGCGGGCGTACCGCGCTCGTCGCTGGTGGTGCTGGCGGCAACTATTCCGAGCTTTAACATTCCGGTGGCCGGGATCCTGCTGCTGATGGGGATTGACCATTTCCTGGATATGGGACGATCGGCCATTAACGTGCTGGGGAACGGGATTGCGACGGCGATGCTGTCGCAGAATGAAGGGGCGCGGGAAGCGGAATCAGCGCTGGTGGAGCAGGAGGCGTAAGGTTACAAAAGAGCCGGGTGGCGGCTTCGCCTTACCCGGCCTACGTGTTCGAGCCATTTGTAGGCCGGGTAAGGCGAAGCCGCCACCCGGCTTTATTTTATGCCACGTGATTCGCCGCAATATCCAGCAGCGCCATCTCTTCGCTGTTCAGCAGCTTCTCAATATTCACCAGAATCAGCATACGCTCGCCGAGCGCACCCAGCCCCGTCAGGTATTCCGTCGACAGCGTGACCGCAAACTCCGGCGCAGGACGGATTTGATCGGCGGTCAGCGACAGCACATCAGACACGCCATCCACCACGATCCCCACCACGCGCTGCCCCAGATTCAGGACGATCACCACCGTGTTATCGTTGTACTCCACATCGCCCTGGCTAAACTTCACGCGCAGGTCCACGATAGGCACAATCACACCGCGCAGGTTGGTCACACCCTTGATAAACGCTGGCGTGTTCGCAATGCGCGTTACCTGGTCGTAACCGCGAATTTCCTGCACTTTCAGGATGTCGATACCGTACTCTTCATCCCCTAAAGTGAAAACCAGGAATTCCTGTCCAGATGGCTCGCCCGCCAGTTTCGTTACGTTACTCATACCGGTCATGTTATTACCTTTTACTTAATCAGGCGGCTGTGTTCGCCACACGTTGTTCACGATTTAATCCCTGAAGTGCCGATACATCGACGATCAGCGCGACGCTACCATCACCCAGGATGGTGGCAGCAGAGATCCCCGGCACTTTGCGGTAGTTACTTTCCAGGTTCTTAACCACCACCTGATGCTGACCAATCAGCTGATCGACCAGCAGCGCGTAGCGGCGTCCGGCGCTTTGCAGGATCACAACGATACCCTGCGTGGCCTCGGTTTTTGCCCCGTCCACTTCAAACACTTTCCACAGTTCCACCAGCGGCAGGTACTCGCCGCGCACTTCGAGCACGCGCTCGCCGCCCGCCAGCGGATGCAGATCTTCTTCACGCGGCTGGAGGGACTCCATCACCGCGTTCAGCGGCAGAATAAAGACTTCGTCCGCCACTTTAACGGACATGCCGTCAAGAATGGCCAGCGTCAGCGGCAACAGGATACGAATCGTGGTGCCCGCGCCCTGCTTAGACTGGATCTCAACGTGACCGCCCATCTCCTGAATGTTACGTTTCACCACGTCCATGCCCACGCCGCGGCCGGAAACGTCGGTGACCTGCTCTGCGGTTGAGAAGCCCGGGGCAAAAATCAACATGCCCACTTCTTCGTCGGTCATATTTTCGTTGACCGCCATTCCCTGCGAAATCGCCTTCGCCAGAATGCGCTCGCGGTTCAGGCCCGCGCCGTCATCGGTCACTTCGATGCAGATGTTGCCGCCCTGATGTTCCGCTGACAGGATCAGGTTGCCCACGGGCGATTTTCCAGCTGCTACACGGTTTTCCGGCAGCTCGATGCCGTGGTCGAGGCTGTTACGCACCAGGTGCGTTAACGGATCGATAATGCGTTCAATCAGGCTCTTGTCCAGCTCGGTGGAGCTGCCCATCAGCGTGAGTTCGATCTGTTTGTTGAGCTTGCCAGCCAGGTCGCGCACCAGGCGCGGGAAGCGGCTGAAGACATATTCCATCGGCATCATGCGGATGGACATCACCGATTCCTGTAAATCGCGGGCGTTACGTTGTAACTGGCCCATGCTGGTGATGAGATCGCCATGGGTCACCGGGTCCAGCTCGTTGGAGCGCTGGGCCAGCATCGACTGGGTGATGACCAGTTCACCCACCAGGTTGATCAGCTGATCCACTTTCTCCACCGCCACGCGAATGCTCGTGGACTCGCTGGAACGCGCCGCTGGTTTTTCACCGCGGGCCGGAGCGGCCGTCTCTTTTGGCACGGCTTTCAGGGCCGGGGCAGCGGCAACTACCGCAGGGGTATTCTCTGCCGGAGCAGGCGCTTCAACGGTCGCCGCCTCGGTTTCAAACGCAATCTGATCCGCTTCAATCACGAAGCAGAGCACCGCCACGATGTCATCCTGGCCAATCCCATCGTCAAGCGTCGCGGCCAGGCTGTCTTTGCCCTTCACCACGTTGCTGAGCGTCGCCAGGTTCCCCAGCTCCTCTTCCAGCAGGTTGACCTCGTTCTCCTTCAGACGTGACAGCACTACGCGCAGTTTTCCTGCGGGCGCGTCAGGCGCCGTATCGGGTTCGGCCACGGCGTCAACAACGCTCAGTTTTGCCGCAGGGACAGCGGGCGCAGACGCCTCACCTTTGGCTTCCAGCGCTAACTGACGCAGCGCGTTGCAGATGTATTCAAAGCTGGCGGCATCAGGCTCTGCCGAACTTTTATAGGCGTCGAGCTGTTCCTGCATAATATCTTTCGTTTCCAAAAACAGGTTGATAATGTCGGTATTGAGCTGCATCTCACCGCGTCGTGCTTCATCCAGCAGGTTTTCCATTAAATGGGTGGTTTCCTGCAAAATGGTAAATCCAAACGTTCCGGCACCGCCTTTAATGGAATGCGCCGCACGGAAGATGGCATTGAGCTGTTCTGAGTCCGGTGCCTCGGGCACCAGATCCAGCAAATGTTGCTCCATATCGGCCAACAATTCGTCGGCTTCATCAAAAAATGTCTGGTAAAAATCGGTAATATCCATGCTCACGCTATCACCTCGGATTGGCTGGTGGCGATGTTGGAACGGCAGCCGAAGGGACGGCCCCAGGCTGTTTTAAATCGTCCAGTGACTCATTCTGACTTTCGGCGTTTTCATGCAGGATGGCCTGCTCCGCCTGCTGGTTCAGCACTAAAAGACTGATACGACGGTTGATGGCGTCATCCGGTCCGCGGTCGGTAAGGCGCATGGTTGCAGCCATGCCGACCACGCGCAGGACCTTGCCATCATCAAGCCCACCCGCCACCAGCTCGCGACGCGAGGCGTTGGCGCGATCGGCAGAAAGCTCCCAGTTGCTGTATCCTTTCTCTCCCGTGGCGTACGGGAAATCATCCGTGTGTCCGGACAGGCTAATGCGGTTTGGAATACCGTTCAGCACCGGTGCAATCGCACGCAGAATATCGCGCATGTAGGGCTCCACGTCGGCGCTGCCGGTTTTAAACATCGGCCGGTTCTGGCTGTCGATGATCTGAATACGCAGCCCTTCCTGTACCAGGTCAATTTTCAGATGCGGACGCAGCGCGCGCAGCTTAGGGTCCGCTTCAATCAGCTGATCCAGGTCACCGCGCAGTTTTTTCAGGCGAGCCTGCTCCATCCTTTTTTTCAGCTCGTCGATGTTAGGCTGTTTTTTCACTTCGCCCTGCTGCTGGGTATAATCGTCACCGCCGCCGGGGATCGGGCTGTCGCTGTTCGAAATGCGCGGCCCGCCGGTAACCGCCGTCGCCAGCGGCGTTCTGAAATATTCCGCAATCTGAATAAGCTCTTTCGGGCTGGAGATGGAGATTAGCCACATCACCAGAAAGAAGGCCATCATGGCGGTCATAAAGTCGGCGTACGCGATCTTCCAGGAGCCGTGAGAACCGTGCCCGTGCCCCTTATGCTTGCGCTTTTTTACGATGACGATCGGATGGGACTGGTTTTTCATGCGTCCTCAGTTGTCGTCTGTTGGTTAGGGTTTTTCACCGCGCGCACGTGCTCTTCCAGTTCGATAAACGACGGACGTTCGCTGGAGTAAAGCGTCTTACGACCAAATTCGACGGCAATCGGTGGCGCATAGCCGTTGAGGTTTGAGAGCAGCGTAATTTTCACGCACTGCATCATTTTGGTGGTTTCGGCGCTCTTCTGGCGCAGCACGCTCGCCAGCGGGGAGATAAAGCCGTAGGCCAGTAAAATACCGAGGAACGTCCCCACCATCGCGTGGGCAATCAGCGCCCCCAGTTCAGCCGCCGGGCGATCCGCCGAGGCCAGGGCATGAACGACGCCCATGACCGCCGCCACGATGCCGAACGCCGGAAGCGAGTCGCCCACCAGCGCCAGGCTGTTGGCCGGTACTTCGGACTCGCTCTCGTGGGTTTCGATCTCTTCGTCCATCAGGGCTTCAATTTCGAAGGTGTTCATGTTGCCGCTGATGATCAGTCGCAGGTAATCGACGATAAAATCGAGCATCATCGCGTCGGCCAGAATACGCGGGTAGCTGGCGAAAATTTCGCTCTCTTTCGGGTTTTCGATGTCCCGCTCCAGCGAGAACATCCCCTGCTGACGTGACTTCGCCATCAGGCGATAGAGCAGCGCCAGCAGATCCATATACATGCTTTTGGTGTATTTCGAGCGACGAAACAGCAGCGGAATCGCCTTCAGCGTGCCCTTGATCGATTTGCCGTTGTTACCAACGATAAAAGCCCCTACCCCTGCACCGCCGATGATGACAAGTTCAGCCGGTTGATAGAGTGCTCCAAGGTGCCCGCCGGTCATCATGTAACCGCCGAAAACTGTACCGAGAACTACCAGGTAACCTAATAAGATAAGCACGACATCATCCTTCCGCTAGTGACTATGGCAGGACGTTCATTTCGAGCGCATGACCTGAACGCAGGGTAAAAAAAAGCAGCGGTAATCGCTTACCGCTGCTGGAATCTTGCCCACAGGTTCGGGTTAAACAGCGTGTTCGATCTGTTCATCCAGCAGTTGTGGAATAATATCGGCAGCATCCCGGGAAAGTTTACGTCTTTTTACGGCTCGGGATGGAGGCTGGCACAAACTACAGGCGAAGCTGCCCGCAGGCTGGTGCGCGTGGGTAATGAAATTGCCGTCACAGCAGTTGCAGCGGGACAATTCAAGCATTCCGCTTTCAACAAAACGCACCAGCGTCCAGGCGCGGGTCAGCGCCAGCAGGGGTCCCTCTTCCTGCTGCGGGCATTGCTCAAGGTAAAGTTTGTAGGCTTTGATCACGGCATCAACGCCGCTGCATAAGCCCGTTTTAAGCAGGTACTGCCAGGCGTTACAGAACATGGAAGCATGAATGTTCTGCTCCCAGGTCATGAACCAGTCAGTCGAAAACGGCAGCATGCCTTTTGGCGGCGGGCTACCACGCAATTCTTTGTACAGCTTGATCAGACGACCACGGCTCAGCTGCGTCTCGCTTTCCAGCATTTGTAAACGCGCACCGAGCGTGATGAGTTCCATTGCCAGCTGGATATCACGGGCTTCCTGAACAATGCTTTTTTCGCTCATTGTTAAGCCCTTTTCTTCCGGGCTACGTCATCAGGCTGGCTGATTTCGTTGAGCAGGCGGGTGGAGAGAAGAATACCGGTGTGGATCTGTTGCAGATCGTCCACGCGGGATTCCTGAGTCAGACGCGTAATGGTCTGCGGGTTATCAAAACGGAACTGGCAGACAAGTTGATTGGTTTCAGCCAGCTTGACCATTTGCGGGAGGGTTAATCCACCCAGCATGGTTGCCATCTCTTCGTTAACACCCAGACGAAACATCGCTGACGGTTTGTCCTGACTAATCAAACGCTGCGCGAGCAATAAATACGACAAATTGATGTCATAAATATGTTTTAGCAACTCGGATGTATGCATTTTTCCCATCCCGAATAACCAACTATTATTTTTATGCGGAAAGACCGCACCCCGTGATGTCGCCGGGAAATCACCCGGTATAAAAAGAAAAGGCCAAATGCATAGTTGAATTTAGGTTTGTACGTCGTAAAGCGCGTGACCGGTTAACATGGCCAAAATGTCGGTTACACATTTTATCTTTTCTTACAAATAACTAAGATTTTTCCTAATTCGACGCAAACTCTACTCGTCAGTTTTGACACATACAATGCAGCCCCCCCTGGAATTTAAAAAAAATGTGATCTACGTCACATAATTTACGCGAATGTAACCCATAAATCCATCAGCGTGACTTGTAATTTGACTATTTATTGAGCAACTGAAGCTTGTTTATATTCTTATGGAACGAATACTCATGCAGAGGGATGAGGGGATCGGGTATGAAAATTGCTACGTCGAAGAAGCACTGCCCTTTCGCGTCACAACGGGCGCGAACGCCAGAGAAGAGGCGGAGTTAATTAAGTAAAAACAGCAGCTTAAGTTTTCCTTTCAAGAAAAAAGTTTCCATGGGTAACCATCACGCTTGCGTTGACGATCGGTTAACGCGATTTAACAGCACGGAAGGCTAAATGTGTGATTTACGTTAAGTTGTTAATTACTTTCATTTAGCGTCCCCATTTCGTTATTCTTCTTATAAGAATAATTAATGAATAATTATGATAAGCTTCACACTATTGTCGCATGTGCCTCTTGCAGAAGCGGCAGATTCGAGGTAAAGCTTGAGAAACGAGTCATTCTGACATAAAAGGAGTGTGTGATGAGTTACTCCCATCTTCTTGTTTCTGTTGCGGTTTCCCCCGAAAGTCATCAACTCGTCGCCCGTGCCGTTTCCATTGCCCGCCCGAATAATGCCCGCATAAGTCTGATTACCCTGGCTGCTGAACCCGAAATGTATAATCAACTGGCAGCGCCAATGCTGGAAGATATTCGTGAGGTTCTTCAGGAGGAAACGCAGCAATTTCTGCGCGAGCTGGTTGAGCGGGCAAAATATCCTGTCCACCAGACGGTGATTGCCACCGGCGAGTTAAGTGGACATATTCTCGACATTTGTCAGAAACAGAATGTTGACCTGGTCATTTGCGGAAATCATAACCAGAGCTTTTTTTCCCGGGCGGCATGCTCGGCAAAATCCATCGTTTCGTCAAGCCAGGTGGATGTCCTGCTGGTGCCTCTCGGGGGCAATTAATGCCCCCGGAGAAAATCAGGCGAGTTTAGGGAAGGTCGCGATCTTTTTTTGCAGATCACCTTCCTGAGTTTGCGGCTGGATCGCGCGCAAATCGTCAATAAAACGCGCCTGCCAGCGGTTGATATCATTCTTAACGATGGTCTCCATCATTTCTGAATGACGTGAAATACGTTCCGCAAGCGGCATGGTTAACGCGCGGTTCAGGGCATTTGCCACGTCATCGCGATCGTAAGGGTTCACAATCAGCGCCGAGGTTAACTCGTTTGCCGCACCGGCAAATTGGGACAGCACCAGCACGCCCGGGTCAGCAGGATCTTGTGCTGCTACATACTCTTTTGCCACCAGATTCATCCCGTCGCGCAGCGGGGTGACCAGCCCGACGTCCGCATAGCGGAACACTTTCATCAGGATTTTGCGCTCAAAGTGCTGATTCAGATAGAAAAGTGGAGTCCAGCCGAGCTGACCATAGCGCCCGTTGATGCGCCCTGCTTCGGTCTCCAGCTGGTGACGAATATCCTGGTAAGCCTGAACCTCACCGCGCGAGGTTGGCGCTATCTGGGTATAGCGGATCTTGCCGTGATGCTGCGGGAATTTATCCAGCAGGGTTTCATAAGCGAGGAATCGCTCCGGCAACCCTTTGGAATAATCCAGTCGTTCAACCGAAAAGATATTCTTAACGTGCTTGAGTTCGTCCTTGAGCTGGGCAAGCTTCGGCGGCAGCGGACCAGAGGCCTGCTCGGCGATTTCGTCTGGCTCAATACCAATCGGGTAGACTTCGGTATAGAAATTTCGTCCCCACGCGGTGTGAGATTTGCCGCCGTGAGTGACCAGCCGGGTTTTACCCGACACGCTGTCGAGGAACGCCAGCCTGTCATTTTCCGTCTGGAAACCGAGCAGGTCGTAATCAGACAATGCTTCAAGAATTTCATCATGCTGCGGTAGCGCCGTAAAGATCTCCGGGGTCGGGAACGGAATATGCAGGAAGAAGCCGATCCGGTTCTTCACACCCCGTTTACGCAGCTCCCTGGCGAAGGGCAGCAGATGGTAATCGTGGATCCATAAAATATCGTCTTCTTCGATTAGCGGCAGCAGTTTATCTGCCAGCAGCGCGTTAACGCGCATGTAGCCTTCATAGGATTCACGCTGGAATTTCACCAGATCCAGACGATAGTGAAACGCTGGCCACAGCACGGCGTTTGAGAACTCGGAATAATATTCATCGTAGTCCTTCTCGCTAAGGGCGAAGGAGGCCCACGTGATATTGCCCCGTGACACCTTTTTTAGCGGTTTCTCATCATTACTGATTTCCCCGCTCCAGCCAAACCAGAGACCACCCGCGGCTTTGAGGGCACCTAATACCCCGACCGCCAGGCCACCGGCACTGGCTTTTTTATCATCCGGCGGTGCGATGCGATTAGAGACGACGACTAAGCGACCCATAATGATTTCTCCCGTTGTTTTGCGCTATTTGTTGTTGTTGCTGGTTAGCGACGTCAGATATCCACTGCCAGACGCTGGCGACATTTTCCAGCCGCCATCCGGCAATGGTTTCACCAGATCCAACCTTGACAGACATGCCCTGGGCCTGGTTTACCACCCTGAACCCGGCCTCGTCGGTCAGGTCATCCCCAAAAAAGACTGGCGTACGCCCTTTGAACGGCGCTTCCGCCATAAACGCTGCAATGGCAGCGCCTTTATTAATTCCTGCCGGTTTAATCTCGACCACACATTTACCCGGCTGTAACGCCAGCTCCGGATGGGCTTCCGCCACGCTTCTTGCCACCGCAAAGATCGCCGCCTCATGATGGGGCGCCTGACGGTAGTGCAGCGCAAAGGCCATGCCTTTGGCTTCCAGTTCCGTACCGGGAAGCATTTCCAGAGCCGAAGAGAGTTGCGTATGCAGCGCCTGAATCAGCGTGTCGGGGAGTGAAACTATATGCAGTTGATCATGGATATCGCGGCGCTCCGCTCCGTGCACACCGGCCAGCGGAAAGTGATAAGGACTGGCGAGCACGTCCAGCTCGGCCATTGAGCGCCCTGAAATCAATGCCAGTGCCCCCTCGTTCTGTCGGGAGAGCTGCTGCAAATTCTCTAACACCGTGTCCGGTACAACGACGTCATCCGGATGCGGTTCAATCCCGGCGAGCGTCCCGTCGAGGTCAAAAAAGAAAGCAAATTTTCCGGGCAGTACAGGCGGTGCGGTTAACAAGTCAGCCACCCTAATCCTCCTTACAGTGAACAAAACAGCCATGTAAGTATAGACAGTGTGACGGTGCTCGCCATTTGGCAACCGGCCCGTCAGCAAAACTGGCGGGCCGGTCAGGGGGTCAACTATGGTTAATAGTTGAGCATATTGATGGCTAAAAATAAATCAGACGGTACGCTTCGCTTTTTGCTTGTAACGGTCGAAGATCACCGCTGCCAGCAGGATCAGGCCGCGTACGACGTACTGAGAGAACGGAGAAATATTAAGCAGGTTCATGGCGTTCTCCACGGTCCCCAGAATCAGGATCCCCGCCACCACATATGAGATTTTTCCGATGCCGCCCTTGAGGGAAACGCCCCCTAAAACGCAGGCTGAGATGACGATTAGCTCATAACCAATGGAGGTCATTGGCTGGCCGCTGGTCATACGCGACGCCAGAATAATCCCCGCCGCCGCCGATACCAGCCCGGAAAGCACGAAGATAATGATCTTGGTCCGTACGACCGGAACACCCGCCAGACGCGCCGCCTCTTCATTGCCGCCAATCGCCAGCGTGTTACGGCCAAACGTGGTGCGGTTAAGCAGGAAACCGAACAGGATCAAACAGCCTACCGTCAGCCAGATTGGCGCAGGCAGCCCCAGCCAGTTGGCATAGCCCAGCGTGAAGAAACGCTCGTCTTCAATCCCCACGGCTTTCCCGTCGGAGATGATATAGGCCAGACCGCGCACGATTTGCATGGTCGCCAGCGTCGTAATCAGGGCGTTAATCTTCAGGCGCGCAATGACAACCCCGTTCACCAGGCCGCTCAGCACGCCGAGCAGCAGCCCGGCCAGCACCCCGATCCACAGGCTTTCGGTCATGTTGATCACCACGGCAGTGGTGACGCCAGCACAGGCAATCACCGAGGCAACCGACAGGTCAAAATCGCCGGAGGCCAGGCAGAACAGCATTCCGCAGGCCACCATGCCGGACATGGAGATAGCCAGCCCCAGCCCCTTCATATTGATGAACGTGGCGAAATTCGGCACAAAAATCGCGCAGGCGACGAACAGGGCAGCAAAGACCACCAGCATGCCGTACTGGTCCCAGATGCGGCCAAAACTGAAAGCCGACTTCGGCGCTCCGGATGTAGTAACAGAAGACATCATTGACTCCTTACTCAGGCGACAGCCTGGCTAACTTTAGGCATGGCGAGACTCAACGCCTGTTGTTCATTCGCCTGTTCATGCAGCAATTCACCGGCAATTTCACCTTCACGCATCACAACAATGCGGTCGGCGACGCCCAGCACCTCAGGCAGATCGCTGGAGGCGAACAGGACCGCCACACCGCGTTTTGCCAGTTCATAGATGACGTTATAGATTTCGTGTTTCGCCCCCACGTCGATACCGCGCGTTGGCTCATCCAGCAAAATGACCTTCATATCTTCCGACAGCCAGCGCCCCAGAATGGCTTTTTGCTGATTGCCGCCGGACAGGTTCATGATCAGCTGTTCAGCCCCGGGGGTTTTGATGTTCAGCGAACGGATATGGTGATCCGCGTTGCTCGCCTCCCAGCCGTCGTTAATCAGACATCCCGCGCGGATGAACTTGCGCCGGGCAGAGATGTTGATGTTGTCGCGCACCGAGTGCACCGGAATAATGCCCTCGGCCTTTCGATCCTCCGGGCAGAGCATAATCCCCGCGTTAATCGCCTGCGCAGGCTTCTGAATATCGACCTTTTTCCCGTCGACGAAAACCTGGCCCTGGGTTATTCGGGTGCCGCCAAACAGCCCTTTCATCAGCTCGCTGCGCCCTGCCCCCACAAGGCCAAACAGCCCGACGATTTCGCCGCTGCGCACCGAGAGTGAAATGGGCGTGCGCACGCCCGGGGCTTTGACGTTATCCAGACGCAGACGCTCAGGGCCATACTCGCGCGGTTTCCAGTGGTAAATATCCCCCAGATCGCGTCCGACCATCGCCTGCACCAGTTGGTCATGGTTGACCTGCTGCATATCGGTGAAGGTGCGCACGTAGCGGCCATCTTTAAACACGGTGATGGCATCGCTTAAGGCAAAAATCTCTTCCATTCGGTGAGAAACGTACAGAATGATGCGGCCCTCTTTGCGCAGCTCGCGGATCACGCGAAAGAGATTTTCTATTTCACGCGCCGAGAGCGAGCTGGTTGGCTCGTCAAAAGCGATAATTTTGGCGTTACGTGCCAGCGCTTTGGCAATTTCCACCATCTGCCACTGGCCGATGGAGAGATACTTAAGGGGCGTTTGCGGATCGACATCCAGCCCAAGGTGCTTGAGCTGCAAGCCCGCTTCATAGTTGAGCAGCGAGCGGTTGACCACGCCGCTTTTATGCGGAAGCTGGCCCAGATAGATGTTCTCCGCCACGGTCATTTCAGGAATGAGATGCAGCTCCTGATAGATGATAGCGACGCCCGCATTTAACGCTGCCGTGGTGTCGGCAAAGGCCACCTCTTCGCCGCGAATAGCCAGCGTGCCGGTGGTGGGCGTGTAGTTGCCGCTGAGAATTTTTAGCAGCGTGGATTTTCCCGCGCCATTCTCCCCCATCAGGGCGTGAACCTGGCCGGCATAGCAGTCGAAGCTGATATCGGTCAGCGCGTTTACACCGGGGAACGTTTTACCGATGCCGCGGAAAGAGAGATACGGATCAGACTGTTGCATAACGACTCCGTGATTCCTGTAGTGTGTACGTCTGGCCCCTCACGGTGAGTGAGGGGCGCAATCACAGCGTATTACTTACCGCCCAGTCCTTTTTTCGCCAGCTCCTCTTTGAAGTTATCGCGGGTGATCAGCACCACATCGGTCACTTCGGTGAATTTCGGCGGCTCAACCCCTTTGGTCACCCAGTTGTAGAGCATTTCGCTGGATTTATAGCCGTGGACATCCGGGCTTGGCAGCAGAGAGCCGTAGAAACCGGTCGCCTGCGCTTTAGACAGTTCGCTCACGGCGTCAACGCCGTTGATGCCGATCCCGATCACGTCCGGTGCTTTAAAGCCCTGGCCTTCCGTTGCACGCACGCCGCCCAGTACGGTGTTGTCGTTCATCCCCACCACCAGCCAGTGCTTCACTTCCGGATGCTGGACGAGCATGGAGTTCGCCGCATCAAAGGCGCCCGGAATATCGTTGGATTTGGTCGGGACTTTGTAGATCTGTTTTTCCGGGAAGCCAGCCGCTTTCAGGGCGTCCATGGACCCGGTAGTACGACGACGGGCGGTGTCCAGCTCGTCAGCGGTAATGGCCATCACGGCGGTCTCTTTGACATCCCAGCCGCGTTTTTGCATCTCTTTGTAGAGCTCCTGGCCCTGACGCTCACCGATTTTAGTGGCCGCCATCATTACCAGCGGAACGGTATCCATCGGTTTACCTTTGGCGTTCACGAACTGATCGTCCACCGCAATCACTTTCATGTCGTAACCGCGCGCTTTCGCGGCAATCGCTGACCCCAGTTTTGGATCCGGCGTACAGATAACGAAACCTTTCGCGCCGCTGGCCGCCAGGCTATCAATGGCGTTCAGCGTTTTCTCACCGTCAGGTACGGCGATTTTAATTACCTCAAATCCCAAATCTTTTCCGGCTTTATCAGCAAATTTCCATTCGGTCTGGAACCACGGCTCTTCCGGCTGTTTAACCAGAAAACCGAGCTTTAAATTTTCAGCGATAGCGGATTGTGACATAACGGCAGCCAGGCCGATGGCCGCCAGCGCTTTAGTAAATTTGTGCATGGTAAACTCCAGCTTTAGCATTCTTATCTGTAGGGAATAATGGCGAACAACTTATTTAATCGGACTTAAAACAAGGCATTAGCGCTTACCTCGTCATAAGCGTTATTGCTGGAGATAGTTTTAGCGGGAAATTAATCATCCATAAGAGAGCGACATCACACCGCAGAATTACAGTAATTGCGTACATAAATTCAGCGAAAAATGACATAAAAAAGGACGTAATTGTCCTACAAATGGAAGGGAGTTAAGCAGGATTATCCATAAGGTCAGCTAAGAAATCCCTGTAACCCGGACGCCTTAGCGCCCGGCAGAAAAATTACCAGCGGTAATAGATGTGTTCAGCATGATCGCGCACGGGGGCGTCGTCACCCAACAGACGAGCAGAGAGCGCCAGCGCAAAGTCAAAAGCGTGCCCCAGCCCCTTGCCGCTGATGAGGTTATTATCCTCAACGACCGGCGCATCCACATATACTCCCTCATCAACGCTCTGCCAGAGATCGCCGGAACAGACGTAGCGACGCCCCTTCAGTAGCCCGTTACCGCCCAGCACCCGCGCGGCCGCAGAGCAGATTGGGCAGATGAGTTTGCCGTGCTCGTCATGCGCGGAAACAAAGCGGAGCACCTGCTTGCTAGCCGCAAGATTGACGCTCCCCTGCGGCCCACCGGGCAACACGACTGCGTCATACAGCGTATTAATGCGCTCCGTTAACGTACTGTCAGCCACCATGGGGATATTGTGGTAACTCACTACCGCACGGGACTCCGCACAGGCCAGCGTCTCCACCTCAATCTGTAAACGCCGCAGAATATCAATCGTGATAATCGCTTCTGCTTCTTCAAAACCGGGTGCCAGCAGCACCGCAACGTTAGCCATCATAAACCTCAACGAATGAAACGATGTAAAACAGCGTTTCATTTTCACTCTTTATCAGATCACAATCTTGCGACGCGATCACAGAACCGTATATTGAGTGAAAATTGATTTAGCTCAAATTTGATACGACAGGATATATTTGCAGATATTATTTCTGATTTAACACTTTTACAGAATTTCCCGCCAAAGAACGTTTCCTGAAACGATAAAAATGAGCAATATTAATTTTACACCCATTAAAATCAACAAGTTATATTAAATCCAATCTCTCACCCCTCTTTCTGTTCTGGGCTATATTTAAATTTGTAATGTATGGTAAACACAGTCCGATTAAGAGTTTTCTTAAGCCAAAGAGAAGCGTATGCTTATTTAAATCGAACACAGGAAGTGAATTTTCGAGTTTTTTACCTTGCAGAAATCTATTTCTGCCATTCAATCGTCAATACCTGCCGGGTCAGGTTAAGTAGCGGACATCAAGTCCCACAGTCAATAAGGATATGAGAATGACTACCCAAACGATGATGCAAAAACTGAATGCCCAGATGAACCTGGAGTTTTATGCTTCAAATCTGCATCTGCATTTGAGCGCATGGTGTTCCAGAAAAAGCCTCAACGGCACTGCCACCTTCTTTCGTACTCAGGCGCAAAGTAACGTCACGCACATGATGCGCGTCTTTAATTTTTTGAAAGCTGTCGGGGCAAACCCTACCGTCAAAGAGCTTGAAACGATTGAAGATAATTACACTTCTCTGGAAGAACTGTTTCAGAAAACGCTCGAAGAGTATGAGCAACGCTGTGCGAAGCTGAGCAAACTGGCTGATGAAGCCAAAGCGCAACGGGACATCATTACCCTCAAGTTTTTACGTGATATGGACAGAGAGCAGCAGCAGGATGGCATGCTGCTGAAGACGCTCGCAGATGAAATCCGCAACGCGAAACGCGCGGGGATTTGTCTGGAGCAGACGGACCGCCATCTTCTCGACATTGCTACCGTGCAACACCACTAAGTCCTTCACCCGCTCCCGTCAGGGCTGAGAGTTCCCCACAAAATAATGCCTGCACAGACGGCCCCCTCTCCCTTGAGGGAGAGGGCTGGGGTGAGGGGGAACATACGGCTCTGGTGGTCATTCCGTTCACTTTATGTTCCTTGCTACTCTGTCACGGCATAACCGGTGAACGTGCCAGGGTGGCTCAGTCGCCACCACCTTGGCGACCCGGGCTTCCGGCGGAAAATCGCCGCTTCGCGGTACCTTCGGCTTATTCCTTCCGGCTTATCGGGGACGGGCGGAGGTAACATCCCTGTAAAGCCCGCCCTCTCGGCGCATCCCTGCGCCTCGCCCCGGCCTACAGGAAACGCCTCAGCGATTTACAGCCGGACCGAGGCATCGCTGAAAGCCTTCAGTTATTCTGAAGGCAACGTTATCGCTTTTGCTTTCAAATTACTGGGGATCCCTCAGCCCGTCAGGGAGTGGGTACCAACTCCCTGCTTTTGCTGACATTTAACAAATCAGATCTTGCTCCCAATGAATAACCATACATCGTGTAATGATTTGTTTAATTACATTCATTAACGAGGGAGCATCATGATCACCATTGAGTTTATTGTCATTATTCTCTGCCTGCTGATAGGCACCCGCTTCGGCGGGATGGGCCTGGGGCTGATAAGCGGCATCGGCCTGTTTGTTTTGAGTTTTGTCTTTGGTCTGCAACCCGGTAAACCGCCGGTTGACGTGATGCTCACGATCCTCGCCGTCATCGGCTGTGCGGCCACGCTACAGACCGCCGGTGGCCTGAATGTAATGATGCAGTTTGCAGAGCGCCTGCTGCGTAAACATCCCCAGCACATCACCCTTCTCGCACCGTTTACCACCTGGATGTTGACCTTCCTGTGCGGGACCGGGCACGTCGTCTACACCATGTTTCCCATTATCGCGGATATCGCCCTGAAAAAAGGCATACGCCCGGAACGGCCGATGGCGGTGGCCTCGGTGGCATCTCAGATGGCGATCACCGCCTCCCCCGTTTCCGTGGCCGTCGTTTCGCTGGTCTCGATTCTGGGTGCGCAGCACGGTATCGGCCACGCGTGGGGGATCCTCGAAATTCTTGCGGTCTCCGTACCGGCCTCACTGTCTGGCGTCGCCATTGCGGCGCTGTGGAGCTTGCGTCGCGGGAAAAACCTCGCAGACGATCCTGAATTTCAGGAAAAGCTGAAAGATCCGAAACAGCGGGAGTTTATCTATGGAGGAACGGAGACGTTGATGGATCAACGTTTCCCGAAACAGGCCTACTGGTCCACGTGGATCTTCTTCGCCGGGATTGCCATAGTGGTCCTGCTGGGTGCGCTGCCCGAGCTGCGTCCGGCGTTTGAGATCAAAGGGAAAATGACAGCCCTGTCGATGAACCTTGTCATTCAAATGATGATGCTGATCGCCGGGGCCATCATGCTGATGACCTGCAAGGTGAATGCGTCGGCCATTTCAAACGGGGCGGTATTTAAGGCGGGGATGGTCGCGATTTTCTCGGTGTTTGGCGTGGCGTGGATGAGCGATACCTTTTTTCAGGCGCATCTCGACGAGCTGAAAATGGCGCTGGAGGGGGTGGTGAAAAGTCATCCCTGGACGTATGCCATCGTGCTGTTCCTGGTATCAAAACTGGTCAACAGCCAGGCTGCGGCCTTGACCGCGGTCGCCCCGATGGGGTTGATGCTGGGCATCGATCCGAAAATGCTGGTGGCCTTCTTCCCGGCATCCTACGGCTACTTTGTGCTGCCCACCTATCCGAGCGATCTGGCCTGTATCGGGTTCGATCGCTCCGGCACCACCCGCATCGGTAAATTCATCATCAACCACAGCTTTATTCTGCCGGGGCTGATTGGCGTCAGCTGTGCCTGCGTGGTGAGCTATCTGCTGGTGCAGACGTTCTTCTGATCCTTCTGCGGGCGACAGGCTCTGTCGCCCTTCGACGTAAAAGCAGAAAAGAGTTTCTAATTTTAAAACATCGGTTTATTTTAGTGTGACTCACCCTGCGGTGTGAAGCGGAGTTCAATCAGCGCAATCGCTTTCTGGATCGCGCGGAGCGTAACCGGGTCCGCCGCAGCAGGATGGTTGGTGAAATCGATGTTTTTCAGCTGGGTCGACATCTTTTCGCGTACCTCAACCGGCGCGATAACGTCAATCACATCAAGGATTTGTTTGATAACCAGCTGGCAGGCGACGACGTCAGATACCAGTTCCTGATCGGCGCTCAGGTTTTGTGACATGGGGTTCTCCTTATTCAAAGGGCGCCATAGTAGCAAAACAGACGCCCTTCCATCTCCCTCTCGTCGTCCGCAGACATAAAAAAACCTGCCGAAGCAGGTTTTTTTATCAGAACATCGCACCCGGTGGGACGTCTTTAAACGTTGTGCAGTAGTTTGCCCACATGCTTTTCAGGATTTTGCGCAGTTTCATTATGTTGCTCCAGTAACGTGTTATGCAGGTGTTATTGTCAATACGCTTATAATATGACCACCATCACAAAAATCAACCATTTTGTGACCTGCATCACGGTTATTAAACCCTCAGTGCTGCTGGTTTGTTAAAAAAAGCCATGATAAATCCGCACGTTACAGGCTTATAAATTCCAGTAAATGTTTATAAAATTTTTTGAGCGGGCAGGAAGAGAATGAGTGAAAACGTATCCGGCAAAGAGAGCCGTGGATTATCGCCTGCGGCGCTGCTGGTGGCCGGTGCTTTCTTTATGGAGTTTCTGGATGGGACGGTGATCGCCACCGCGTTACCGGATATGGCAAAAAGCTTCGGCGACCAGGCGGTGGATCTGAATATCGGCATCAGCGCCTATCTGATCACCCTGGCCGTGCTGATCCCCGCCAGCGGCTGGATCGCCGACCGCTTCGGCGCGCGAAAAGTGTTTGCCCTCGCGCTGGCGATCTTCACGCTGGCCTCGGTATTTTGCGGCCTGTCCACCACGCTCGATCAGTTCGTTGCGATGCGCGTCCTCCAGGGCATGGGTGGTGCGCTGATGGTGCCCGTAGGTCGCCTGGCCGTGCTACGCACCACGCCAAAACATCAGCTCATCACGGCAATCGCCACCCTGACGTGGCCTGCGCTGGTCGCGCCGATCATCGGCCCGCCGCTGGGTGGGTTCATTACCAGCTATGCCGACTGGCGCTGGATCTTCTTTATTAACGTGCCGCTGGGGATAATCGCCATTTTGCTGGCACTGCGCATCATTCCAGACCTGCATGAAGATACGCGCCGACCGTTTGATTTACCGGGTTTTGTTGTCACCACCCTTGCCATGGTGAGCCTGGTTTATGCGATGGAGTTGATGGGCGCAGAGCCTCTGCGAACAGGATTAACCGCCACGCTGTTTATCGTCGGTGTCGTCGCCTTAAGCCTGGCGCTGCGTCACTTTAAGCGGGCAACCTGGCCGATGATCAGGCTCGATGCGATGCAGGTGCCGACGTTTCGCGTCATCCTGTACGGCGGATCGCTGTTTCGCGCCTCCATCAGCGCGGTTCCGTTCCTGTTACCGCTGATGTTCCAGGTCGGCTTTGGCATGGACGCGTTCCATTCTGGCCTGCTGGTGCTGGCGGTTTTCGTTGGCAATCTCACCATTAAACCGGCGACGACGCCGCTTATCCGCAGCCTGGGGTTTAAGCGGCTGTTGCTGATTAACGGTGCGTTGAATGTCCTGGCGTTGCTGGCCTGCGCGTTTCTTACGCCGCAGACGCCCGCGTGGCTCATCATGCTGATCCTTTATCTGGGCGGCGTTTTCCGTTCGATTCAGTTTACAGCCATCAGTACGTTGGCTTTTGCGGATGTGCCATCGGCGCAGATGAGCTATGCCAATACTCTGTTTTCAACCGCAACGCAGCTTGCCGTGGGGCTTGGGATCACGCTCGGGGCGATTGGTATTCGTATCGGGGAAAAAGTCAGTGAGGCGATGGGGGTTGCCGGTATGCCGGGAATGAGCTTCCGGCTGGCATTTGTGGCAATCGCGCTGATCTGCCTGGTGGGAATGGTTGACACGCTGCGTCTGACTAAAGATGCGGGCAGCGCGGTCTCATCGAAAAAGTAACGCTATCTGCCGGGCAGGCAACTCACCGCCCGGCAAAGTAAATCAGCCAACAATACCGCGCACGAAGGCTTCAATCTCTTTGTCCTGGCAGTTCTCGAAGAAGCACTGCTGGAAGCGCTGGCCTGATACGGCGGTTTTAACCAGCTCAGGATCGATTGCTCGCAGGGTATCCAGATAGTTTTCTTTCACCACCGCCGCTTTCACCTGGTTCAGGATCCCGGCGTTACGCACCTGCGGCTCTTTACGCTCTGGTGGATAGCCTTCGCCATTGCGTCCGGTAAACGCTTTCTCAAAGATAAAGCGTACGTTCAGTTCTGCCCCCCAGCCGAAGCCCTTCGCAAACGGCAGAGAAAGCGCGTTACCGTTGTTGATTTGCGCAAACAGGAAAGCATCCGCAGGATCGATGCAGTAACCGCAAATCACACCCGGATGGATGTTCAGGGACATCAGCGCGCCCTGCCCGGTACCGCAACCGGTAACAACAAAATCAACGGCTTTAGCGTTAAGCAGAATGCTCGCCATGATGCCCAGGTGAATATAGGTGAGATGATGATCGTTCTCATCACTCATACCGACGTTATAGACCGGAAAACCTTTCTCATCAGCAACGGCTTTCAGCTCATTAAGGATGATGGGATTCTTAGCGGCCTGGCTGTTTTCCATCATCAGTGCAATTTTCATCTTGTCTCTCCTGAATGCATGGCGGGCGATCCCGCTGTGGATACCTTTTCAACTTAACCTTACTATCAAACAAACGCACTTTCAAATTAAGTGAAAACTTGTTTTAAAAAAACAAAGATGCGCTCACATTTTCGCGCGGTGGCCCGGCTCGTTGCACAGTGAGAGGGCAGATCCTCCGGCTATTCCAGCCATTGCGTACCATCGCGTTGGTTACAATGGCGTATTTCCCGTCACGCAGAGTGAACCATGAAACGTGTAATCATAGCCGGAACGATCCTGTTGCTCGCCGGGTGCAGTATCAACCGTCAGGCAGAAGTCAGCAGTACGGATGCCCCAAACGGAATTGTGCGCCTCGACTATGGCCAGGCCATGCTGCAAAACGCCTGGTCTGATGAGTATGTTAATAACGGAACGGCAACCAAAGCCTGTCAACATATGGGCTACGCCACTGCGTCAGCCTACGGGCAGCCAATTAAAACCTGCACCCTGATCAGCGGTTCACTCTGTCTGAACGAAAGTGTGACCATTCAGTATAAATGTCAGGGATATGCTGTTACCTCTTCCAGCCAGAATCCGTGGTATTAACCGCTACTGCCAGTCACGCTGGCAGTTTATTTAATAAGAACTAAAACAATTCTCATTAATAAATATAAAGGGCGGCAATGCGTTTTATTCCCATTCGTATTTTTAATAAAGAAATATTTATTTTACTTTTTGCAAATAATTAAATAACAAATTATAGTGTCGCTCATCGTGAACCAGAATTAATAAACCGGAGCTGCACCATGTTAAAAACTGAAATGATCGACAAGCTCAATGCGCAAATGAATCTTGAGCTTTTTTCTTCCCTGCTTTATCAGCAGATGAGCGCCTGGTGCAGCTATCACAGCTTTGAAGGGGCGGCCGCCTTCCTGCGTCGTCATGCCCAGGAAGAGATGACGCACATGCAGCGTCTGTTTGATTACCTGACGGACACCGGCAGCCTGCCGCGCATTGATAACGTGGCATCGCCTTTTGCCGAATACGGCTCTCTTGATGAACTGTTCCGCGCCACCTATGAGCATGAACAGCTGATCACCCAGAAAATTAATGAACTGGCTCATGCCGCCATGACCAGCCAGGATTATCCAACCTTTAATTTCCTTCAGTGGTATGTGGCTGAACAGCACGAAGAAGAGAAGCTGTTTAAATCCGTGCTGGATAAATTATCTCTGGCAGGTAAATCCGGGGAAGGTCTGTACTTCATTGATAAAGAGCTGTCGACGCTCGATACCCAGAATTAACAGAAAAGCGGTGCTGAGTTTTCAGCACCGCATTATTTAATGGCGGCAAATTTTACTTTCGTGAGTGGAAAATCCGTCTGCTGCCGGAATGAATTTTCCGCGCGCCGCCAGAAACGCCACAAGCTCCGCGGCCGTCATCTCCGAAGCTGAACAGGTATGGAAACGCGCCGCTTCGCCAAAGCGGGCATGTATCGCCTCAACCAGACTCTCCTCCGTATAGCGCTCACCTGACTCAATCATCATATTCAGCACGTCGTGTCCGTGAATTGACATGGTTACCTCTCGCAAATAAAAAGCAGACTAAACGTTCCCTCCACGGCACGCTTTGCGCTGGCTCAGGTTACCCTTTTCTTTTTGTAAATTAATCATTACACCCCATGTAACGGTGATTTGACGAGATGGTGCTTTTCCCTTACTCTGCGCCGCAGAATGAGTCGCGGTATGGAAGCGTTGTAGAGGAAAGCGTGAAGAACAGAACTCTGGGAAGTATTTTTATCGTCGCCGGAACGACAATTGGCGCAGGAATGTTGGCCATGCCGTTGGCTGCCGCCGGCGTCGGGTTTGGGGTTACCGTAGTGCTGCTTGGCGGTCTGTGGGCCCTGATGTGTTACACCGCGCTATTATTGCTGGAGGTTTATCAGCATGTCCCTGCCGATACTGGCTTAGGCTCCCTGGCTGCACGCTATCTTGGACGCTACGGGCAGTGGATCACCGGTTTCAGCATGATGTTCCTGATGTACGCCCTGACTGCCGCTTACATCAGCGGCGCCGGGGAGCTGATTGCGTCAAGTATCAATGACGGCTTCGGTGCGTCACTTTCACCGGAAACAGGCGCCATTGTCTTTACGCTGATCGGTGGCGGCGTGGTTTGTGCGGGCACATCGCTGGTCGATCTGTTTAACCGTTTTTTGTTCAGCGCCAAAATTCTCTTCCTGATTGTGATGCTGGTGCTGCTGGCACCGCATGTTCACAAGATTAACCTGCTCTCCCTCCCGCTAGAGAAAGGTCTGGCGCTTTCGGCCATCCCGGTTATTTTCACCTCCTTCGGTTTTCACGGCAGCGTGCCGAGCATCGTGAGCTATATGAACGGTGATATTCGCAAGCTGCGCCGCGTCTTTGTTATCGGCAGCGCCATTCCGTTGATTGCTTACCTGTTCTGGCAGCTGGTGACGCTGGGCAGTATTGATTCCAATACCTTTATCGGCCTGATGGCAGAGCATTCTGGTCTGAATGGATTCCTGGTTGCCCTGCGTAACGTGGTGGCCTCTTCACACGTGGAGCTGGCGGTACATCTGTTTGCAGACCTGGCGCTGGCAACCTCCTTCCTCGGCGTAGCGCTTGGCCTGTTTGACTATATGGCGGATCTGTTCCAGCGTCGCAATACCGTTGCCGGACGCTTACAGACGGGGGCGATGACCTTCCTGCCGCCGCTGGCCTTCGCGCTCTTTTACCCGCGCGGGTTTGTGATGGCGCTGGGGTATGCTGGCGTGGCGTTATCGGTACTGGCCCTGCTGCTGCCTTCCCTGCTGGCGTGGAAGAGCCGCCAGCAACATCCGCAGCAGGGGTATCGCGTAGCGGGCGGTACGCCAATGCTTTGCGCGGTGTTTGGTTGTGGGGTGGTGATTATTCTGGTGCAGATTTTGATTGCAGCGGGGATGCTGCCGGAAGTGGGATAACTTATTTATACAGGTCCTGAGGTACTGTTCCGTTCACCTTAAGATCAACAGAATATAATTTTTTCACAGCATGTGAACGGGATAAGGGGGCCGCGGCGGCCCCCTTATCAATCCCCGCGGCCCCGCGGAAAATCGGTGCTTCGCACTGCGCTCACCTCCCGACCATCTGCCTGCGGTCGGCTCAACTCGACATCCTGTCTCGATTCGCCTCTGGCCGCCATCCATGGCGTCCAGCCCTTGTCATCTGGTCTCCGGTTCGCCGATTTTAGCGGGGACTCAACACCCGTGCCCCATTCAGGCCACAGTAATTAATGATTTAATGCAGGCAGCAGCTTTTAAACTTCTTCCCACTCCCGCACGGGCACGGATCGTTACGCCCCACCTTCGACCCGTTCACGATCGGCTTTTTCGCTTCCGGCTGCTGCGGGTTAGCCACCCAGTAGTTATACAAACGCAGCGCCGCAGGCTGAATGCTCTCGATGCTGGCCATGTACTCCTCTTCGGTCAGCGCATCCAGCTTCTCGCTGTTCTCTTCCGTCCCGTGGAGGGCAATCACCGCCAGGTCCGCTTCCAGCGCTTCCGGCAGGGATGACCAGTCCGTCAGCGCCACGCCGCGCATGTAGCCATAGCACCACTCTTCCACCACGGTATAGCTCTGACCGTCAACGTCGTTATAGCCAAACAGCGGTTCAAACTGATCCGGGTATTCGCTCAAACGCTCGGCAATATCGTTCATGTGCTTAAAGCAGAGATCGATAAAACGGTTCATCTCACGATCGTTTTTCCAGCGCGGAATATATTTCTCACCACCCCAGACCGCCACCAGCCAGGTGTCGGGCTCCACCACAACGGGACCGGAAAGTACTGCGGTAAGCATGCCGTCCAGTTCGGACACGTCAATCACGGATGCATCGTCGTGACCGTAAGAGATTAATGTCTCTTCCAGCCACGCCATCTCGCTTTCATTTAATGGGCCTTCAGCCATTGCTGATACTCCTGATAAAAAAAACGATCCTGACATATATCGCCGCGCGTGCCTATCTGAAGTTTAGGTCTTTATTGCTGCAAAAACGTGCAAATCGTGACCGTTGCACAACTTATGGGCTTTGTTGTTAAGGAGATGTGATCTCCGCTGTAAATTCATCTCATCCCGCAAAGGCGCATAAAACGGCGCTCTATACTCAACGTGTTGTGACCCGGTCAAGGGATTAACCATTCTGGCAACCTTTTTGCTTAATGTTCTGCGCGCTTCGCGGTGCGTGGGATCCTCGCCGTATTAAGCATGAGATTGCTTCTAAAGTGCATTTTGTTCTCGCTCTTGTTTTTGGATTTACGATGCCATCAGGCGTTCGGGTTTCTACCTGGTGCAAAAACCTCTTTGCTAAGGAACATAATAATGTCGCTGAAATTTACCAAAACTCCCCTCTCCCTGGTGCTGGCCGGTTGTCTGGTGACGGCCTTTTCCGCGCAGGCCGATATCGTCATCGGCGTGGCCGGGCCGTTCACAGGCCCGAACGCAACCTACGGCGATCAATACTGGCATGGCGCTACGCAGGCGGCGGAAGACATTAACGCCGCCGGCGGGATCAACGGTGAGAAAATCAAACTGGTTCAGGGCGACGACGCCTGCGAGCCCAAACAGGCCGTCGCCGTTGCCAACCGCTTAGTCGATCAGGATAAGGTGAAAGCGGTCGTCGGCCACTTCTGCTCCTCGTCGACCATGCCCGCCTCCGAGGTCTACAGCGATGCCGGGATCCTCTCCATCACCCCCGGCTCGACGAACCCGCTTATTACCGAACGTGGCATGAGCGATATATTTCGCATGTGCGGACGTGACGACCAGCAGGGCCAGGTCGCCAGCGATTTCATTCTTGATAAGCTGAAAGCCAAACGGGTGGTCATCATCCACGATAAAGACACCTACGGTCAGGGGCTGGCGGACGCCACTAAGGCGGCGCTGGCGAAACGCGGCGTGAAGGAGGTGATGTACGAAGGGTTATCCCGCGGCGAGAAAGACTTTAACGCGCTGGTGACCAAAATTGGCGCACAAAAACCGGACGTGGTGTTCTTCGGAGGCTGTCACCCGGAAGCGGGCCCGCTGGTTCGCCAGATGCGTGAACAGGGCGTGCAGGCGAAGTTCTTCTCGGGAGACTGTATCGTCAATGAAGAGATGGTCACCGCCGCCGGTGGGGCGCAATACACTAACGGTATTTACATGACCTTCGGTAAAGATCCGCGCCTGATCCCGGACGGAAAAGCCGTCATCGAGAAATTCCGCACCGGTAAATTTGAACCTGAAGGATACACCCTCTACGCCTACGCGTCTGTGCAGGCTATCGCGGCGGCATTCAAGGCCACGAAAGGGACGGATTCCGCAAAAGCCAGCGAGTGGCTGAAGGCCAACCCTGTCGACACGGTGATGGGTAAAAAAGCCTGGGACAGCAAAGGTGACCTCAAAGTCTCTGACTACGTGGTCTATCAGTGGGATGACAAAGGCAAATATAAAGAAGTGCCATAACGGGACGGAATCTGCTCAGCGCCGGCAGGTCTGACTGTCGGCGTAACCCTTTATTCAGGTGCGCGACCATGAGTACATTCTTCCTGCAACAATTAATTAATGGCTTAACGCTGGGTTCGGTCTACGGTCTTATCGCCATCGGCTACACCATGGTGTACGGCATCATCGGTATGATCAATTTCGCCCACGGCGAAGTGTATATGATCTCCGCCTATCTCTCGGCCATTGGCCTGGCCCTGCTGGCGTTTTTTGGACTCCACTCCTTTCCGCTGCTGATCCTGGGGACGCTGGTTTTCACCATCGTGGTCACCGGCGTTTATGGCTGGACGATTGAGCGCATCGCCTATAAGCCGCTACGCAACTCGACGCGTCTGGCACCGCTGATTTCGGCCATCGGGATGTCGTTGATACTGCAAAACTACGTCCAGCTCAGCCAGGGCCCGCGCCAGCAGGGCGTGCCCACCATGCTTGATGGCGTGCTGCGTTTTCACCTCGGCGAAGGGTTTGTCCAGATAACCTATACCAAAGTCTTTATTCTCATCGCCTCGTTCGCGGGCATGCTGGTGCTGACCTGGATTATCAACCGTACCCGCTTAGGACGCATGTGCCGTGCGGTACAGCAGGATCGTAAGATGGCCTCCATCCTGGGTATCAACACCGACAGAATTATTTCGCTGGTGTTTGTTATCGGCGCAGCCATGGCCGGGCTGGCGGGCGTGCTAATCACCATGAATTACGGCACCTTTGATTTTTACGTCGGGTTTGTTATCGGCATCAAGGCCTTTACGGCGGCGGTGCTGGGCGGCATCGGCTCTCTGCCCGGTGCGATGCTTGGCGGGCTGATTCTGGGCGTCGCAGAAGCGCAATTCTCCGGGATGGTGAACTCGGATTATAAAGACGTGTTCTCGTTTGGATTGCTGGTCTTAATTCTGATCTTTCGTCCTCAGGGGCTGCTGGGCCGCCCCGTCGTGGCTAAAGTGTAAGGAACAACGCGATGACCTCTGACGGTTTTTCCCTGAAGCGCTGCATTCTGGACTCGATTTTTTCCGGAATGATCGCCCTGATTATTTTCGGCCCGATTGCGGGCGTGATACTGGATGGTTACAGCTTTACCTTTGACGGCCAGCGGCTGGCGTGGATTGTAGGCACGGTGATGGTGGGACGCTTTTTACTGAGCGCCTTTTCAGCTACGGCGGCCGGAAGACGTTTACAGGCGCGGTTTGAATCCAACAATGCGGGGGTGTATGTCCGGCCGCCGGCGTATAAAAGCCGCATGCGCTGGATCATTCCGCTGATTGTCACGCTGGCGATCTGCTTCCCGTTTGTGGCCACTAAATACGTTCTGACGGTTGCCATTCTCGGACTGATCTACGTCCTGCTCGGTCTTGGGCTGAACATTGTTGTTGGCCTGGCAGGGCTGCTGGATCTGGGTTATGTCGCCTTCTATGCCATCGGCGCTTACGGGCTGGCGCTCGGGTATCAGTATCTGGGGCTTGGGTTCTGGAGCATGCTGCCGCTGGCGGCGCTAATGGCCGCGGGCGCGGGCGCCCTGCTCGGCTTTCCGGTGCTGCGCATGCACGGGGATTATCTCGCCATCGTCACGCTCGGGTTTGGCGAGATCATCCGCCTGGTGCTGAACAACTGGCTCACCTTCACCGGCGGGCCTAACGGCGTTTCAGCCCCTGCCCCGACCTTTTTTGGTCTGGAGTTTGGCCGACGCGCCAAAGAAGGCGGCGTCCCCTTCCACGAGTTCTTCGGCCTGACCTATAACCCCAACTTGAAGTTTATCTTCATCTATGCGGTGCTGTTCCTGGTAGTCATGCTGGTGCTGTACATTAAACACCGGCTGACCCGAATGCCCATTGGACGGGCGTGGGAAGCGCTCCGTGAGGATGAGATTGCCTGCCGTTCAATGGGGCTAAATCACGTTCTGGTCAAACTCTCGGCCTTCACCCTGGGCGCATCGACGGCAGGTATCGCCGGGGTGTTTTTTGCCACCTACCAGGGATTTGTTAACCCGACCTCTTTCACCTTTTTTGAATCGGCCCTGATCCTCGCCATTGTGGTCCTGGGCGGGATGGGCTCCACCGTCGGCGTCGTACTGGCCGCCTTTGTGCTGACCGTCACGCCGGAACTGCTGCGCAGCTTTGCGGAATATCGCGTGCTGCTGTTTGGCATGCTGATGGTGGTGATGATGATCTGGCGTCCTCGCGGTCTGATCCGCATCAACCGCAGCGGATTTGCCGTGCGTAAAGGAGTGGCGCCATGAACGCAACGATTTTACGTGTAGAACATCTGATGATGCACTTCGGCGGGATCAAGGCTTTAAACGACGTCAATCTTGAGGTGCAGCGCGGCTCCATTACCGCACTCATTGGGCCTAACGGCGCGGGAAAAACGACCGTCTTTAACTGCCTGACCGGTTTCTACCGGGCCTCCGGCGGCAACATTCTGTTCAATGCACGAAATAAAACCACCAATGTCATTCAGGTGCTCGGCCAGAAATTCCAGCCGGGCGACTGGCTCAACCCGGCGCAGCTTGGTCAACGCCTGTTCTATAAGATGTTTGGCGGCACGCATCTGGTGAACCGCGCGGGTCTTGCGCGCACGTTTCAGAACATCCGCCTGTTCCGCGAGATGTCCGTTGTGGAAAACCTGCTGGTGGCACAGCACATGCGCGTCAACCGCAATCTGCTGGCGGGGGTGCTGAACACCCCTGCGTATCGTCGGGCAGAAAACGATGCGCTGGACCGGGCGTTTTACTGGCTGGAGGTGGTGGATCTGGTGGATTGCGCGAACCGTCTGGCCGGGGAAATGTCCTATGGCCAGCAACGACGCCTCGAAATCGCCCGCGCCATGTGTACCAGCCCGGAGATGATTTGTCTCGATGAACCTGCTGCCGGCCTGAACCCGGTGGAAACGCACAAGCTGAGTGAGATCATCCGGTTCCTGCGCGACCACCATGACATCACGGTTTTGCTGATCGAGCATGATATGGGGATGGTGATGGGCATTTCAGATGACATCATTGTGCTCGATCATGGCGATGTGATTGCCAGAGGTAAACCGGCTGAAATCCAGCACAATGAAAAAGTGATTGCCGCGTATCTGGGCACCGACGAAAGCGAGGTAAATCTGTGAGCGAACCGATGCTTCAGTTTCAGGATGTGGATGTTTTCTACGGGGTGATCCAGGCGTTGAAGCAGGTTTCGCTTGAGGTTAACAAAGGGGAAACCGTGGCCCTGATTGGCGCTAACGGCGCGGGGAAGTCAACATTACTGATGTCTGTCTTTGGTCAGCCCCGGATCCGAAACGGGCAGATCCTCTTCTGCGGCGAGGATATCAGCCACAAATCCACCCACTATGTTGCCACCGGTGGCATCGCGCAGGCACCTGAGGGACGACGCATTTTCCCGGATATGTCTGTAGAAGAGAACCTGCTGATGGGGACAATCCCCGTCGGCAATCAGCATGCAGCGGAAGATATGCAAAGCATGTTCGACCTCTTCCCCCGCCTCAAGGAGCGACGTAACCAGCGGGCGATGACGCTCTCCGGCGGTGAACAGCAGATGCTGGCTATCGCCCGCGCGCTGATGAGCCGTCCTAAACTTCTGCTGCTGGATGAACCCAGCCTCGGCCTCGCGCCAATCGTGGTTAAACAGATTTTCCAGACGCTGCGCGAACTGGCCCGTAACGGAATGACGATTTTTCTGGTCGAGCAGAATGCGCACCACGCGCTGAAGTTGTCCGACCGCGGCTATGTGATGGTTAACGGGCAGATTCGGTTAAGCGGCAGCGGCGAGGCGTTGCTGAAGGATCCGGAGGTGAGGAAGGCGTATCTGGGTGGCGTGTGAAACGAAAAGGCTATAGTGAGAAAAACTCACAGTGATTGCGATTATTAATCGTTTTTCAAAAACGCACGCCTTCCAATATTATCCTCTCGACCTACCCTGACGGTGGGCCAATTAAAACATTCAGGCGCAAACTGAATAGTCATAATGAGAGGAACCGGGGCAAACATGACACTTGATGCTTTATTTAAGTTAATGAAAATTATATCGCCATCTGAAATTCCATCAGATGGCGATTTAGCGAATTTTATGACCCTGCTTATCTCCACCAAAAATCATTCTGACGCCCTGTTACCGTTTTCGCAGCGCGCGTATATGCTTTCAGTTGCCTATCGCGATCCCCAAAAAGCAGCTGCGTTGCTTTCATCCTGTCAGCCCGAAGCAGGCAACCCTCTCCCGCTGCTCAACTTCTCTGGCTGGCCGGACGTGCGTTACGCCACTTCTGGTGAATTACAGACGCCCGAGTCTAAGGACTATTTTCACAAGATTTCGTCTGCCGCCACGCTATTACGTGCGGCAATTATTGACGCTGAGCAACAGAAAAACACGCCAGCATTTTATATTCTGGATAAGGTGCTCAACCTGAACAGCGCTTTGCCAGAACGTTATAAAAAGATGGCAAATATATCTTATTCATAACGGTATTAATAAATCCGACTGTCATCGTATGCCAGATAATCGATATCCAGCGCCGGAACGACCGGGGTATGGTTTTGCAGCCAGGCCAGAAGATGCTGAATGCTCTCTCTTTTGAGTGAATTTTTTGGCCAGACGAGGTAGTAGCCATCCCCCGTCGCGATAGCTTCCCTGAAAGGCAGGCCCAGCAGGCCACTTTTCAGGGCATCAAGCGTGAGATGCAGGTCGGCGATAGCGATGCCGTGCCCGTTCATCGCGGCAATACTTCCCTGTTCAAGGGTATCGAACACCATACCGCTGCTCATATCGAGCCCCGGGAACAATCCTGTTCTTCGCAGCCAGCGCCGCCAGTCACGTCTGTCCGGTGAAGGATGGATCAGATCGCATTGCGGAAGCCGCTGCCGGGCCGGTTCGATAAGTGATGGAGTACAAACCGGGATAAGCCATTCATGAAATAGCAGTTGGCTTTCCGTTGTGTCACCAAAACGCCCATTGCCGAGAAGAATGGCGCAATCGTAGGGCTCAAGATTGAAATCAACGGTGTCAATGTCCATCCAGACGCTGGCAATCTCAACCTGTGGTTTTGCATGGTTGTTGCGAAAAGATCGCAGCACGTCGAGAAGCCATCTCATGGTCAGGGTACTGGGTGCTTTAAGCCGCAGCAGGTGGTTTTCACTACGAAATACCCGGCAGGCCCATTCAATGCTCGTGAAGCTTTCGTTCAGCTGCCCGGCAAGCACTCGCCCGGCTTCAGTGACCTCCACCCGAGGACCTTGCCTTTTGAAAAGCTCGCAGTCGAACCACAGTTCAAGGGTACGAACATGTCTGCTGACCGCGCCCGGCGTAATATTGAGCGTTTCAGCGGCTTTACTGAAGGAGTTCAACCGCGCAGCAACTTCAAACGCACGCAGTGCATACAATGGCGGTAAAGACATAGCGTCCCTTAAATGAAAATTTCATTATGCTAAAACTTGTTCCGGGGCAACGCCAGTAAGTAAATTATGGAGAAAAACAATGATCCCCAATATACCGAGTCATATCGATAGGGGTCAAAATCGATATGCAAAAAACTGCTGACAAACTCGTAGCCATTAGCAAAGATGTTTATCTGAACGGCTGCAACAGCGATTACAAACACCATATATGCGATAAATAGCGGGTATTTATGCAGCCTGTTAACTTTTAGTTTCCCAAGATAAAGCAAGAGAAAAATTGCAATAGATACAATGAAATAGACCACAGCAGGCCAAACAGGTGGATGAAGCGAAAATTCTAACTCTTGAGACATAATCAATTCTCTTTTGCTATCTGGTACATTTGCCAACCCGTAATGCTCCCACTGGTCAAATCCAGCGCCATTGCGGTTTTAGACGCTTCTTGCCAACCATGGTTCATATCCTGTACGTTCGAGAGCTTGTCACCGGAGAACAATGTTTTGATCATTTGTTGATACCCTTGCCCAGCCCATTTGCAAGCTCTTCCACTTTTTCTAAGGAAAATCCAAATGAAGTTATCTGCGAAACTGCCGCAGGGCAATCGATGAAACGGAGATATAAGAATTTACGCGATAAGGAAACGCCCTCAACGCATAATGATCGAAAAATTATGGTTGTGCATGGGTCAGGCAGGAAAAATAAGATTTGTTGTCAGGAAGGGGGAATGGCAGGCACAAAAAAACCACCTTTCGGTGGTTTCACGACACTGCTTATTGCTTTGATTATTCTGCTTTTTCCCATGGTAGCCGGAGTGGGACTTGAACCCACACAGCGCGAACGCCGAGGGATTTTAAATCACGCGTATTTCCTTTACAATCAATAACATAAGTTTAATTTTCACCATTAATTCATAATATTATGATCAACTGAATCAACTGCTTACGATTAACAAAAAATCATAATGGCGAAACTTTATTGTGCCGAGCGCCGATATATGACTGTAGTGGAGCGGAGGTGAAAATCTTCTCGTGCTGAGCAAAACTACACAAAAAACCAGCCGCTTATGGCTGGTTTTTTGTCTTCAATGACGCATGGTGGAACTCTACCTATATTGCAGGGCAATCATCGTCTAAAGCACGATTGATGAAGAACGTCACTCTGCCCAACACTTCTACCTCTTCCAGAGCTGTTCCCTCAATTGCCTCGCCATCGTCTGTTATAAGAGACCGTCTCATTAACTTAGTAAACTGCGTATGACCGTCGCACAGAATTAACAATACATCTCCCGACCTTTTTTTCGTGGCAGGCTCAATGACTGCAAACCCAACATCTGTTTCAAGCACCCTGCTTTCAACCCCTATGTTGCACAGAACGGATGGTGAAAGTTGGGGCTCCACGTAATCCATGGCTGGTGAAGGAAAGCCCATCAGTGAACTCTCCCCATATTGCGTAAGATCCAGTAACGATTGTCACTGCCGTCTGTCGTCTTGTTAGCGAAGCCTGGCTGGTTGCGCTCTATCCATGAATTTGCATCGGCCCTAGTGAAATGCCAGCTGAATTCCCGCAACTTTTCAATGAAGTCGTCAGTTCTCAGGTAACGATAACCCTTAGGGTTAAGCTGTATAGACGCAACGAAAGCAATTTTTATGTCTGATATGCGTGACATCATGACCTCAAAAAGCACTGTACATATGCACAGTATATTTTGAAGATGCAAATGGTCAATCCTAGTATTACCTATCAATCTTTTACAATGCGTAAGCCCTTGAGATAATTAGAGACTACAAGATTTTAAAGTGAACAGATGGCGACATCATAGATAATCGCCATTTTTTCTGTCTAGAAGATCTCCGATTAAACTCCAATACTAAATATATTTTTCATGTGCGATTAAATTTCTCCGCCACATATTTTATATTTTTAATTAAAAAACTTTCCCTTGGACTCTATGAATAGATAAAGCCCTCAACGATTAGCCCCATTGAAATCGGTTTTGCTAAATAATAATTTAACACCAATATTTGACAGATGACTCCCACTGTTATATAGAGATCCTTCGGTAGTGATTATTTTGCATCCTTTATTATCACAAATAAAATCAACAGGCCTAATTATAGTTAGGTTTTCTTTATTAACGATTACAGAATCTAATTTCTTAGCAAATTCTATAGCATCGGCTTTCCCTTTGATATTTTTCTCGTATATAATACCGTCAAACTGGGGTTTAAGATCGGTTATTAATGATAAATACATTTTCTTTGCATCTTCAGTAACAGATGGGATAGGGTAAATAACGATTACATTGTGACCCAATGCCTGAAGAGTTTCAATATTCTTAGAAAAAGACTGCCATACCTCATCCTCATTGGCTCTAATGCCGTAGCTCAAATTATTCCTACCGTCTTCCAGAGGATTGTTTGTTGCAAGCTTACCCTCCCGGAAGAAATAATAATTTGCTGAGATAATGATATTCTTTCTTTCTTTGAAACTTTTTATAATATTCCATCTACGCTTATTAACTTCAACGCATTCTGGTACATTACCAAACCAAAAATCATTTACGAAAGGGCATTGCTCATAAGTTAATGACATAAGCCCATGTCCTTTTTCTAAAAGAACCTTACTCAAATAAAAATCTAAAGTACCTGCGTAACTATCGCCAATTGTAACCCACGAACTATCACCGTTAGAACAGGCATCATAGGGATCTCTCAAGAAACATGACTCGCTTATTATTCCAGTCCTCAAGTTCGCTCCAGGGCTGCCCTTAAGCCTACGAAACTCAGGCTCTGAAAAGTTCATATATATATTTTGGGCTTGTATGGACAACCTTGATATATCCCCATTAGTTGCATGAATATAATAGGAAAAAGTCATTATCACGATAAACGATGTAGCTGCCAGTACTTTCTTGTATAAATTATAATCACCCTTCCTGAAAGGTTTTTCTATAAAATAATATGATATCACTGCAACTAATATGGAGACAATAATCAACGCCAAGCCAGTGAAAGTGTTTATTTCATAAAATCTTATTCTATAGAAGGCAAAGATTGGTTGATGCCATAAATACAAAGAGTATGAAATCGTCCCTATAAATACAACAGGCTTGATCGAAAGTGTTTTCCCACAAATGTCTTTGCTGTGATGTGCAAATATTATAAAAAGACACGTACCAATCACAGGAATCAGGGTTAAAAATGAAGGATGGTCTATTTTATCACTCATGAAGGTCAGTGAAAAAATTACCATAGCCATTCCTAGAAATGATAAGTATTTATTATTTCTTCTACCTATAATTGCTACCAAACAACCAGAAAGCAATTCCCAAGATCTTGAAGGCAGCAAATAAAATGCAGCATTTATGTTATATTTAGCTTGATAAACAGAAACAGCAAAAGAAATAAACCACATTAAAAATACAATCCAAACGACTCTTTTTTTGAATAATTTTAACATTAAAAAAAGAATCGCAGGAAATATTAAATAAAATTGCCATTCTACAGACAAACTCCATGTATGCAAGAGTGGTTTTAAATCACTTGACTCGGAGACATAGGCATCCTCGCCAAAAAAGTAAACGTTTGATACAAATAGAGCCGAAGCTATTAGAGTTTTACCATAAATTAAAAAGGCATCTGGAAGTAATATTCCGTATGCAGCATAAGAAGCTACAATCAGCATAGCAAACAATGCTGGAAAAATCCTTTTTGCTCTGCTGTTATAAAAACCCCAAAAACTGAAATTATTTGATGCTTCTGAATTAAGAATAATTGAAGAAATTAAGTAACCAGAAAGCACAAAAAAAACATCAACCCCTAAAAACCCTCCAGGTAAAAGGAACGCGCCATTAAAACTTAATTTTGCATGATATATTAGAACAGCAAGTACTGCAATGGTTCTCAGCCCATCTAATTCAGGTCTGTAATTTATTTTGTGTTTCATTAATTTTATGCGTAAAGTAGTGTGTGTAGTGAAACCTCACGAGTATCATTATTATTAAAGAACAGTCAAGTATTTCATATAGTTTTTGTAGGGTTTATCCCAATTCTTTAACATTTCCATAAGAGCATCTTTGTGACGTCGGTACGTAATTTAATCAAAAGCCAATCAATCCGCTCAAAAAACGCACAAACCCTCGAAGCTGAGTACGCATCTTTATTACTCAAAATCTCTAGCTCTCAGAATATTTAAAACATGAGCCCAACATGTCTCCACCCAACAAAACAATCGCATTTATTTTTGAGCAATTATTTACAAAGTCACTTCAGTCTTAAATCATTTTAGCACCTTCTATGTATATTCCATTTCATCTTTAAATAAGATTTAATTTCTCATCGCGTTTTCAAGATCATCCAGTCTTCTGAGAAGCTGCTTAACCACGGGAACAAGATAAGCGGCACCAACTTCCCCAGGATCGATAATTTTTCCATCCTCGAATGTCTTGCTTTCACCGCTTACTGGGTCAATTACGGTCAGTGCTGATACCGAGATTAACTCCGAATCGAGAGTCTCAATATTTTGTGCGCTATACCCTACCTTTATCTTTTCAGGAGCCCATTTGAAGGTATATCTAATAGGTTTTAGTCCTGATATGAAGTTAACCGCCTCCTCTTCGGTAATCTCTCTTATTATGTTTTTAACGCGCTCGTCAGAAGCTGACGGAGTTATGTCACCATTTGCCGTGCTAATAACGCCAGACGAGTTTCTGAAAAGCCATCTATTTTGTTGTGAACCTGTACTTGCCAGCGCTGGCCCACTGCTACCAATGCTGTTCGCATCAATCCAGTAACCAAAGGATGCACTGGCCGCATAAGTAGATGTTGCCACAATGGATGTGGTGGCTCGCACTATGGCACCTACTGTAGTCCCGGTGTAACTTACCAGCGTACCTGTGGAATAATCGGTGTCAGTCCACAATTGGGCGCGCCCCTTCAACCCACGTATCAAAGTAATATCTTCGTTCTCTCCAGATTTTGCCGCGTAAAGATTAGTGCGAGCGATATCGGCATCAGTTGCCCCGGTTCCGCCGTCCGAAACTCCAACCGCACCATTGCTCCGTTTCTGGACCAGTTTGCCGATCGCCGGAATGGTTACACGAGCGCCGTTGATGGTAACGGTGATGTTCTGGTTTGCTGAGGTGGTGGCGAACGTCTCCCAGGCGCCGATGTTCTCGTCATACTCGTTGATGAGCTGAGACATGCTCTGCGCCAGGCCGTCGACCGAGAGACTATCAGTAACAAGAATGCCGTACTTCTGGCCGTTCAACGCCGGAGACGCGGCAGGCGTAACCGTCAGTGACGTCGCACTGTTGATGGCCGTGATCTGAAACATCTGTACCGGGTTAGAAAGAACAAACAACGTCTGGCCAACCCGAATCTGGCTGGCTGGTGCCGTCCAGTTCGTGCCGGTGCCGGTGGCTGTATTTCCGTTAATGGCGATGGTGCCAGTGTTATAAAGCATATTTTCTCCAGGCAATAAAAAACCCCGCCGAAGCGAGGTTGATTAAAAAGACAGTTTATTCAGACGTACATATCGGGAAGAACGGGAAGATTCAGTGGCGTTACCGTGTCATTACCAAAAATTGCATACCGCTCGCGCCCAAGATATTTCCCACCCTGAACTGAAGCACTGCCGTTCTGTATTTTTATTCCGAACATTCGATACACGTACATGCCATTTACTTCGTGAGCCATCAGCCCGAATCTGCCCAGCGGAACATAACCGTTGCCGATGCTCACGGCATTTTTCGAAGGCGTCCAGAGTTGGTTGAGGTAGACGAAAGGCCGCTTTGTCGTTGAAAACGTGCAAGCCCCGACTGCATTAAAGATGTTGAGCCCCGTGCCCGGCTGAGGCGCCACGCCACTGGCAAAGATGACAATATCTATCGTGCCGGTCGTCGGAGCATCATCGTTGGTGGATGGAGGGCTGAAGAACCTGACCGTGTTGCCATCAAAATCGACGGTGTTACCGCTATTACAGCGCCCAAAGACGATATATTTGGACTTGTCGTACCCAGCTATCGTGGGAACCGCCCAGCCGCCTGTGGGAACATTAACGGTACCCTTCCAGATACACTGACCTGACTGCGTAGCATTGGTTATTGAGGTGAAGTCAGTGCTGTTGCTGATAAGCAGCCCCACCCCACTACGCTGGCCTGACGGAAATATCTGCCAGAGGCTTCCGGGGAACGTGTACGTACTCTCACGCTCACTGATACTTACATCCTTCATTGTGGAGTTCTGCGTCACGCGGCCACCGGATATGGTGACCGAGTTCATTTTATGAAGCAGCCCTGAATCAAGGTAAGCCGTCGCGTGAGGGATAAACAGCACCTGCGCCCCGGAAACATAACCGGCAACATCAGCGTACTTGGCTTTCTGGTAGCCACTGTCAAAGTTGGCCCCAAACGACGGGCATCGCAGGCCCGCAGTTATCTCCATGCGCTTTCCGCCGTCATTTGGTTCTATCAGTAGTCCTGTCGGCATTTTATGTCCACGTCCCCAGTACGATGCGGCCGCCACCCGGAATATTAATGGTTACGCCATTACCATTAATCACCGTTGTGTTGCCGGAGCCATTGAAAGAAAAATTACCGTTTGTGGCGTAAATCGAGCCGCGAACGGTCACGTTGTTAAACGTCGCGTAGCCAGATTTGTTGATGTGCCAGCCAACATTCCCGGTGCCGTCCCAGGTTGTCGACTGGATGTAACTGCCGATTTTGGTATTGTCGATAGTCCCTTCACCGATCACAGTATTCCGGATAAAGGTTTGTCCATTCTGGATAACGAACGGAAGTGTGACCTGTGCTCCGGCCTGGTGAGTGACGGCGAAGCGGTCAGCCAGGAAGATAACCTGCGACTGCATGCCGGACGGCGTATTCTCTACACCGATCCCCATCCCTGCGGCGTAGTACTGACCATTGCTGGATAACCCGACCTTGATGCTGTACATCGCCTTCAGGTCGCCGTTGACGTTCGCAATGGCCTGCGCATTGGTGGTGATCGCTGAAGTGTGCCCGTTGATGGTCGCCGTGATGCCGTTTATCTGCGTGGCCGTGGCCTGCTGGTAATCGGAGAACGTCTGGTTCAGGCTGTTGATGGATGCCTTGTTACCGTTCACGTCAGTCTGCAAACTCAGCAGCGAACGCGCCGTTGCCTCCTTCTCGTTGACGATCACCTCATCAATGCGGTCCAGCTGCGCGCTGTTACCGGCGACCGATGCCGACAGCGTTTTGCGCGCGGCCACCTGCGCCAGATTGCCCTGAATAATCGCGATGGCGGAGTTCTTCACTCCCCCCGCCATGCCGTCCACAGACACGCTTATGCTGTCGATACGCTGGCCCAGCGCGGTATCAGCCGTTGCCACTGTCTGCTCAAGCTCGCTCAAAGAAGAAGACACATCTCCGACCTTGCTCGACAGGTTTGTAACGCTGGTCTGAACTTTCCCGATATCCTGGGCGTTTTTGGCGATTTCCTGCGCCTGTTGCGCCAGTTCGTCGTTGGCCTGTTTGATATCGTCAGCCATGCCAGCAATTTTTTCATTGCTGTCCACCGCGTTCTCGATCAGGTCTTTGAACGTATCGGAGCCTTTCATGTCCTCCAGGATTGCATCGGTGATATCGGATACATCGATGCTGGCCTGCC